>ERZ1292623.14-Hain-H51-01um-R1-14-length-212580-cov-8_pt3 | contig 23536 bp, 29 predicted proteins | sample MGYA00564398_ERZ1292623 | MGnify/ENA primary metagenome ERZ1292623 (study PRJEB36523, sample SAMEA6512633) | groundwater metagenome | collected 2019-01-07 | study: AquaDiva: Metagenomics assemblies of 32 groundwater samples | reverse complement strand
GCCGCGACAACGTGGCCATGGTCGTGACCACCGACGTGAAACAGGGCAGCCGCGACAACCTCCTGATCGGGGTTCTCGACATCGGCGGCTCCTACGAGAAGGCCAAGAAGTGCGATGGGTTCTTCGGACTGGGACGCGATCGCGAGCGTGCGAAGATCAACAAGGAGACCGGAGGCTTCAAGATCTGGCTCAACGTCGACAAGCTGCGCACGGATGGGTCCTCCGGGGCCGTGTTCGAGATCGAGGTCATCCCGCAGCTCGCCAAGTGGGGCCTCATCTCCACGGTGGACCACGAGAAGATCCAGGAAGCCCTGGGCTTTGGTCCCAAGGGCGAGACCGTCAAGGGCAAGGCCAAGAAGCAGAACGAGTTCCGATAGGAGGTGAAAGCTCGTGGACGTGCGGGACTACATGCGGACCAAGTACGCCGCCTCGCGGACGGACCTGGACCCGGACACCTTCCTCTGCCCCAACCCGAACTGCGACGACCAGTCCGGGCACTTCAAGATCTGGGTGGGGGAGAAGTGGGCCCGCGGCTACTGCGTGAAGTGCCAATGGCCTGAGGTCGGGCACCGCGACCTCTACGCGATCATCGCCGGGCTCGAGGGCATCTCCCGGGCTGAGGTCCGCAGGCGCTTCGGCCTTGTGGACGGGCCCCGGAACCTCCTCGACCCGGGCTTCGAAGAGCCCCCGGTGGACCTGAACGCCGTGATGGCGAACCTCGATGCGCCCATCCGGAGGAAGAAGGACGAGCCCAGAGCCGCCCCTGTCGTCCAGCGCGACATCAAGCCCGCGAACACCGGGGTTCGGCGCATCCCGCCGGACCCCGAACACCTGGCCCTCTGGCGGAGCTGGTTCCCCAGCATCCTCAAGCCGGTCAGCATCATGGGCCGCGACGCCCAGGCCTACCTGGCGCAGCGCCGGTTCGGGCCCGAGCTCATCAAGCGCTACCACTTGCGGTACGCGGACGTGGGTGAGGGGAGCGACCGCTTCCTGAGCCGGAAGTTCCACGGCCGCGTGATGATCCCGGTGTTCTGCCGGGGGAAGTTGACCTTCTGTCAGGGTCGCGCGATGTACGAGGGCCAGGAACCCAAGTACGACAGCCCCTGGGTCCCGCACCCCAAGGACCAGAAGCCCGGGATGTTCCCCTGGCAGAACGCCGGGGAGGCCTTCTTCGGGGCGGACCGAGCGATGGGTTGCAAGCGGCTCATCATCGTGGAGGGCCTCTTCGACGCCATCCGGATCGGGGACGGGGCCTTGGCCCTGCTGGGAAAGGGGATGACGGACGCCCGCCTGGGTATCCTGATTGAGCTCAAGGAGGCAGGCGCGGAGGAGGTGATCCTCTGGCTGGACAACGACGTGAAGCCCGTCGAACGGATCAAGATCCAGCAGAAGATCGAGCGGATCCTACCCGTGCGCTGGACCACGTCCCGCCTCAAGAAGGCCAAGGACGCGGCCGAGATGCACCAGGAGCAGGTCGACCAGACGATCGAGGAGGCTGGAGAGTTGAGCTTCTGGGAGTCCCTGGACGCGGACTAGGTGTGGTCGACCAGGAAGTACATCTGCATGCCGACCGCCTTGCTGCGATCGCAGCCGATCGGCATGACGCTGTTGACGGTCAGCCCGGCGAGCTTGGTCGCCAACTCCGCGGTCATACCGGCGTCCAGTGCTGCCGGGCTGCTGAGCGCTTCGCTGGGAGAAAGTTCGCTTCCCCGGACAATCGTGATGATCTTGTAGGCCATTGGTGAGCCTCCTGTGGCCCTAGTTTAGCGGCTCCAGAAGGGCCCCGTAAAGGAGGGTCGATGAAGGTAGACCGGTCCAAGTACGTGATCATGGGCATCGATCCGGGCAGCAAGGCCTGCGGCTGGGCCGTGGGCACGATGGACGGGGTCCTCATAGACTCCGGTTCCATCGTCCATCCGGACAAGATGGAGACTCACCTCCGGATCTTCGAGACAGCCGAGCGCCTGGCGGAGATCGGCCTCAAGTACGGGGTCCAGTCGTACTACTGCGAGGCCCCCCTCGTGTACCAGGGGGCCAAGACCGCCCTGGTCCTGGGGGCCCTGAGCGGCATCATCAACTACATCATCTGGAAGACCTCGGAGGGCCTCGCCGTGAACTTCATCGAGTCCTCCCTGGTGCGCAGCATGATCGGCGTCCCGAGCCTCAAGAGGCCAAAGGGCAAGGAACTCCCGGACGGGGCCGTCAAGGCCAACGCCCTGAAGTGGATCCGGACCTTGATGAGGGACATGGGGCTGCCCTACAAAAAAAGTAAGCCTGTGCCTCTAGGGGAAGAAGACAGGGTGGAGGCCATTGGTATATTCTGGGCGGGGTGCAGTGAACTGTCCGCCGCCATCGACGGCGCGATCGATGAAATCGACGTGGCCCTCGCCGACATGACCGCCAAGCACGAGAAGGAGAAGAAGCGAAAATGAGCCCTGTCGATTTGAGCTACGCCAAGTCAGGAGAGCGCCCGGGGGTCGAGAGCATCCGCTCGATGTCAATGAGCCTCCGGGGCTGGACCGTGGGCTGGGCCCTGTTCGAGGGGGAGCAGGCCCGCGAGGTCGGGCACTTCACCATCCGGGACACCGTCAAGGGCGGTCAGAAGGTCCCGTGCTACCAGCGTGTGATGGGCGCCATGAGCGAGGCGGGTAAGAACGCGGTGCGCTTCCAGGCCCGGATCATCGTCTCCCACACGTCCAACACCCACGGGCCCCTGTGGGCCCTGGCACCCACCCTGGCCATGAGCCTGGGGGCCACCTACGGGGACATGCCCGACTGGAAGGAACACATCGGCAAGGACATCAAGGAGCTCCGCGGCTGGGCTGTCCTGTTGCTGGGCAAGGAACCCGATGACGAGACCGAGGTCCTGGCCCTGGGCCTCGGGGCCGCCGCGGCCAACGCCCGGCTCAAGACCGCGGTCCAGGCAGAGCCCGTGACCATGGAGGCCGTCAGCTCGGCGGCCCGCCCGGAGTAGCCGTGAAATTTTCGACGATGGCGCAGGAGATCTTCGCCCGGCGCAAGGAGCCCATCCGGTACAAGGATCAGACCTGGCTCAAGGACGTCTACCTGCGAAGCGTGGCGGGAACCATCACGCTCCGTACATCTCGGGCCTCTGAGAAGAGCCCTACGAAGGAGGCCAAGTGAAGCTGACCGGAGAGTTGAAGCTCGTGTACAAGACGACGCTAGCAGAGGTCGACCAGGATCCAGAGGAGATCGGGCGCTTCCTGCTCGACAACGCGAAGCAGGACGCGGGGATGATCAAGCACCACTTCAGGTCCCACGCGGGCGCCATCATCAAGGAGGGCTTCAGCGTCGTGAAGCGGGACCCCCGGTCACCGGGGATCTGCCCGATCAACACGGTGATCGAGGCCCGGATCTCCTACTTCGAGAAGGAGTGCACCTGCGGGGAGGGGGCCGACAAGGTCCAGTCGGTTCATGCCGTCTCCTGCCGGGACTTCGGGATCGCGGCGTGGGGACGGGAACGGGCGAGGCGGGCGGCTTGATCATCCGGTCCGTGCCGTGTGGGTCTCCAGATACCGGAGCGCCTTCCGGAGGGACTCGGCGGAGTCGCCCAGGAGACCCAAGCCCTTGTTACATCGACCGCAGATGAACCCCCGAAAGGCGCCTGTACTATGGTCGTGATCGATGTCCAGGAAGGGGCGCTGTGGTGGCTCATGACAGATGGCGCAGACCCAGCCCTGAGCGTCCAACAGCTCTTGCTCACGCTCCCAGGTGAGCCCGAAGCGGGCGAGCGTCCTGCGTCTTTTGCTAAGGATGGAGCTATCTCGGAGGCGGAGGGCGACCTCGGGCCGCTTGCGGTAGGCAGCCCTGCGCTCCTTATTCACCCCGTGCCATTTCTTCGCCCCCCGACGCTGTCTTTCGGCGAAGGCGGGATCCTCCTGCATCAGCTTACGGTGATAGCAGGAAGGACACAGTCCCTGGGCCTTGTGGATACGATCGGGATGACAGTCGGCGGGCCTGGACCCTGAATGTTTGGCCCGGTAACAGAGGGCACAAAGGCCCTTTGCGACGTGGCGTCTGTCTGGATGGCATGTGGCTGGCTTAATGTAAGTTGGCATGCTACCAAAAATACACAAATTAGCGCCGACAGGCAAGGAGGGCCCGCTTGGCCCAGGAAGATTCCAAGACCAAGGATACAAACCCCAAGGACGCCATCGGGTCCGGGAAGATCCCGTTGAGTCTCTGGCCGACGAGCGCCACGATCTTGGGGGCCATGGCCTTCCTTGACGGGGCCCTCAAGTATGGCGAGGGCAACTACGCACACCTCGGGGCCCGGGCCTCGGTCTACATCAATGCGGCGATGCGGCACATCCTGGCTTGGGCCTCCGGGGAAGAGAATGATCCGGACAGCGGACTGCCCCACCTTGGGCACGCCCTGGCCTGCCTGGCCGTGCTGGTTGACTGCCAATCCCTGGGGAACCTGGTGGATGACAGGCCCTATCCCCGGGCCTACCGCAAATTGATCAACGAGCTGACCCCGCACGTCGCCCGGCTCAAGGAGCTGCACAAGCATCGCTCGCCGAAGCACTATTCCATTCAGGACTCGAACGCCCTGAAGGAGACCAAGTGCCCGACGAACCGAAGAAAGGCGCAGCGCCGGACGCCCGGGCGGACGGTGCGGGCGTCCCCCGACAGGCGGACCCGGGCGAGCTCACCCGGACCTGCCCCGTCTGCGGAAGCCGCCTCGAAGACTTCCGCTGCCGGCTGAAGTGCATGCGGCCCGGCTGCGGTTTCCAGCTGACGTGAAGCGACCCGTGGTGAGCGGGCCCGGGAGGCCTGCGTGATCGCGGAGAATCGCTACTTCAAGATCGTCTATCGCCGGCGGGGTGATCTCTGCAGCACCTCGACGACCGAGGAGACCGTCTACTACCCCGAGCTCGTGGCAGTGCCCACGACCTACTTCAGCATCTCGAACAACGCCCCCTACCCGGAGCCGGAGCCCCCGCCCAGGCCGCCGCTCCGGTACTACATCCACGACTGGGAGCCTCACCTGAAGAAGTACCGGCGCCGGTGGCAGTCACGGGCTGCGGCACCCCGGCGCTTCCCAGTCACCCGATGGACGAACCCTGGTGTTCGGGACGCCCAGCGGAACATCCGCAAGGAGCAGCTCCGGCGCCTCCGATCCTGAGATAAGCAGGGGACACGAAGGAGGCGGCATGCCGAAGAAGCGAAAGGCCTGGGAGCTACTCCAGGTCGCTGTGAAGGCGTCTGATCATACAAACGACTGCGCCATCGAGGACCCGGAGAACGAGGACAGGGATACGGACTGCACCTGCTGGGTGGGTGAGGCCGCGGCCCTCCTCGAGCGCAAAGCCAAGAAGACCAAGAAGGCCGGTTCCGGGGACCAGCCCTCCCAGCAGGAGGAGGTCCTGGCCAAGTGGACCGTCATCGCCAAGCTCAAGCGGCTGCACGAGCTGATGCCGGAGGAGATCCCCTGGCCGGACTACGACGTCGGGAGCTACGTCCTGCGCACCGGGATCAACGGTCGCCCGGAGGCCCACGGCATCCCCAAGGACGATGACGACGAGACCGGCTACAGGGACGTCGAGCTGTCCTCGACGATCATGAACGCTCACTGGAACCTCTACCTCAGCTTCCCGTACCCGACGAAGGGACCGGGGGCCAAGTGGGGCGAGATCAGCAAGCCCAACGACCTGACCTGGGCGCAGATCAACCGGGAGGTCAGCCTCTGGGTCCTCAAGATCCGGGACGAGGTGGACCGCTGGATCGAGCGGAGCCGCGGCTGGCAGAAGGTGTCCTCGGAGCTGAGCTCCGTGAGCTTCATCCAGGCCCCGCCCCCGGAGAAGAAGCGATGAGCCGCGTGATCCACAAGTTCGAGATCCCGGTCCCCGGGGACGACGCAAGCGTCCTGGTGAGGATGCCCTCAGATGCGGTGGTCCTCTCCGTCGGGACCCAGAACGGTGACATCTACGTCTGGGCCCTGGTCAACACGACCAAGCCGATGTCCCGGAAGAAGTTCTTCGTGTTCGGGACCGGACACCCGTTCCCGGAGGGCACGCCCCCGCTGAAGTTCGTGGGGACCGTGCACATGACCGCGCACATCGGCGGGGGCTTCCTGGTCTGGCACGTCTTCGTCGAGAAGCCTCCGCGCACCGTGCCGGACTGAACATGAAGGCCCCGATCTTAGGACCGGGGCCTTCTCTTTGCCCTAGAGGCTCAAGGACTGGTATCCTGGGGCCATGTCGCCCACGGTCAACAGCATCTCCTGGATCTCCATCAAGGTCCCGGGCTACCAGCACTTCCGGGTCTTCTTGAACGGGCTGCCCGTCTGCTACTGCGTCGAGGCCAAGGCGGGGGACCCGTACGGATACGTGATCCGGCACGTGGTGGGTCTCGACAACAAGCCGGTCCTGGACGAGAACGACCAGATCAAGCGCACCACGGACTTCGGGGCGGTCCGGATCGAGGAGATCCCTAGAAGCGAGCTCGCCTCCGTAGTTCGGCCGCCACCTTGAGCATCGACGCCGGCATCTGCGGACGCTCGCTGCCCAGGACCTCGACCGAGCCGCCCGGCATGGCCCCCGGCATGGGCACCGCGGGGGCCATGCCGGGCAGGGTCTGTGGTACGTAGGAGGCCTGCGGACCGAAGGGATCCTTGCGGGGCTTGGTCGTCGGGGCGACAGGCGCTGGTGGCCCTTCGGTGGGGGCGGGGGCAGCCGCGGCGGGGGGCACGGCCGGGGCCTCCGGTGTGCCCGTGACCTTGTCCTTGAGCCAGTTCCAAGCACTCTGGGCCTTGTCACCGGCCCAGTCGAGGGCCTTGCTCCCGGCGTCTGTGACACCCGCCAGGGGTGCGGGCATGGCCCCGCGATGCCCCAGGATGTGGGCCTTGTCCGACAGCCAGGACTCATAGGGCCGCTGCGTGCGGTCCGACGTCCGACCCGCGGCGTCGAGGAGGTTGTTCTGCGCTCGGGCCATCTCTTCGGGGTTCCACTTGGATCCGACGTCGGCGATCCGCTTGTCGTAGAAGCCCTGGAGGTTCTGACCGTGCTGACGGGCCTGCACCAGATCGGCCTCAGTGGCCCCCGCAGAGGTCATTGTTCCGCGGGGGGCCGAGTGCAGGCGGTAGGTCCCACCGCCCCCTGGAAGGCTCACCTGGGCTGGAGGGCCCTCCGGCCGGGTGCCCGCCAGGAGCCCCTGTTGACGGGCCTGATTCCGGGCCAGGTCCTGGTCCCGCCACTGGGGGAGGAGTTCGCGCAGGCCCTGATCGAGCTGCAGGCGCTGGCGGCCCCCTTCATATCGAGCCAGAGACTCCGGGTCCAGCAGCTTGTCGTAGGCGTACTCGGTGGCCCCCGGTCTACGGACCGAGGTCCACGGCATGTCGTAGGAGAGCTTGGCCATCCCTTCCGCGGCGCCTGCGAAGAACAGCTTGTGCACGCTCATGATCAGCTCTTGGCGACGGCCTGGATGGTCACCGTGATGTCCACCGAGTCGTCGGCCGGGGCGTCGACCCGGAAGTCCGTGTCCTCGACGTTGTCGAAGAGGACCTTCATCCGCTTGGTCGCCGGCAAGGTGACGGTCTTGAAGAACGTGGCGGAGCGGGTCTGGACGAGGGTGAGGGCCATCTTCTACTCCTTGGCGGCGGGCCGAGAGCGGCGTCGCTTGGTGCGTCGAGTGGGTTCCTTGGCCCCGGCGGGCTTGATCGCGTAGACCGTCGTCACGCCGGGTTCCATAGTCGCCTGCAGTTGCGTCCCCCTCAGTATAACCGTGGTGATGTGCCCAAGGGAAAATCCCAAGGCGCATTCCACGGCCACCGTGAGGCTCTTCAGAGCGGCGGCGACGGCTTTGTCCTTCCTGTGCGCGGCATCCCGAGCCTGGGAGAACGTGGTCATTCGCCTACTCCTTCACCGTCGTGCGGAACCAGAGGACCTCGAACGCCTGCTGGAGCTGGTTCGTCTTGGCGGCCACGAACTCGCTCCGCCAGTAGTCCTCCGACGTCTTCACGGACTTCGAGGGTCGCACCAGGCCCATCTTCGTGAGGAGCATGTACTCGTTCTCGAAGCGGTCCTGGTACTTGGGCCACAGCTTGTTGGCCCAGGCCTCCAAGATTACCTCCCGGGGGTCCTGATCGGATAGAGCCCGGGGGTTGATGCGCAAGACGTCCGGCCCCTGCCGGGCGGCCACCGGGAGCTTGGGGTCGAACACGACGTGGAAGGGGATGGGCTGCTTGCGGAGGTAGCGCTTGAGGAACATCGCGAACTCGTTGGGGGCGTCCTGCACGAGCTTCCCGTTCGGCAGGGCGAAGCTCGTGGTGTGCTTCATCCCCTTGGGGTCAGGCTCCACCAGGGCCGCGTTGAGGACCGGGACGAAGGTGCCCCGACAGCGTGGGTGCGTGTCCGCCGTCAGCGGGTTGGGCAGGTCCACCAGCCGGGCGATCCAGTAGACCTGCCCGTTGCGGCCCTTGCAGGTCGCGCAGATCCGCCCGTCGTTGATTTCCATCCGGATGGCCCGCTCGTACCCGTGCCGGGCCATCTCCCGCAGGGCGCCCTTGGCGTAGATGTTGAGCATCACCGTCCGGGCGATGTCCCGGGCTCTGTCGACCTGGTAGGTCTTGGTCAGCTTGTTGATGGCGTGCTGCGGATGGAGCCCGTGGGCCAGGGCCTCGTGGACGGCGTTGGAGATCGTCGTCGAGGGGGCCTCGTGGGTGGTCTTCACGATCTCCCGGATGTCGGCGTCCAGGTCCCAGTCGAAGTAGCCCCCGGCCTTCTCCAGGTCCCCCCGAGGGAGGAAGCTCTGGGTCCACCGGCGGCCTGCCTCCATTGCCAGGTGGGCGCCGGTCTTGAGCTCGTCCCGGAGGTCGTGGACGATCTCGAAGGACTGCTTGTCCTCGTGGCCCACGAGTCGCCCAATGTGCCCCTCGACCTGAGAAAGAGCCCGGCTCAGGCCGGGCTCGTGAGGGGCTTGGACGAGCTCATGGAACCATCGGTCAGTCGTCACGCGAGCCCTTCCACGGGGCCAGGAGCTCCCGCTCCTCCGCGGTCAGCGTCATCCCGGGGATGGGCCCCGGGTTCGGCTGCTGGCGGCTCGGGTTCCCGGCCCGGGAGGCCCGGCCGAGCTCCTCGAGCTGCTTCTTCTCGACGCGGTCGATCTCGTCCTCGGTCAAGAGCCGCTTCGACCAGTAGAGCACCGTGACGTGCGGGATCCCCTTGTGGTCGATCTGCGGCGGCATCGTGATGAAGTCGATGTCGATCTCCCCGCGAGCGTCCTTCTCCCGGAGAGTGGCCAAGGCCGCCCGCTCGGTCGGATCGGTCAGCCGGTAGTGGCCGACCTCGGACTTGCGCTCGTAGACGACACGCGGCGGAGGGATCGTTCGGGTGGCCATCTACGCCTTCTTGAGCGCGACCTGGTCCTCGTCGATGACGAGGACCTCCCCGTTGGGGAGGCCCAGGGACATGGTCCCGTCCTTGGCCTCCTTCACGATGCCCGCCTTGCCCTTGTTGGGCCCGGACACCACGGTGGCCTCGGAGCCCACGCCCTTGTCGTCGCTGTACTTCTCCATGATCAGGCACCTCCCAGTCCGGGCATCGTGGTGCCCTTCGGCTTGGCCGCCGGCTCCGGCGGCTTCACCACGATGCCCTGCGTGTTCGTATCGGTGGACCCGTAGTTCAGGCCCGCCTCACCCGCAGCCTGCTTCAGCTGCTGGAGCACCCAGCTCGAGGTCTTCATCGGAGGCGGGATCTGAGAGACCTGGGGCTGGGCGCCGGCGTTGGCCGGGTTCAGGGGATTGGGCGCCGGGGGCGGGACCTGGGCGGGGGCCTGGTCCGGGTAGGTGACGAAGCCCAGCTTCTGGAGGACGCTCGCGAAGAAGCGCAGGGCTGCGGACTTGGAGTTGTCCATCGGCGTGTGGCCCGGCTTGCACGGCTTGTCGTCATCCGGGGTCTTGGGCCCGCCGCGGGAGGCGAGCGGGGCCAGCCGGGCCTTCCCGGGCTTCTGCACCTGCTCCTGGGGGTCCTTGCCCTTGCCACTTCGGGCCTTGGCGAGGGGACCCTCCATGCCGTGGGACTTCCGACTCTGGGTCGACTTGGACCCGTCCGTCACGATCTGGCCGGCGACCGGCATCCCCATCTTCTCCAGGAACTCGTTCGCGGTCATCTTCACAGGGCGCTCCTCCTTGCTGATCTTGGTTCCATCGACGCCGCCGTAGATGACCTGCGGGGATGCGATAGAGGGGTGGATGGGACCCTTGGCGAAGTCGGCCACGTCCATCCGCTTGGGCTCGGGCGTGTCGTCATCGAGAGCATCCTCAAGGGAGGTTGTGCGGGGCCTGCTGAGGGTTGGCATACTCTGCGAAGATCCTCGAGTGGTCCGTGTGGTTGTTCACCCAACATGCCGGTCGCCGGTACTTGGGCTCGACCCACCTCTTGGGGATCGGGGGGAGGTCGTCATCCACCCGAACCTCGGTGTTCGCTTCCTTCAGCCTAATCCCGGGGTGCGTCTGGAGTACAGCTTCCAGGGCTCCGGCCACCTTGAACGGGACCTCGTCGGGAGGCTGCGGCTCGCTGAAGTCACAGGTCACGCGGACCCGAGCCTCCTTGGACAGAGTGATCCGTGACCCCACGACCTCGGGCATAGCCCGGAGGGCCTCGGCGATCTCTTCGGCCAGGGCCGAGGCCTTGGCGAAGGGCATGTCCGACGGCAGATCCACCCAGGCCTCGCGGTCCCCCGCGTAGACCTCAGGCTCCGGGAAGGGGATCTGGCGCCAGTACCGGGTGGTCTCAAGGGCGGCCTTGGTCAGGTCCTCGGCCGCCCGGTAGAGCTCGGGGGACCCGGCGAGGAGCTCGAGGTCCTCCTGGGCGAGCTTCTGCCACCCCTGGCCCCGCTTGATCGTGACATCGATGTGGCTGCGGTCGCGGTCCAGGTGGATCGGGCTGACCCGCATCTTGCTGATGGAGGCTCGTTCCTCCGGGGAGAACGGCTTGTCCCGGTAGAAGAGGGTCATGTGGGGGCGGAAGGTCCGATGATGGAACTTCGCCCCGTGGGCCGCCGCGGCCCCGCGCAGGGCCTTGTGCGTGTCGTGGAGGCCCTGCCCCTCGGCCGCCAGGAAGACGATGCCCTTGCCCCCGTTGTTGAAGGTGCCAAGCCGCGTGAAGCTGACCCGGAGCTGCTTCTTGTCCAGGTGCCCCTTCACCTTCTCGATGAGGTGGGGGTGAGCCGCGTCCTGGAGGCCGTGGGCGTAGAGCAGGGTCACATGAGGCTGCCCCCGGGGCTCGGAGAGGCCCGTGAAACGTCCGCGGAGGTCCCGCTTGATGTGCAGCAGCTGATCGTGGTGGCCAATGCGGATCACGGGGCCCAGCTTCTCGCCCTGGAAGGCCCTCTTCTCGTGGTCGAGGATCCGACAGATGACCGAGAGGACTCCACCCTCCTCGTCCTCGGCGCCCTTCTCGAAGGCCATCGCGGCATGGGCGAAGAAGAGGCGCCCACCGACCTTGGTGTTCACGTCCTTCACGCCCGGGACCTGCATCGTCATGTTGCCAGCCCAGACCTGACGAGCCGCCTGGTAGGCCTGCAGGTTCTGCTTCTGGCGCTCCGTGAGCGGTCCAGGCTCGGACTTCACCACGAGCTTGTCGTTGCCCTTGCGGTCCTTGAGCTTGCCGATGACCGTGCCCTCGACGGTGCCCTTAACTTTGTGAAGAGGCACGTCGATGGGGATGGCATCCCAGAAGCAGTCGTCGGCCGGGTTGATCCGCCCCCGGATGAACCCCATGGGCACGATGGTGAAGTCGTCGTGCTTGAGGCGGTTCTCGAGGGTGACCTCCACCTTCTCCCCGACCTGGGGCTCGGGGGAGTAGTGGGCGGTCTTGTAGCAGGCCTCGCAGGGCACGTACCCGGAGTCGTCATCCCAGCCGAGCTTCATCCGCTCCATGGCCGGGGCAAGACCTTGAGCTTCCTCCTCGACGAAGGCGTCGATGCAGCACCCCGGGAAGCCTTCGAGGACCCCACGGATGCGGTGCGCGGCGGCCTTCATCCCGGGATCCTTGTTGAGCCAGGGCAAGGCCGCGTGGACCCGCTGCGTGTGCTCATCAACGTACTCGCCCGGGTTCACGATGATCGGGGGCGGCAGCGTGTAGCCCCCGGGGCGCCTCTTGGCCGGCGCCGCCGGGGCCTCGTGCCGGATCGGGGTCCCAGCTTCGTAGTTGCCCGTGCCCTGCGGCTCGAAGCCGCCGAGCCCGATGGCCGCGTTCATCGTGTCCTCGGAGGCGGCCTTGTTGAACTGCAGCTCCGAGGCGTGCGGCTGGTTGAGCAGGATCCGGTAGATCTCGGAGGGCTGGAGGACGCCCTGCTGCTCCCCAGAGCGGAGCGAGAAGTTGAGCGCCCGGGCCACCATCTCCTCCGATCCGATGTTGGGCGGATGGCTGGCGTGGACCGCGGCGATGTCCAGGGGCGTGTGGATGAACTGCGCCCCGTCGGCCAGGAGCTGGGGGATCCGATCGTGAGAGGACGTGACCTGCAGGTTGCCCTGGTGGTCCTTCTCGTAGGCGTGCTCCCCGTGGAGGATGCCGACGTGGTGGAAGTGGTTGGGCGGGCGCTCTCCGAAGTGGCCCCAGTTCCCCTGCTCGTCCTGGGCGTGGTGGGACGGCTCCGGGTGGAAGCCGGAGCTCACGTCGTGCGGAATGAAGTAGACGAGGCCGTCCGTGGGCCCCTCGGCCTCCGCCGCCAGCTTCTCCGTGTCGTAGCCATCCAGATGCAGAGGACCCTCCAGGGAGGACCCCTTCCAGGTCTGCCACCACGGGAGGTCCGCCTTCGGGGGCGGCGGGGCGTGGACCGTCACCGGGGTGCCCTTCACCGGCGGCTTGTAGTTGGGGTCGAGCTTCGGGGCCTCCACCTTTTGCTCGACGGCGGGCGTGTCGTAGAGGCCACGACCCTCGGCGAACAGGGAGTGAGGCTTCGCCGGCTCACCCTTCAACAGGTCGTGGAGCTGGGCATTCAGGTTGTGCCGCTTGTCGGCCCAGTTGTAGATCCAGCTGTCGACCGCGTCCGACTCCTTCTGGCCCTTGAAGTAGGACGTGACCTTGCCCATGAGCGACCGGCTCTCCGGCCAGACGGTCATGTACCGCCGGACGTGGACCTTCCGATCCGCCTGCGGCCGGTGCGCCTGGCCGCCCAGGCGCCAGCCGCGGGCCTCAGCCTGGAGGATCTTCTCCGGATTCCAGTGCCCGTCGTAGGCGGCGTGGAAGGTGGCGTTGGGCAGGCTGACGCCCTCGTTTCCGGCGCCGGACACCACCATCACCTTGATCTTCCCGGCTCTGAAGTCCCGGACGTCCTGCTGCCGGCTCTCCTCGGTGACGCCCTCGTTGCCCTTGCCGATGAAGAGGCCGTGCGGGATGCCGCGCTGCTTCAGCCCGGCCCGAATGATGTCGATGCCCCCGTGGACCAGGTTCGAGTAGACGATGGCTCCGCCGTCCGGGGTCTGGTGGAAGTGGTCCTCGATGTCGTCGAGCATCTTCTGGAGCTTGGGTGTCGACGGGGCGGCCTCCTCCGGGGTGAGGCCGGTCATCGTGTGAACGCTGTTGGCCGCCTGGCGGGCCTTGATGACCCGGTTGAAGACCTCGCCCTGCTCCCCCTCGACCATGGGGTGGCCCGCCTCCAGCTTGCGCAGGAGGGGCGCCGGTAGCTCCTTCAGGGCGGCCCGGTAGACCTGCTCCTGGAAGGGGCTCATCTCCACCCGGACCGTGTCCACGTACTTCTCGGGCATCTTCTCGGCCACGAGCTCGGGGCCCACGTAGTGGATGTGCTGCTGGAGGTGCCGCTGGAGCTCCCCGGTGTTCTTCCATCCCGTGAACTCGGTCTTGCGCCCCTTCATGGGCTCGCGGGGTCGGAACCAGTTGAGCCAGGTCGTCGGCTTGGAGAGCACGACGGGCTTGCGCTTCTTGAGCGGGGCCGGGGCCCGTGTCAGGTACTTCGCCTCGAACTGCTCCTTGGTCCCGAGCCCGTGCTGCCCGCCGGTGACGGCCTCGATCGGCTGCAGGATGTTGGACGGATGGGTGGAGACCACGGAGCCGGTGAGGCCGATCACATTCTTGACCAGGGGCCGCACCTGGTCGAGGCGCTTGAAGGTGTCCCGGTCCGGGTCCTTCACGCGGTGGAACTCGTCCAGGATCAGGGTGTCCGCCCCGGTGGCCTTGATGATCTCCTCCGGATGCTCCCGGAAGATCTCGTAGGAGACCACGTGGTAGGTCGAGTCCGGGTCCGGCTGGCTCCAGTGGAACATGTCCGCCCCGCGCTCGCCCTGCCCGGTGAGGATGGAGCCCTTGTGGTCCGAGGCCCGGTGGACGCCCTCGACCAGGAAGTTGGTCCGAAGACCCGCTGGGGTGATGACCAGGGCCTTGCGGGCCTTGCCGAGCTCCTTGAGCTTGTCGAAGGCCTTCACCGCGGTGATGGTCTTCCCGGACCCCGTGGAGTGGGCGAGGATGCCCTGGCCGTGGTGCTGGACGATGAAGTCCACGCCCGACTGCTGATGCGGCTGGACGGTCTTGATCTTCTCGGCGGTTCGGTGTGCGGGCTCGGTCCTGAGCCCCTGCAGCCCGAACTCACCGGGCAGAGGCTTGGTCTGGCGCTGCCCGGACCGCCACCGGTCCAGGGCAGCGTTGTACCTCTCGTGCCCGGCGCGGGGGACGACGCTGAAGGCGACCTTGATCAGGTGATCGAACATCAGGTCGGCTCCTCGTTCAGCCGGCTGAAGCATTGGGGGCAGCTGGCCGTCAGGCGCGGGCCCCCGGGGGTCACCTGGCCGCCCTTCTCCTCGACCAGCTCTTCCAGGCTCTCCCGGGAGTCTACCGGGCCAGATGCCCAGCCGCAGGCCTCGCAGGTCCCCTGGACGCCCTGCCCGACGCTGATGTCCTGGCGGTCCTTGGGCTTGAAGCTCTCCAGGTCCCGCTTGAGGCGGTCGAAGTCGATCCCCGGGATGGGCGCCGGCATTCGGAACTCCCACGCCAGCTTGGGCATGGTGAAGACCTTCGGCTTGCGCGGGGCCGAGACCTTCGCCGGGGCGGGCGCCGGCTGGGGCTCGTCATCCCAGCGAACCTTGGTGTTCGGGTCTTGGGCCGCTTTCCAGAATGCGTTCACGCGGCCTCCTCAGATGGGCGAGTTAGGCCCTCGCGGAGGCCGCTGCTCCGGCATCGGCTGCATGACGTTGCGGGACTCCGCGGAGAGGGCCTGGGCATAGCTCGGGTTGGTCGTCTGCATCTGGTTGAGCATCTGCTGCTGCTCCTCCGGCGACATCCCCGAGAACTCCTGGGCGTGCTGCTGCAGCATGTCCCCTACCTCGACCCCCTGGTCCGGGTTCATCGTCTCGTCCTCGGTGGGCTCCGGGATGCCCTGGAGACCTGCGCCGCCGCCGGGCGTGGGCTGACCCTGCATCTGCTCGAGCTGGGCCATCAGCTGGGACGGGTTCATCGAGGCCTCTTCCTGGGCCGCCGTCTGGAAGTCCTGCATCATCTTCTGGGTCTCGAACTGGTACCGGGCCATCGTCAGCTGACCCAGGCCCTGGGCCTCGGCCCCGTTGCGGGCGGTCATCTTGGAGACGTCGAACTCCCAGTCCAGCTCGAGCTTCCGCTCCTTGATCATCTGCTCGTACTCGAAGCCCAGCTCCTTGAGCACGGCCTTCTTGGAGAGCACGCCCTGGGCCATCAGCTGGAGCATCAGGGTGATGCGCTGCATGTCGTCGGCCGATCGCAGGTTCGAGAACTTCAGGCGGCTGTGCGGCCAGTCCAGGTAGGTCTGGATGCGGGAACGGATGGTTCCGTCGTTGAGGTCCATCGTGTCCGCCCGGAGCGCCAGGAACTCGTTCTCGAGCTGGCGCAGGGCCACGGCCGCGGCGGAGTAGGCGTTGTCGCCCCAGACGAAGCCCTTGGGGATGCCCATCCCCACGACCATCCCTTCCTCGGCGGACTGGATCTCCTGGGCCAGGAGCATCGGCTTGGAGTCGGCACCCAGGGTCCCCATCGCCATCGGGACCGGCGAGATCCCGATGTGGTTCGGGTCGCGGACCCACATCCGAATCTGGTCCTCGAGGTGCCCGCGCCACTTCCCCATGTCGACGCCGCCGACCATCGCCGGCTGCTGGCCCATCTGGGGCCACAGCATCCGCAGCGGGAGGATGCGGTTCTGGCACATCGCTTCCTGAGACCGGGTGAGCATCGCGTGCCGGTAGGCGTTGGAGATGATCGGGAGCAGCAGCGGAGTGCCCCAGCCGGACCCGCCGATGCGGACGTCCGCCACCGTGTTCCGGGCCATGTGGAAGAAGTTGTCCTGGCAGATCTTCAGTCGCTTGTTGAAGCGGGCCGCCTGGATGAACTCGATGGGCAGGGTCGAGGTCAGGAGGCGGCTGCCGGCGATCAGCTGGGCCCGGAGCTCACGCGGCACCCGGTGGAAGTAGGCGGCCTTCCGGGGGTTGTACGGGTTGTAGTCGATGTCGATCGTGAGCGGGGGCCAGCGCATCAGGCTGAGCTGGTTCCAGGCCCCGCGCATCGGGCGATCCTCGACGATGAAGGTCCGCTCCGGCTTCCGGCAGCCCGGGCAGGTGCCCTGGTAGTCGAACTGGCCCGCACGATTGAAGCGGTAGCGAGCGTGCTCCGCCATCTGCTCGAAATTGCAGTCCGGGCAGATCAGCATCTTGGTGAAGGGGAAGACGAGCGAGCCGAAGAGGTTCCCCTGCACCAGGTAGTCGAGCGTCCCAGCCTGGTTGAATTTCTTGAGCTTGAGCACGTCGTCGACCATCGTCTCCCAGTCCTGCCGGATGGAGGAGGTGGCCGCCTCGACGATGATGTCCGTGATCGGGTAGTTCGAGTACTTGAGCAGGGCCGCGTGGATGGGAGCCTTGGTCAGGAAGAGGCGACGGCAGAGGACCATGAGGGCCTTCTGGGACGGCGGCAGGTTGAACTGCGCGATGTCGACGTACGGGTCCGCATACGGCGTGACCCGTCTCGACAGGGGCGATCCCGAACCGCTGAACAAGGCCACTCAAGGTCTCCTAGAAGCTGGGATGGCGGAAGCCACCCTGGATGGCCTGGCGGTTCGCCAGGAAGCGCAGGTACTCGTTGCCCAGGTTGCTCAGGTGCGGCGTCACTTGCTGGATGCCCTTGGCGATCTGCTCCCCTGTCGTGGCCGGGCGGGCTGCTTGATAGCCCTTGGCGGCGCCCATGAGCCCGCCCCCGCCCATCCCGCTGGGACCGCCCAGGATGCCGAGCCCCGCGCCGGCCAAGCCGCCCGCCGCCGTCCCCATGGCCGTGAACATGTTGCTGGGGGTCATGAAGGTCTTGCCCGCGTGGGTGAGGAGCTTGCCGGCCGCCCGCCCCAGGATGGAGGGCTTGGCCGGCGCCGCCTCGGCCGCGGGGGTGCCCGCCGCAGCGGCAGGAGCGTCTGGGGTCCCTGCGAGGTGCTTCTGGGCGGCACCACCCAGGAACAGGCCCGCGGCGGCCCCTGCCCCGAGTGGCAAGGCACCAAGGCCCCCGGTGGCCAGACCCGCACCGAGAGCCCCGAGGCCCGCACCGAGGGTGCTGGCCCCGCCGCGGGTCCCAGCCCAGGAACGCAGCTTCTCGCCGATGCCCGGGGGCTCAGGCGGAGCGGGGTACTTCTCGCGATACTTCCGCATCTTCCGGCTCATCAGGACGTTGGCTGCGACATCCGGACCGAGACTGGGCGGGGGCGTCCCCCCGGATGGCGCCGGAGACGGGGAGGGGGGCGGAGCTGACGTCGGGGAAGGGGGTGGCGTGGACCGCGGGAGCTGGGACGTGGGCGTCTTCGGCCCGCTGGCGCTGCTCGCCGGGGGATTCAGACCTCCCTTCGCCTTGGGGGACACAACGGGGGCCGGGGCTTTGGTCCCAGAGCGCCCCAGCAGCGTCTTGGCCAAGCGCTGGACGATGGCCGAATTCTCGCCCCGAACCGCCCCGAAGTTGCTCTTGGCCAGCTGCTTTGCCCGACGCCTGTTGGTGGAGGCTGAGGCCGGGGCCGGCGTGTAGCTCTGCAGCCGACGCTGGACCGCCATCCTGCCCTCCTCCGCACCCTGCCCGGCGGCGGAGGCTCGGGCGAACAGGCTCGGGGAAATGTTGGATCTCCAGGTCTTGTCCTTCTGGGCGGAGTACGGGACTGCCTTGCCGGAGTCGTCCAGCGCGGCCGTCTTCATCCCCCAGGCCAGGGAGAGCAAGTTGGAGTAGTGCAGACTCACAAGCCGCCCTCCATCTCCGTCACGTAGTGCTTGATCGCCATCTGTTGCGCGACCTGCTGGTCCACCGGATCGTTCTCGTTCAGGCCCGCCTGCTCGATCGGGAGGTCCACGACCTGGGCCAGACGAGCGGCGATCTGGTCCTTGTCGATGCCCGTGGACGCCTGAGCGTACTGGGCCGCCAGGGCGTCGAGGCTGGGCTGAGCCCACTTGAGCGGGAACATCGCCGCGACCAGGCCGTTCACGAGGAACCGCACGGCCGCGTACTGCTTGACCTCGTCGCCCGGCTCGTCCTGCCCGATGGCCGTGAACGGAGCGTGCTGCATCGCGATGAACACGCCGTAGGCCAGGTGACCCGGGGAGACCGAGTCCTCGTCCTCCGGACCATCCAGGACCGGCGGCACTCCGTTCAGTACCAGGACCACGTCCCGGAAGATCGGATAGCTGTTCCAGAACCCGTTCGTGTTGGTGAGCAGGACCTGGAGGCCCAGGATCTTGTGGAACAGCTCATCGTCCGGCGGCTCCGGGTGGGTCTGGGCCCACATCTGGAGCATGGTCTCCGGCTCCCAGTTCACCCACTCCTCCCCGTAGGCCGTGTTGAGCTCGTTGATGAGCTCGTCCGGCGTCATCCGATGGTCGCCGTGCTTGATGGCGGTCTCCATCCGGATGGTCGGGGGCAGTCCGGCGGCGAGCTCGGACCCCGGTGTCGAGAAGGCCTCGCCGGGCTGCGGCGGCAGCTGCCGCTTGGGCTCGTTGGCGTAGGCCTCATCGTCATCGTCCGGATCGAACTCGAGACCCTCGGGAACTCCGGTGTTCGCGTCCTCCGGGTTCTCGTCCTGGAAGTCCAGCGCCCGTCCGGCCATCTCACTGTGCTGCGGGACCTGGCCGTCCGGGTCGACCTCCTGCGAGGCGTGCTGCACCGCCGACTGCTCGGCGGCCTGCTGCTGTTCCATCGCCTGCTGCTGAGCCGCGGCCTCCTCCTGCTCCTTGGCGGAGGGCGGCTTCTCCTCGCCCTGGGGCGGCCCCTGCTGGGCCTGCTGCGGGGGCGGGCCACCCTGTGGCGGACCGGCGGGGGCCTGGCCGCCCTGGGGCCCGGGCGGGAGCTGGATACCCAGCTGCTGGGCCATAGCCTGGATCTGGCCCTCGAGGGCCTGGATGTCGTTCGGCGCCGCCTGCCCCTGCTGGGCGAGGCCCTGGACCTGCTGCGTCATGGCCTGCAGCCCCTGCAGCACCTGCTGGACCTGCTTGCCCAGGAGGATGTGGGCCTTCTGGAGCTTGAGCAGGGGGTCCACCGTCGGGATAGCCCCGGGCTGGTCCGCCTTCTTGGGGTCGAAGAATTCCCTGAAGTTGATCCCGCGCCCGACGTCTTCACGAGAGACCTCGGTCGGGGCGTCATCGACACCCTCATCCTCGGCGGTCTTCTCCCGGATGTGCACCTGAGCGCCCGTCGTCACGACCCGCCCACTGCCGCCGCTGTTGGCGTCACCGAGAAGGCTCGAAAAACCCCCGGTCTTCTCGGTCTTCCAGGAGCGACCCCCAGCCGTCGCCTTCTCCCAATCGTTGCGCCAGATCGCCACGTGACACCCCTTCCTCTCCTACTGCTGCAGGAGAGCGGCGAGAGCCTGCTTCTCCGGTCGGGGCAGGCTCGGAAACACCGCCTCGGGGTCCTGGATGAGCTCCTCCACCATCGCGGGGTCGAACATGCGATACAGCTCGTCCTTCATGGCGACGAGCCGCTGCAGGTCCCCGCGGGTGAGGGTGATCCCATCCTCAGCGTGAACGACGTCATCGATCGGGTCCTCGGCGATCTTGAGGATCGAGAGGTACGGGTCGAGTAGCCGCCTTCCGTAGAGGCCTTCCAGCCCAGAGGCATCATCCATTCTAACTAGAGCCTCAGCGAACTTGTCTACTGTGTAGCTCCCACGATTCTCGTGGAGCTCACGGTAGGTGTCGGCCAGTTCCTGGTGCCCGCGCTTCTCGAGGGTCTTGATCCGCTCGCCGATCGCGTTGGCGATTCGGGTCTCGCACGGGGTCTCGGAGGCGTAGAGCTCGAGCATCTGGGGAAGGCGATGGACCGGGTCGTAGCCGCGCTTCAGGTCGAGCGAGGCCACCTTGGCCAGGGACGTGGAGACCTCGTGCCGACCCTGGATCGTCTCCCGGGCCAGCTCACGAACGCGGGACGCCACCTTCACGGCGAACTCCCGCCGCTGCGGGATGGGCATCACCCGCCAGTTGTCCTCGAAGTAGTCGCAGGCTCGCTTGATGTGGTCCCAGTTGGCGATGGGGTACCGAGGCTGCGACGACGTCTCGGTCAACGCGAACTGGTTCTCAGTCACCGGCTCGGAGGGTAGCTCGTAGGAGACAGGTACGACTTCGGTTGCTGCGGCGACCTTCGTCAGAAGGTCAGGCTGCGGTACCCCGTGAAGGGCGTGGAATTCGGCGAGTTTGGCGGCGATCTGCTGCTGGACCTTCGGCGGGAAAACTCCCCCAAGCTTGAGGAAGTAGAGGCCGTTGATCCACGTGGTGGCCTTGGAGTCGCAAGCGTACTTCCTGACGGTTCCGCCGGAGGGTGATCGGTGAACGTAGGCGAAGAACTCGTCGGGCAGGGCTTGCGCTTCAGAGTCGAGTCGATGACTGAGAACGTAGAGCGGAGGCGTGAGGCCCTGGTCAGCGGCTTCTTTCAACAGCGAAGCGCCAGGGTCATCGTGAAGATCGAGGACCTTGCCGGCCAAGGACACGGGCATCCTACCTTCCGGGGCTACCGGTTTCGATGTGGGGTGTGGCTGTCCAGATCGTAGCCTGCACGGGGGAGAGGGGTCAACCCGGGTACAAGAGGAGTGGAGGGCAGCACACGCCCTCAAGGAACATCCGCGTGGCGGATGAAGGAGGTCCCGTGGCCAACGGAGACTTCGTGCGCCTGGTGCCCCGTTCCGAAGAGTCCGTCGTGAACTACGAACCGGAGCCCCGGGGCTTCTGGTTCTGGTTCCGGTCCCTCTGGGGCACCACCCTGCTCGCGGGCGAGGCCGCCAAGATGGCGGTCGCCGTCCGGGACGCCTGGAAGGGGCCCTCGGATACTCCCGTGCAGGCGGCCCTGAAGACCCCCGAGGGTCGGGTGGGGGCCGGCGTGCTCGCGACCTTCGCGGGTGCGTTCATCTGGTGCTTGGTGCTCTGGTTCCTGTGGAGGTTCATCGACCAGTCCCTCGGCGCGGTGGCGTTCATCGCCACCTGCATCGCGGGCTGGCTCGCACAGGGCACGGGCCGGGTCATTGCGGCCCAGAACCTCAAGGCCGAGACGAGGGCCAAGACCGACAAGACCGAGGCAGAGGAGAAGGCCAAGAAGGCCAAGAAGAAAGAGAAGAAGTGGGCGGGGCGCCGGGCGAAGGCTGAGGCCCACTGCCGGCCCAACTGATCGCGTCGAGGGCCCGGGTGATCGTCACCCGGGTTCTTCTTTTCCGGGTACAAGCTTGAGCGCTGGGAATTGCGTAACCCAACCGCCTCTAGGGTCTATTGGCCCTCCGATCCGAGGATCGGGAAGGAGACGTGATGCACCTGGTGACGAGCGACAAGAAGGATCCGGACGAGGGGCCGATGCTGTTGTTCAAGGTCCTGTCCGAGGCCCTCGCGGGCCTCTTCGGGAAGGGAACCGATCCGGCGCAGCAGTGCGTCGGAATGGTGATCCTGACCTATTTCCTCAACCCGTTCGGCCTCATCCCCCCTGTGCGGCCCGACACGAAGCTCTTCGGCGACGTGCGGCGCTTCGGCGGCTACCTGGATGCGGCTCACCGTGGAGGGCTCTTCCGCCGCGGGGACGAGTAACGAGAACGGACAACCGCACCCCGGGATCGCCCGGGGTGCGACTTCAGGAGGCAGGTGTCGATTTGATTCCCATCATCCTAGAACGATCCCCGGAAGTGGCCCGGGTCATCGAGAACGAGCGGCCCGGGACGGAGGGCATGGAGGGGTATCTGGCGAAGCTGTTGCCCCGGGTCTTCCCCCGGAACACGAGCGAGGGCCCTCGGGACCGCCAGATCGAGGTCACGGACCACGCCCTGCGGGAGTTCAAGAAGAAGTTCCCGCGCTACGCGGGGAAGCTCGAGGAGGGCGAGCTTCTGGAAGACCTCAAGCTGTTCGTGGCCGGCTCCTGCCTCGACTTCTCCCGGGACGGTCGGGACGCCCTGCTGTACCACGTCCCGATCTGGGACAAGATGCAGCTCATCACCCGGCCCCTGGGCGTCAGCCACACCCAGGTCATCACGATGAGCCGGCGACGGCGTGACTCGGACTCCGAGGGTAGCCGGCGGGCCGCCTACGGGATCGTCCTCGCCCAGCGCCTGCTCGAGATGTCCTGGGAGGAGATGACCCGGAAGCTTCATCGCTTCGAGCACTCCGGGGGCAAGCAGGGCTGGGGGATGATCTTGAAGCGCAAGGACGAGGTCCGGGTGCTCGGGACCTATCTCACGGCGCACGAGCTCCTGGACTTCTGGTCCTACCGGAACTATCAGGGCGAGACGCTCCTGGGTCGCAGACTCGCGCACATCGCCAAGCGCCTCGAGCTGCCCGAGATCCGGAACCAGACAGGGACCCTGGAGGAGCTGCGCTCGGGATTCGCGAATCACGGGCTGTGGGCCGACCGACCCAGTCCGGACGCACTGAACCTGGAAATGATGAATGCCCTGCTCCGTCGGCTGGAGACGGGCGGGGAGAAGGAGGGAGCATGAGAGACCGCGTGTGTCAGATGCCGGGGTGCTGGCGGACGGCCTGGCATCCGAATGGAAAGGGCTACCTGTGCACGGTGTGCCGGCGGCAGAACCGTTCGAACGCCTACTTCAGCCCCACGCTCTTCTGGGGCATGTGCTGGCTCCTGGGCAAGGAGAGGATGGCGCAGAACCAGCCGCTCATCGAGCAGTCCGGCGAGGTCACCGACATGGCGGCCCGGGGCCTGACGGTCCGGGAGATCCGAGACCTGATCCTGGACCCGGAGAGGGGCCTCAACCGCTTCTTCCAGCGGATCGCCGAGCTCGGGATCGAGATCCCCAAGACCGAGATAGCGTGGCTCGAGCGCTTCGCCGCCAAGGTCCAGGAGAAGGGGCAGCGCCGGATCCTGTCGAACTACCTGCGGATGGCGGCCCCGCGGCAGGACGACAAGGAAGGATGGCTCGTGCGCTACGGCAAGGGCGCCTTCCGGACCTACGCGAAGGGCGCCCCCTCCGCGGTGGAGACGGTCCTGCTGAGGCTCCGGGCCCACGACGGCGTCCCGATGGTCCTCACGACTCCCTGGATGGAGATGTTCCCGAAGAGGCTGGGAGCCTGAAAAGCGGCGGGCCCCCCCCCCCCCGG
>ERZ1292623.1162-Hain-H51-01um-R1-1162-length-25973-cov-7_pt1 | contig 23538 bp, 16 predicted proteins | sample MGYA00564398_ERZ1292623 | MGnify/ENA primary metagenome ERZ1292623 (study PRJEB36523, sample SAMEA6512633) | groundwater metagenome | collected 2019-01-07 | study: AquaDiva: Metagenomics assemblies of 32 groundwater samples | reverse complement strand
ACGAGCCTCTGCGCTAACTAAAATCCATCTAATCGCCAACGATTCTTTTCTATCTCCTCTTACCTCAACAGGAATTTGATATGAAGCTCCTCCAATCCGACGAGGCCGAACCTCCATTTTAGGAACAACATTTGCAATTGCAGTTTCAAAAACTTTTAATGGATCCTGTTTTGACTCCTCTCGAATTTGCTCTAGTGCTTTATAAACCAAATTTTGAGCTAAAGTTTTTTTACCATCTTTCATGACACGATTTATAAATCTGTGCAAGAGTTTTGATCCGAAAAGCGGATCAGGAGGCAATATTCTTTTTGTTACTTTTTTACTGCGCATGGTTATTCAGCCGGAGCTGGTTCTGGAACCGGAGCAGCACTAGCAGGTCTTGGGCCAGCCCCACCCCCACCTTTCTTTGCCCCATATTTAGACCTTGAAGTTCTCCTTCCAGAAACTCCTTCTAAATCCAATTTTCCACGAATGATGTGATATTTCACGCCTGGCAAATCTTTAACTCTTCCGCCTCTCACCAAAACAATTCCATGCTCTGCCAAATTGTGTCCAATTCCTTGGATATAAGCCGTGACTTCACCATGATTAGATAATCTAACCCTGGCAACTTTCCGAAGAGCTGAATTAGGTTTTCTTGGCGTCATAGTTTTAACCAAAGTAACAACTCCTCGTTTTTGCGGATTAAAACCTATTACATATTTTCGATCTTTAGAATTAAAACTACGTCGCAGAAGTGTGGACTTTACTTTTTTGACCACCTTTTTCCGACCTATTCTAACAAGCTGGTTTATAGTTGGCATACTTTAATTTTCCTTATGATTCAACCTGAGCCCGATCCGAACTGGTTGGTATCAAACGTCCAATGATAACATTTTCCTTAAGTCCGATCAAACGATCAACTTTACCCATAACAGCAGCATCAGATAAAACAGTTGTTGTTTCTTGAAAAGATGCCGCTGATAAGAAGCTCTCTGTTTGAAGTGAAGCTCTAGTTATGCCTAAAATAACCACTCCTGCAGTTGCCGGATCTCCACCTTCTGCCAAAACCCGTTGGTTTTCTTCTTCGAAACGAATTTTATCTACAATTTCACCCGGCAAAAGATTGGTATTTCCGGCTGATTCAATTTTAACTTTATCAGACATTTTTTTAGTAATGACCTCAAAATGTCTTTCGTTGATTTGTACTCCCTGGCTTTCATAAACTTGTTTTACTTCATCAATGATGTATCTTTGAGCTTCCTTCAAACCTTTAATCCGTAATATTTCTTTAATATCAAGTTGGCCGTTTGAGAGTTGAGTCCCAGCACCAATCAATTCCCCATCCTCAACTAAAAGTGTAGCTGTAGCACCAACTATGTATTCCCGTTCTTCAATTGGTTTGCGCGTGGTACGAACTTTGACTTTAACTCCCATTTCAGTCTCATCAATTTTTACTTTTCCAGCTATTTCCGAAATTGGAGCAATCAACTTGGGAGAACGACCTTCAAAAAGCTCCTCCACTCTTGGTAAACCTGTTGTAATATCCAAACCTACAACTCCTCCTGTATGGAAAGTGCGCATGGTAAGTTGTGTTCCTGGCTCACCAATACTTTGAGCAGCTACCACCCCAACTGGTGTTCCAATTGCAACTTTTTTCCTGGTAGTTAAATCAAGGCCGAAACAAGATGAACAAAGCCCATATCTTGCCTCACAAGTTAAAGGGGAGCGCACTAAAACTTTAGGAACATCAGCTTTAACAATCTCTAAAATAACAGCTTCTGTCAAAAATGTTGCGGGCTTAGCAATAACATGCTTAAGTTTAGGGTCAATTATTTTTTCTAAAGTAACCCTTCCCAAAAATCTATTGATATTTGATAAAAGATTATCTTTAACAACCAAGGCCTCAATTCCTAATTTTGTATCACAATCCTCACTTCTTATAATCACATCATGAGCCACATCCACTAATCTTCTGGTTAAATAACCAGCATCAGCGGTTTTTAGGGCTTTATCAGCTACGCCTTTTCTTGCTCCTCTACATGAGGTAAAGTATTCAAAAACTGATAAACCCTCTCTGTAGTTTGCCTTGGTAGGAAGCTCAACGATTTTTCCTGTTGGATCCGTTGATAAACCTCTCATGGCTGAAAGTTGTTTTGCTTGAGCACGGGATCCACGAGCTCCAGCTTCAACTATCATCCTAATTGGATTAAAGGTTCCTAGGTATTCCCATGTGGCACTGGCCAAATCCTCAGTTGTCCGTATCCAAACTTCTTGCGAGAGCTGTGATTTCTCATCCATAGTAATTAAACCTTTGGTAAAATTTTTCTCAATCTCCTCAACCTCTTTTTCTGCTTTTTTAATATAGTCAGGTTTTTGGGGTAAAATTTTAGCATCAAAAATACCAATGGAGGTACCAGATATAGTTGCTCCCCAAAAACCTAAAGCTTTAATTTTATCTATAAGCAGTGCTACTTCATCACGATCCAAATTCTCCATTGCCCGCAAAATTATATCCCGAATAATCACATTTCTAATGGGAATATTCAAAAATCCAAGTTGCGGGGGTAAAATTCTGTTAAATAATAGTCTCCCAACAGAAGTTCCAACCGTCTCTTCACCCAGACGAACTTTAATCTTTTGTCTCAAACTGATTTTTTTAAGTTGCCAGGCCAAAATTGCCTCTTCTTTTGAGATAAACATTTTAGGATCTTTTACGTCTTCATCAGGAATTGTTGTTAAAAAGTAGCAGCCAAGAGCCATCTCAATATTAGGAATGGTAATCGGTGTACCGTTGGCCGGAGAAAAGATATTAAATTTAGCCATCATTAAATTTTTAGCCTCATCCTGAGCCTTCTGAGAGAGGGGTACATGAACTGCCATTTGATCTCCATCAAAATCAGCATTAAATCCAGCACAAACACAAGGATGAATTGCAATGGCGTTCCCATCAACTAAAACTGGATAAAATGCTTGAATTCCCAGCCTATGTAAGGTTGGAGCCCTATTAATAAGTATTGGGTGACCCTCAATTATTTCTTCTAAAATATCCCAAACCTCAGCAGGCTTTGACTCCAGCACATTTTTTGCTCCCTTAACATTGGCAGATAAACCCCTAGTAATCATTTCACGTAAAACAAAAGGTTTGAACATCTCAAGTGCCATTTCTTTAGGAAGACCAACCTGGTCAAGTTGTAAATTAGGTCCAACCACAATAACAGATCTTCCTGAATAATCAACTCTTTTACCTAAAAGATTTTGCCTAAATCTTCCTTGTTTACCCCGCAGCATATCGGATAAGGAACGCAAAACACGACCCTGGGTGCGTCTTGTTCTACCTGTTGCATCAATTAAAGCATCAACTGCCTCCTGAAGCATTCTTCGCTCATTTCGCAGAATAATTTCCGGTGCTCCCAAATCCATTAATCTCTTTAATCTATTATTTCGATTGATTACTCTTCTATATAAATCATTCAAATCAGATGTGGCAAATCTACCTCCAGGAAGCTGAACCATTGGACGAAGGTCAGGAGGTAAAACTGGAAGAACTTTAAGTATCATCCATTCCGGGCGTATTTCTGCTAGTCTCATTCCTTCAACAATCCGAAGTCTTTTTGTAGCCTTAATATGTCGCTGGCCGCTTGATTTTCTAACCTCATCTCGCAAGCTCGCAGATAATTTATCCAGATCTAGTGTCTTAAGTGCCTCAAGTAAAGCCTCTGCACCCATATCTACAGTTACAAAATCGGAAACACCATATTCTTCAAGTTTTGAATGTTCCTCCTCAGATAAAACTTTTAAAGGAGCAAGTGATTTAACTAAATCCGCCACAGATTTGTAGATTGCTTCTATTTGTTCCTGTTCAACAATAGCAGCTTCCCGTAATTTTTGGATTTCCGCTCTAGTCTTTAAATTAGTTTCCCCCTCCTGCAGTTCATATTTTTCTTTATCCTTACCTTTTTTCTTCAAATCTTGTAACTTTTTCTTTACCTCTGCTTCTTTCTTCTTAATATCTGCTTCAAGCTTCTTTTGATTTACAGATATTCTTTGTTCTAAGTCCTTATTCAACTTCTCCAAAGCAGTAGCTTTTCTATCTGGTTCAATTTGGGTGACAAGGTATGAAGCAAAATAAACAATTGCCTCTAAGTGCTTTGGAGAAATATCCAAAATTAAAGATAGCTTACTTGGAGCTCCTTTGACAAACCAGTTGTGAGCCACAGGGGAGGCCAAGGTTATGTGTCCCATTCTCTCACGTCTTACCCGTGATTGGGTAACTTCAACACCACATTTATCACAAATAACCCCACGATATCTTATTCTTTTATACTTCCCGCAGTAACATTCATAATCTTTAGTTGGTCCAAAAATATTTTCCGAAAAAAGTCCATCCTTTTCAGATTTTAAAGTTCTATAATTAATAGTTTCAGGCTTAGTAACCTCACCAAAAGACCATCCATTTATATCCTCTTGAGAGGCTATTGTCAACCTTAATGCTTCAAAATCTAGCAAATCATTCATTTAGATCTCCTCTTTCTATAATCTCAAATGACCCAGCTTGTTTTATTTCGCCTTCGCTTCCAGCAGTACCTGCTTCTAAAACCTGCTCGAATTCTGCCACTTCTTTTTTGATCTCTTCCTTCTCCTCTGTGGGCTGCACTTGAACAATTTTTGCCCCAAGTGTTTGAACAGATAGTGAAAGTGCTTGAAGCTCTTTCACTAAAACCTTAAAGCTCTCAGGAATTAAAGATTGCGGAATATCAATTCCTTTAACTATTGCCTCAAAAGCCTTAGCACGTCCGACCACATCATCTGATTTTATAGTTAGCATTTCCTGTAAAACATTAGCTGCCCCATATGCCTCTAAGGCCCAAACTTCCATCTCTCCCAACCTCTGCCCTCCCATTTGAGCTTTTCCTCCCAATGGTTGTTGGGTAACCAAAGAATAGGGACCAGTTGAACGGGCATGAGTTTTATCTTCAACCATGTGGATAAGTTTCATGATATATGACACTCCAACCGCAATAGGTGCGGCAAACTGTTCACCACTTCTACCATCTATTAATATACACTTACCATCTACTGGCAAATTCGCTTTCTTTAGCTCTTCTATAAAGATAGCTTCAGGAATTTTCTCAAAAACAGGAGCCGCTATCTTATATCCCAATCTCCTGGCAGCCAAACCAAGGTGAGCTTCCATCAGCTGCCCAAGATTCATTCTGGATAAAACCGACAAGGGAGAAATAATAATATCAATCCGTTCACCCGATGGAAGATACGGCATATCTGTCTCGGGTACGATTTTGGAAATGACACCTTTATTACCATGTCTTCCACAAAGCTTATCTCCCTCAGTAACTTTTCTAAGTTGAGCTACTTTAATCTGAATCCGGTTAAGCGTACCCGCATCCAACTCATCTCCTTCATCCCGAGAAAGTATTTGAATACCAATTACAGTCCCTCTCTCCCCATGAGGCACCCGCAACGATGTATCACGAACTTCTTTGGCTTTTTCTCCAAAAATTGCCTGCAATAATCTTTCCTCCGCCGTCAGCTCTGTTTCTCCTTTAGGCTGAACTTTCCCAACTAAAATATCATTCGGTCCAACCTCTGCTCCAACCCGAATAATTCCTTCCTCGTCCAAATTAGATAAAGCCTCCTCAGAAACATTGGGGATATCTCTAGTAAGCTCCTCCGGCCCAAGTTTCGTTTCAACCACATCTACCTCATACTCCTCTATATGAATAGAGGAGAGTACATCTTCTTTTACCAGGCGTTCAGAGATTACAATTGCATCTTCATATCCAAGACCATCAAAACTCATGTAAGCAATCAAAAGATTTGTTCCCAGTGCAAGCTCTCCTGCTTGGGTGGCTACTCCGTCAATTAAAAGGTCTCCGTTCTCAACTTTTTGCCCTAGACTTACTGCTGGGTGCTGAGAATAACAAGTTCCTTGTGGGGCGTTAACAAATTTTTTGACCTCATATTCAATCTCGCCGGTTTTGGTTTTTAAACTAACTTTATTTCCATCTACGTAAGTAACTACTCCTACCCCAGGGGCTCTAACAACTCTTCCCATATTATCTGCTACAACTGTTTCCATACCTGTACCAACAATTGGCGCTTGAGGGGAGATCAAGGGTACAGCCTGACATTGCATATGCGTACCCATTAAAGCTCGATTGGCATCATCATGGGCTAAAAATGGGATCAAAGAGGCAGAAGTTCCAACAATTTGCTGAGGCGATATATCAATTAGGTTTACATCCTTATTATCTGCTTCAAAAAACTCCCCTGCTTTTCTGACAGGTACTCGTTTTTGCATTATATATCCTTTTTCATCAATTTCAATTGTTGCTTCGGTAATAGTAAACTCCTCCTCATCATCACCTGCAAGATAGATCATTTCCGAGGTTACCCTTGGACGCCCTTTATCCAGTACTACTTTGCGATATGGAGTTTCCAAAAAACCATACTCATTAATCCTACAATACAGCGCAAGATAGGTAACAAGACCTATATTCGGTCCTTCTGGCGAACGGATTGGATCGATCCTGCCGTACTGGCTGTGATTAATATCCCGGATCGAGAAAGAGGCACGATCCCTAGTAATTCCTCCTGTTCCCATAACCGAGAGTCTACGCAAATGATCAACTTCTGAAAGTGGGTTTATTCGATCAGAAATCGAAGATAGTTGTGAAGTTCTAAAAAATTCATTCATTGCGGCAATAACAGGTTTGGCATTAATCAAATTTTGAGGAGAAATTTGCTGATCAGGCGCAATCAAGCTCATTCTTTCTTTGATTACACGCTCCAGTCTCAAGATTCCGGGACGAAAGGCGTTTTGCTGAACAAGCTCTCCAACGCATCGTACCCTCCTGTTTGCCAAATGATCAATATCATCAAGTTTACCCTTACCATTAGGAAGTCCAATTAAATATTTAATCGTTGCTAAAATATCTTCTTTGGTTAAAACATGATTCTCCGCAACATTATCTATCGACAAACCAAGCCTCTTGTTAATCTTAAACCTTCCTACCTTGGTTAAGTTATAACGTCGGGAACTAAAAAACATTCCGTCAAGCAAAGCCTTAGCATTATCCAAAACTATCGGATCTCCTGGGCGCAGTTTCTTAAATATCTCCAAAAGCGCACCTTCTGAACTTTTAGTTGGATCTTTAGTTAAACTCAAATCTATCAAATCCTGTTCTTCTTCTGTAAAAAGATTTTTTATAGCCTCATCATCATTAAATCCAAGCGCGCGAATAAGAGTTGTAGCGGCAAATTTTCTTCTTCTGTCAATTTTAACAGTTAAAACATCTGTTCTGGTTATTGAAAATTCAAGCCAAGCTCCCCTGTAAGGCCGAAGTTCTGCCTGGAAAAGCCTTTTTCCGGTTATTGGATCATCTATTGCCGAAAAAAACACACCAGGAGAACGCACAATCTGATTGACAATAACCCGCTCAACCCCATTGATAATAAAAGTACCTTTATCAGTCATTTGGGGCACGTCACCCAAAAAAACCCCTTGCTCATATTTTTTACCTGTTTGTTTCTCAGTTAAAACAGTTTCAAGCTTTAGCGGGACCTCGAAACTCACTCCCTTCTCTTGTGCCTTCTCGGCACTATATTTTGGTTTGCCAAAGACAAAAGATTTAAATTCCAGAGTCCAGTTTTTTCCAGTAAAATCTTCAATCGGGGAAATCTCGTCTAAAACCTCTTGGATACCTTCAGCTAAAAAGGAAGCGTAAGAATCTTTTTGAAGTTGAATGAGGTCAAGATTCGGTCGCAAAGTTGAAACAGAACCCCAGTATTTTCGTACTCCTTCTAAGTTTGTTTTCTTAGACATTAGTAGATGACCTATTTCGTCAACAAAAACAGACATACCCTAGTATGCCTATATGTTTTTGATTGAACTTATGAATAAATTACCACAAGATACTGGTGCTTGTCAAGCCTTGAAATTAGGGATTATTAGCCACATTTGCGTTGTGTTCATCCAGGGTTTTGGCATAATGGGAATTTCCTTTGGAATCATGGTAATAATATAAATAGGGGGTATTAGGATCAGCATTGGCCACGGCTTTTAAAGATGCTAACCCCGGATTACAAATTGGTGCTGGAGGAAGTCCAGAATTAGTATAAGTATTAAAGACGGACTTTATCTCTTTGTCTTCTTTTGTTATGTGTCTTTTCCACCAGGATTTTTCACCTTCCTGATACCCTAGCGCATACTGAATAGTTGCATCAACATCAAGTTTCATTCCTAAATTTAGCCGTTTCAAAAGTATACTTGCTATTTCCTGCCGTACTTTATCCGAGCGCCCTTCCCGCTCAACTAGGGAAGCCAGAATTACCCCTTCTGTCTCAGAAAATCCTTTGGCTTTAATTTTTAAGCGAAGGTCGTCCGAAAATCTTTTTTCAAAATTATCTCTCATGATTTTTGCAATTTGGTCTTCTGTTACATCGTTTGGAAAAAGATATGTATCAGGAAATACATACCCTTCCTTCATCAAACTCAATAATTTTTCACTTTTAACTTTGAACTTTGAACTTAAACTTTCTGCCATCTCTTCAACCCTCCAACCTTCAATTAAAGTTACCCAAGTTTCAACTGCCCCACCAACCAAAGTTTTTAAAATATCCTCCGAAGACATTGAGGGAGATAATTTAAAAGTGCCTGCTTGAAGTTTATCTCCCGACCCCTTTTGTTTAATAAGTAGTTTGAAAGCAGATTCCGAACGAATTAAATTTTTATTTTTAAGCTGCTTTGCAATATCATCTACATTTGAACCTTTGACAATAATAATAGTTTTCTCTTTATTTTCAGTACTTACAGGAGCAAGCTGAGAACCCCACCAGCCACGTAAAGCTACCAGTACTAATAAGAAAATAATTATAAGAGCAGGTAATTTTTTCATAAATTATCTAAATAATTTTGTAAAATCAAAGCTGCCGCTTGGGCATCATCAATCTTTCTCTTTTTCCTTGAAACCCCCATTTCAATCATTAGTTTTTGAGCATCTTTACTGGAAAGCGTTTCATCTGCAGACTCTACATCAAGCTCTTTCTTTTTCAGTTCATTAACCAACTTCTTGGCTGCCTTACCAGTTTTTCCCTCCGGCAATCCAATAACCACCTTATCTACCTGATTCACCTCAATCTCCCCGATAATCTTTTCAACAGCATCATCCAAAGAAGAAACTGTAATAATCTTTAAGGGTGAAGCCAATTCACCATCGGATAGTGCAAGCCCAATTTTTTTTAACCCAAAATCAATACCAAGAAATTTCATACTTAAATCGACTTCCCTACTACAACCAACCTTTTTGTATTTAAGCCTGGAGGAACACAGGTCATCAAAGAAATAAAACGGCCACTATCATTCGGAGGGTAGATTACAGAAAGATCATTTGGGGAAACAATCTTTATATCTGACACTCTATAGCTAAATTCAGAACCCAAAACCTTAATTTTGATTTCATCACCTTTACCAAGCTTTGTTAAATTGGCAAAAATTGAACCATAATTTTTATTTCCGTTAAAAAACTGAGGCAGAGCAGAGTGTCCCGAAATAAACATATTGCCCCGCTCACCAGGCAAAGCTGAACCCGGAAGATGTGCTAACCCTGATTTTAAATCATTACTGTCTACAAAAACTAATGCATCCAAAACACCAAGCTTTGGTATGGAGAGTTCAAAAGAATCGAAGGGGGGGATTGCAGCTCTTTTTATATTAGAAACAAAAGCGGGAAAATTATTTAAATCGTTTTGTACCGAAACTCCCAAAATTTGATCGCGCTCATTTTGAGGGCTTGCTAAAAAATCGGAAGCCTTGGAAAATCTAAGTTCCAAAAGTTGATAACCTATTATAGGCGACGCAACTTGAAACAAAATAAAAAAACCAAACCCCAGAAACACTATTGAGATAATTTTTGCCATCTATTGCAACTTTAACTCCAGTTTAATATTTCGATTAAGTAAAGGAAGGAGAGAAATTTGAGCAGGTAGAGATGGGGTTAATTTAATGTCAGCTCCAACTATATGTGGTTGCTTTTTTAAAATCTCTATTGCAGCAGTCGGAGTTTTAGCTCGAATTTTTCCTTTTAGTGTATTAATATCTATTTTCGGTGACAATTTTGCCTTAAATCTGGCCAGGAAAATTAATTTCCCATCTTTTTCCAGTTTTGATATATCCGCCGAGGTTTCTGTTTCTGCCAAGTTAAGCTCAAAACCTTGAGGTATTTGACTTCCAAGAGCTTTTGAAACAATACTCTTTAATGCAGACTCTGAATAAGCCGTACCTTTATATCTAATGGTTACATTTAAACTGAACTCTGAGGCCTGATTCCCGATACCCTTGCTGTAAGTTTTTTTTATAATTTCCTCAGATAAAGCTTCTTCTAAAATCTTTTTATCTTTTAATTTACCCTGCAGCTGATCTTTGGCTTGTTTACGAAGATTGGATGCTAGAGTGGCCAAGAGCTTTTTTTGATCCTCATCAGTTACAACTGTAACTAGTTTGGAGGTTCCTCCAGAAAAATTACCTTCAGACACAATTGCAACTTGTGAATTAGAAGTTAAGGTAAATTGACTCCCGGATGGTAAATTGCTATCCGGACCAACCGCAACTGCAGTCACATTGACTGAAGCTGTACTTTTACTATCAGCTATTGCTGATGTAGATGCCACATTGACTGCCTTATCGAGGGTGAATTTCAAACTATTAGATGAAATTACAGTTCCTTGAGAAACTACTTGTGCGCTGGTACTATTATTTATAACCTTCACAGTACCCTTGGCTAAATCTCCGACTGCTTTCTTGCCAGAGGCAGAGATCTTATCCGATCCATTTACTTCAATTGTAACTATTTCCCCAGGGATTATTTTTTTATTCTCGTCAACTGTTTTTGCCGCAGGATCAGCTGTAACTTGAGCATCTTTTTCTAAAATCTGGGGTTCAACAAAAATGGTGATCGAAGCTTGGGGCAAAAGCAAAACTGCTGCCAAAAGAAGAACAATAATTATAGATACTCCTCCTAATCTAGGGAGCCAGTTGCCCGCAGAGGATCCCTGTTCCATTTTAACTGGCTCCTGCACTCCCTCTGTTTTTTCTACTACCCGAATATTTGATGTCTCCAACTCATTCGATTCTTTTAGTTCCTCTTTTATTTCATTAATATCTCCTTCAACAAAACCAAAATCCTTGCTTTCGGATACAATCTCTTGCTCGGGTTTTACTGCTTCATCGACTTCACTAATTGGTACAACTCGGGCAGAGGTCCTAGAAATTTCACCAGATCCTTCAATCAAATTAACATCGCCCACAAGCTCTGAAGCTCCGGCTAAAGCTATCGCATTTACAGAGGTCCAACCTTCCAAAATTTCAATCTTGGGAAAATGCAAAAAAGAAAGACGCGACATCCAGGGAAAAGCTAAAAGCGTATCTTTAAGTTTTCCAAAATCTAAACCTTTACCACCATAAAGTAAAACTCTTGATGGCAACACTTCAACATCTGTAAAAGCTAAAAGAGCTTTCTCAATATCCTGTCCAGGGTTTTCACTTCTCTGCATAAGCTTCGTTCCATCTAGTTTACCAGCCCTTATCACTGTTACTTCCAGATCCTCTTTCTCAATATCAACTAAAATCCCTGTTGTAGGAGCACCCTCTTTTTGCTCCAGAAAATTAGCTATCGCGTGGGATGTTGCAACATAAGCAAGAGGTTTTAAATCTAAATATTTTGAAAGTTCCTGCAATGTTTTTAAGAATGGCGGTTTTAAATCGTCATCCATTAGCCAGGATGTCTGTACCCCAAAAAGGATTTTTTCCGGTTCTACTTCAAGGCTTAAAAGCACTTTGTCTAGAAGCTGATCAGCTACCTTAATTATTTCCTGCTCACCCCCATAAGAGCTTTCCGATGCATTTAAAACTTGAAGATTTTTACCTTCAATCAACCAAACACAAGCCTGCAAATTTTTAGGCCCAATATTGAGCGCAAAAAAATATTCTGCTTTTTGAGATGATTTACCAAAAGGAAGGGTACTTAAAAGATTTTTGAGAAAATCCATGGTTGCATACCTAGTTTACCATAAACTAAGACAAGCTGGAAACTGCCTTGTGCTTTTGCAATCTCTTCTCAAAATCTTGTAAATCCAGCGTTTTCCCACCCTCTTTAGCAAGTTCTTGTACAAGCTCAATGGGAAAACCAAAGCTCTGGGAAAGCAGGAAAGCATCCTCCCCGGAAATTTCTTGCCCAAGCTCTTTATATTTTTTTAAGCCCTCTCTTAAGGTTTTCTTAAAACGAGTCTCTTCTTCAACTAAGATTTCTAAATTAGCATTTTCGAGTTCTGGATACTGATTTTTATATTCATCCACAACAACCTGGGCAACATCTTTTAAGCTACCAACATTCTCATTTAACAACTTTCCATGAGTTATAGCCCGCCTGATTAATCTTCTTAAGATATAACCTCTTTCTTTATTTGAAGGTAAAACCCCATCTTCAATCAAAAAAGTTGAAGCTCTAATATGATCTGCAATGATCCTAATTCTTCTATCTGCAGTTTCATCTTTTCTATAATTTCTTTTAACCAGCTGTTCTATACTTTGAATAATTGGTAAAAAAAGATCTGTCTCAAAAACTGAGGGTTTACCTTGAATAACACCTACCATTCGCTCTATTCCTCCTCCGGTATCAACCCCTGTTAAACCAAGCTCCTTATAATTTCCATTTTTGTCACAATAATACGCCATAAAAACCAGTGTCCAAACTTCAAGTTTTTCTTTTGTTTTTGTCTGGTAAAAAAACTCACTGCTTGTGCCGCATGGACCCTCATCACCTGTTGGCCCCCAGAAACTATCTTCTCTTGGCGCAGGAGTAATTTTGTCTTCGGGTAAAAACTTCATCCATGTATTTTTCGCCTCATCATCTCTAGGTATTTTTGCATCGCCTTCAAAGTAGGTTGCTGATAATTTATCCTCTGGTAATCTAAGGGCTTCTGTTGCAAATTTCCACATCAACTCAATCGCTTTGTCTTTAAAGTACCCTCCTATTGAGAAATTACCCAACATCTCGAAAAATGTAAGGTGCGAGAAGTCTCCAACAAGATTAATATCTGAGGTTCTGAAGCACTTTTGAATGGAGGTTAAATCTGTACTTCCAAAATCAAAGCTTACATTTTTTTGTCCAGTAAAATAAGGTTTAAATTGTTGCATTCCAGCTGTTGTCAAAAGAACTGATTCGTCGTTTTTCGGCACCAACGAAGAAGAAGGTACAACCTTATGGCCATTCTTTTCAAAAAATTGTAAAAATTTTTTTCTTAAATCTTGTGAATTCATCTCATTTTAAAAACTTTTCTTTTTGGCAGTTTAGACTTCACAACCTTTTTTATAACTTCCGCTTTTATTTCAGGCGTAGAATCATCTCCTCTCTGCAAGTTATTGTTAAACCGAAGGAGCATCTTTCGAAGATCCCGCAAAATAAAAAACACCTGAACTCCACTTACAGTTAAAAAAACAGTTAAAAGTCCTATCAAAAAAATAAGTGCAATTTGTAGGAAATCCATGAAGTTTAATCTATCATAAAGAGGGTGACGGTGCAAACTATTCTTTTTCCAGATTCAAATAAACAGTTCGTTCAATTTTGGCTGTCTGATTTAGTTGTGAAGTTGAAGTAACAACGATTTTACCAATGGTTTCTGAAAACCGAAGTTCCTCCTTAAAATCCCCGTTACTGTCCACTTCAACCTGCTGGTTATTAATAGTCACTTTTGCCTCATGAGTAGTTTTGCCCACTACTTCAACAGTATTTGATTGCATTTTTTGCTGATCCTGCGGTTGATAGACTTCCAAGGATGGGGGGCCAACTAAAAATCTGTACTGAAACCAAAGATATCCAAAAAAAATTAGTATTAGAACAATAACCACTCCTTGCAAAATTCGAAGCGGTGTTAATCTCAACTTCCTTTTATCCAAAGGATTGGAAAAAGATTCTAAAATTTTTGGTGGGTGTTTACTATCTGCAAATTCACGGCGGAAGACTGCCAAAAGTTTATCTGTATCCAACCTTAAAAATTTTCCGTAGTTTTTAATAAATCCTTGAACAAAAGTTGGGGGAGGAAGTTTTGAATAATCGTCATTTTCCAAAGCTGCTAAAAGTTCTTTTCTAATTTTGGTAGCTTTTTCAATTTCCAAAAGAGTATAAAACTTTTTCTCTCTTTCTTCCTTTAAAATTTGTCCAACAGTCCGCATGTTTAAATCACCTTCATTAGGCTAAGCCGCTCCACCAGATCTTTGGGCTAAATATTCTTCAGCATTTCTGACCAAAACATCACGTGGTTTACTGCCTTCCCCAGGCCCGACAATGCCTGCTGACTCCAGTTCATCTAAAAGCCGTGCTGCCCTAGCATATCCTACCCGTAAACGCCGCTGAAGTAGAGAAGCCGATGCCCTATCGTATTGGCAAATAGTCCGCACTGCTTCATCAAAAAGCTCATCCTGATCCCCAACATCTCCTCCCTTACCCCATCTTCCAATAGGCATCTCCGTTACCTCTGCAGTATACTCAGGAGCAATACCCATATCTTTGAGGTATTTTATTAAGGCATTTATTTCATCATCTTTAACAATCACACCTTGAATTCTACTTGGTTTTGAAGCGTCGGGTGGTAAAAACAACATATCTCCTCTTCCAAGCAATTTTTCAGCCCCGGGCTGATCAATAATAACTCTAGAATCAATCATTGAGGAAACATTAAAAGCAACTCTTGCCGGAATATTGGCTTTAATTAAACCGGTTATTACATCAACAGAAGGCCTCTGCGTTGAAACAATCAAGTGAATTCCTGTAGCCCGGGCCATTTGAGCCAAACGGGTAATTGCATCCTCAATTTCAACTGGCGCAAACATCATTAAATCTGCCAGCTCATCAATGATAATTACTATATAAGGGAGCGCCTGAAATCCTGACATCTCATTATATCCAACAATATTTCTAACACCAACAGATTGGAAAAGTTTATAACGGCGATCCATCTCTGCCATGGCCCACTTTAGCGCCGAGAGAATTTTTTCGGGCTCTGTAATAACCGGGGTTAAAAGATGAGGAATTCCATTATAACCAGTAAGCTCAACTCTTTTAGGATCAATTAAAATAAGTTTTAACTCTTGCGGAGAATTCCTAAAAAGCAGGCATGAAATAATAGCATTGATAAGTACTGATTTTCCTGAACCGGTTGTCCCCGCCACTAACAGATGCGGCATTCTATCAAGATCAACTATCACAGGGGAAGATGAGGTATCTCGACCCAAAGTGATTGCTAGTTTGGATTTGCGCAAATCTATCTCATCTGATGACAAAAGATTTTTTAGCCCAACAATTTCTAAGGAGCGATTTGGTACCTCAATTCCAACTAAAGACTTTCCCGGAATCGGAGCTTCAACTCTAACAGTTCCAGTAGGTGTTGCTAAAGACAGCGCTATATCATGTTGTAAATTGGCAATTTTGGCGATTTTGGTTCCAGCTGCAATCTCAAGAGCATACTGAGTAACTGCCGGACCTCCATTTATTTCTGCAACTCTGGCTTGCACTCCAAAAGAATCCAAGGTTTTTTCAATTATTCCTGCATTTTTCTTAATATCACCTCGCTCAGCTTGAGATCCGACTTTATCTGAAAGAAGCGATAAAGGTGGATATTTCCAGACTTTAACTTCCCCTGCCATATTTTGCACCAGTTCATCTGCCACAATAGCTTGTGGCTCTTTGAGTTTTGATTTTTCGCTAGCTACCATTCCGGAAACTTTAATTGGAATATTTTTAGCTTCAAATGTACGGCTCCTTGTAAAAATCGGCTTGAAAACTTTTATCTTTAGAAAACCAAAGATTGTCGCAAAAATGCTAAAAATTTGAGAAAGTGATGTATTAAATAAAACCACGAGGCCAACTAAAAATACACCCAAAAGTAGCACCGCTGCCCCTGCCTCTGTGACAAATGAGGAAAGCTGAACCCATAAATTTGTACCTAAACTACCAGCCCAAGTTTGATTAAATGCAGCTGTTAAAGAAGTTAGCGATAAAATGATTAAAATAATCCCCAATAAAACATTTGTTTGAGCAAAACCCCATTTAACTTTTTGCAAAACTAAAGCTGCTAGTAAAAATATAACAGGGGAAACTACATAAGTCCAACCAAAGATTTCAAATAAAAATTTTTCCCAAAAACTTAAAATTTTAGTATCTGTTACTAAAGTTATAAGAGATAATCCGGCTAAAACAATTGCCACTAAAGACCCGACAGCAATAATAGTTTTTTTCTTTAACCTTAATCTTGGAGCTGAATAAATATAACGTCTTCGAGCCATAATAAATATTATAGTTATAACAATTATACCATAAAACTATAGGGCCTATACCTCTACAATTAGTGGTAATATTAATGGTCTTCTTTCAGTTTCCTTATAAAAAAACCTTCCTAAATCATCTTCTATCACCTTGCGTAAAAATCTCCAGTCGGAAATCTTTTTTCCATGAACCTTAACTATCTCCCGCACTACTTCTCTTGCCTGATCCAAGAGGTCTTCGGCATCTTCTTCAAAAACAAAACCTCTTGAAATAATATCTGGTTCTCCTCCTAACTTTCCGGTTTGCTCATCAATTGGTACTATCACCACCACCAATCCCTCCTCGCTCATTACTTGCCTATCCCTTAAAATCACCTTGCCAACATCTCCCACTCCCAACCCATCAACATAGACATTGTGAACCGCTACCGCACCGTTAATCTTAGCAAAATCTTTAGTAATTTCTATCACACTTCCATCCTCAGCCATTAAAATCTGCTCCTCTTTATACCCCATATGTTGGGCCATTTGAGAAAAAACTTTCATATGCCTGAAATTACCTCCAATCGGCAGAATATATTTAGGCCTAGCTAAGCTTACCATTGTTTTGAGCTCCTCCTGCGCAGCATGACCACTAACATGAAGATCTGATTCAATAGCAGAGTAGTAAACACTGCAACCTTTATGTGTTAAAATATCAATTAAGTTACCTTGGGCCTCCTGAACCGAGGGGATCGGGTCGGCACTAAAAACTACACTATCTCTTGGGTTTAAGGTCACAAACTTATGGTCATCATTAGCAGCCCTAGATAGCGCTGAATCTGACTGACCAAAAGCCCCGGCAATCAAAATCATTAACTTATCATTGGGAAAACTCTTAATCGCATCTTGCGATATCAAAAGTCCTGGTGGCACATCTAAATAGCCCAAATCCCGACCGATTTGAAAATTGTTTTCCAAAGACCTGCCTGAAAGAACCAGTTTCCTAGATGATTTAACTGCCACATTAATAGCCTGTTGAACTCTTGTCAGATTAGAGGATGTCATGGTGATCAAAACTTTTCCCAATGTTTCTTTCTCTACTTTTTCAAAAGTCCCTTCAATAGACCGCTCAGATAAGTTATAGCCGGGCTTCTCCGATCTTAAGCAATCAATATTCATCAAAATCACTCCTTCCTCGGACACCCGAGCTAACCTAGCTACATCAGTAACCTGGCCATTTACCGGAGTCCAATCCATTTTAAAATCAGCTTGGTGAATGATCACCCCAACCGGAGTCCGTATCACTATCCCGGTTGAATCAGGAATGGAATGAGAAACTTGATAAAAAGAGATTTCAAAAACCCCCAGGGAAATAGTGTCATTAATACTTAAAGTATTAATCTTATCTGTAGGCAAACCGTGTTCTCTAAACCTACCCGTAATCATACCACAAGTTAGTTTTTGAGAATAGATCGGTACATCAAGTTCAGGCCACAAATAAGGCAGGCCTCCTATATGATCCTCATGGCCATGGGTTATCACAATACCTCTAATCTTTTCTTTTTTATCTCTCAAATACGAAATATCAGGAATTACCAAATCCACCCCTAACATATCACCGGTTGGGAAACTGACTCCACAATCCACAATTAAAATATCATCCCCGTATTCATAAACATACATATTTTTAGTCACATCCCCAACACCCCCAAGAGGAATTAACCTTAGCACTTGTTTGTTATTTTGTTTAAAACTAATTCTTGGTTTAAAAGTTTTCATATTCCTAGCTTGGCAGATATTCTGTCAAATTCTCTGTCGTTATTTGATATGGTCCTATATTCCCTTCCACAATCTGCCTAGCAATTTTACGGGCCAGCCCCTGAAGGGTTCTCTCTAGCGATCTAATACCTGCATCAAAACCCAATGGCCTTATCAAATGCGACCAAACCCCATCATCTATTACCACCTGCCCGTTTTCCAGCCCTGCCTCTTTTAAACTTGAAGGTAGAAGATAATTTTTAGCAATCACCAGTTTTTCCTCATCAGTGTATGCCGGCATTAAAACTGCCTCTAACCTATCCATCACAGCTGTTGCAATATTACTGGTGTTGTTGGCTGTTGCTATAAATAATACCTTAGATAAATCAAATGTAAAATCTAGATAATGGTCCAAAAAAGCATGATTTTGGGCAGGATCTAAAAGTTCAACCAAAACCCCCATTATATCCACTCTTCCTTCCTGGGCCACCCTGTCAATTTCATCAAGTAAAATTACAGGATTTTTAACTCCAGCTACCTTAATTGTTTTAATTATGAGACCTGGCTCAGCATCAGGTCTGGTTCTTGACTGCCCCCGAAGCGCCAGTGCATCTCCCAACCCTCCAAAAGGAATACGGACAATGGGCCTGCCCAAAGCCTCGGCTATTGAATAAGCAATCGTAGTTTTGCCAGTACCAACCAAGCCAACAAAAAGCAGAATAGGGGCATGCAAATTCTCTTGTTCACTTTTTCTATTATACAAAATTAGAACAGATAAATATTCTAAAATTCTATCTTTAACAACCTGTAAGCCGTAATGGTTTTTATCCAGGATTTGTTTTGCCCGGGCTAAATCCAAAATATCCTGACCGAATTTATTAAAAGGTAAACTCAAAACAAATTCAATATAATCAATGAGTTTTTCGTATTCAGGACCTGTCCCTGTAAACTTAAGCAAGTTAAAGAGTCTTTCTTCGATATCTTTTGGGAGTTCTCCTTGCGCAATTTTTTGTTTTAAGCTCTCAATATCCCCTTGGACAGTATTATCCATAAACTTTATCTATTTTACCTCTTTTGTCCCTGCCGCGAAAGCGGGTATCCATAAATTGTCATTCTGGAGAGAAGCTTGCTTGAAGTTAATATCCTCTGCCGCCGCGGGAGCCGCCTCGATCCCCACCGGGTCTTCTTCCAAATGAGGGTCTACTGCCGAAACTTGGTCTACCAGATGGCCGACTATCTCTCCCACCCCAACCAGAGGCTGGTCGTGAAGATCTTCTATCTCTACCTACAAAACCTCTTGATCTTCCTCCACCCCAGCCAGAAGTACGCTCTCCAGAGGGCCCGCCTTCGCCAAGGCTTCGGCGGACAGGCCTTCCTTCTGACTGCGGTTTTATATCCGCTCCAAAAAGCATTGATAAACCAATTTTACCCTCAGATGAAACATCTGTTACTCTTACTTTAACCTCTTGACCTTCCGAAACCACATCCTCTGGACTTTCTACTCTGCCAGGAGCCATTTGTGAAACGTGAACTAACCCATCCTTACCAGGCAAAATTTCAACAAAAGCTCCAAAAGGAACAATTCTAACTACTTTACCTGTATATTCTTCCCCAACTTGTACCTTTTTAAATTGGTTCTCAATAGCCTCAACCGCTTTTGTTATTGATTCTTCGTTCGTAGCTGAAACCATTACAGTACCGTCATCTTCAACGTCAACCTGAGCTCCCGTTTTAGCAATAATACCGTTAATATTTTTTCCACCAGGCCCAATCAACATCCCAATCTCCTCCGGTCTAATATGCAGAGTTTGAACTCTTGGGGCATGCGGAGACATAGGTCCAACCTTTGGAACCGCCTCATTAATTCTATCTAAAATAATCTCTCTTGCCCTCTTTCCCTGTTTTAGAGCTTCCTCTATAATCTCAAAATTTAAGCCTTGCAGCTTGGTATCCATCTGAATAGCCGTTATGCCAGCTTTAGTACCCGCCACCTTAAAATCCATTTCTCCATAAAAATCCTCTACCGCTCTCATATCCGTAATCACCTGAAATTTTTTTTTATCGGACAAAAGACCCAGGGCAATCCCGGCAACTGGCTCAATTGGTACTCCGGCATTCATTAAAGCTAAGGTTGATGCACAAAGTGCGGCCTGAGATGTAGAAGCATTAGCGCCTAAAACTTCCGAAACTACCCTGACAGTATAAGGAAATTCATCCTCAGATGGAATTACAGCTTGCAGAGCTCTTTCAACCAAAGCCCCATGTCCTGTATCTCTTCTGTTTGGAGATCCAATCCTTTTTATTTCACCTGTTGCAAATGGATTAATGCTCATATTGTAATGGTGAATAAACCGTTTTTGTGCTTCTCCAGTCATCCCTTCTATAGTCTGCTGTAAGGAAGGAGCGCCCAAAGTTACAATCGAAAGGACTTGTGTATCTCCGCGATTAAATAAGGCAGAACCATGTGTCCTTGGTAAAACTCCTACTTCTATAACAATAGGTCTAATTTCATCCATTGCCCGACCATCTACCCTAACCCCTTTATTTAAAATAGTGTCATTCATTATTTCTTTTGCAACTTTATCAAAAACTCCAGCTACAATTTGAGGGGTTAAAACCTCGGCATATTTCACCGCCATCTCCTGCTTAATCATGTCACCTGTTGCCTCATGCCAGGCGTGTTCTTTATCGAATAAGGCTGCTTCAATTCTTTGGTGAGCTAACTCTTTAACCTCTTTTAAAACCGCCTCCTCAATCTCTTCTGCTACTATTGAATAGGTTAACTTTTCCTTACCAGCTTCTTTTGCAAAATCTTCAATCAGGGAAATTATTGGTTGTGATGCTGTGTGCGCTACCTTTATCCCATTAAAGATCATCTCATCCGGGACTTGTTTGCCTTGGGCCTCAATCATTACTACTTTTTCTTTGGTGGAGGCTACAATTAAATCAAAATCCAAAACTTCTGCCTCTTCAAGTGTGGGATTAATAACCGGTTTATCGCCTTTAGCACCAACATGTACAGCACCCAAAGGGCCATGCCATGGGACTGATGAAATAGATAAAGCAGCTGATGCTCCAATTAACCCTAAAATATCCGGATCGCTAATTTGATCAATTGATAAAACAGTAATTATAACCTGAACTTCACTCGTGAATTCTTTTGGGAAAAGCGGACGGATGGAGCGATCAATTAGCCTTCCTGTTAAAATTGCCTCCTCAGAAGGACGAGTTTCTCTTTTGATAAATTTAGAAGAAGAAATCCTACCTCCCGCATAATATTTTTCAATATATTCAACAGATAAAGGAAAATGGTCTGTCACCTCAAGTGCAGGCTTTGTGGAAACTGTTATCAAAACTACGGTTTCACCCCAGCTTGCAACCACGGAAGAGTCAGCTTGCAATGCAAGCTTGCCTGTTTCAAGTTTTAATTTTCGACCATTCAGGTCAATCTCTTTTGTAATAACTTTACTATTCATAATAGGAGCTATGAGGTTTGGAAACTGTTTAAGAGGTAACTAGTTTCTAACTAAAAACTATTATACCACATTTACCTGGAAAGTCCAAGTTTCTCAATTACCCCTCTATATCTTTCTTCGCCTTTTTTCAAAAGATATTGCAAAAGACGTCTTCTTTTATTAATCATTGATAATAAACCTCTTCTTGAATGAACATCGTGCGTATGCTCTTTTAGATGGGTGGTTAAATTTTTAATTTGCTCAGTTAAAAGTGCAATTTGGACTTCAGGAGAACCTGTATCCCCCTTTTTAGTGGCAAATTTATCAATAACTTCCTGTTTTAATTTTCCGTCTAACGGCATCTTTACTTTCTTTGGATTAACTTTGATGCCAAAGTCATCCCTTAAACTTTAAGTTGGTTAATCTTAACAGAAAAACTTTTAAAAATCAACCAACTGATCCACCTTTAAAAACTTTGGGGGTGAGCCAGCCTGGTTCCGGTTCAATAGTTTCCGAAGAAAATACTCCTTCCATTGATGGCCTTTCTTCAGGAGAAGATATTCCACCAGGCATTAAAACTGATAAATCAAAACCCTGCTTTGGCAGTTGGGACTCGCCCCGTGAAGCTTCGACAAAGTGGGGCTTTTTACCTCCGGCTCTAAGCAAATTTGCAACTGCCATAAAGCTGTCCGCTCCCAAACCATCTTTAGTTAAATTAGCTGTTGCCTCAAAAATCCCAGTCAGCAAATTGCTTGCTATATCAGCATCCTGAGGTAGTCCTAAAGAAGGAATTAACTCTGTTATAATTTCCGACATTGATGGGCTCTGAGGATCTAAAACATTGGTTTGACCAAAACCCAAATTCCCAGATTGATTATCAACATTAACAATATGTCCCCCTTCAAATACTTTGGTGTTTTGCAAATAGACATTTCCCAAATGATTTAGGCTAGTTGCCCCAATAGTAAATATCAGATCAAATCCGCCGGATTGGGGATGGGGCACAATATTTGTTGGTTGAAAACTTTGACCGGATATTACATGAAATACCAAATTTAAGTTATTGTTTTCTCCATACCAATCAAGATTCTCCAAGGCTGGAACTTTCCACCCAGTAGGGCTAGCTTGATCCGGAGTAGCAACACCTTCTAAAGTTAGCACATAATTTCTACTTCCAGTATCCGGAATATTTTTTTGAACATTATCTATTCCAAAAAGATGGGACTGGAAAACTTTAATAGTATCTTCACAAACTATGCTAATTTCTTTGCCTGCTTGTTTTAGAGATAAAAATAAAGCCAACCCAGCTGCAAATCTATCAATATCAGAGCTTAGCGGAAGAGTAATTAAAATATTTTTGGTATTCGGCAGCAAATTTTTAAGTTCTGTGAGCTGACTATCGTAGCGTGCCATGTTGAGCTGATTTTACACCTATACCCCATAAAAAGCAAGGCCGGTTTTATCGGGCAAAAAGATGAACTAAAAAACCAAACAACCTACCAATAAAACCACCCAGTAGTTCTATGAAAGACGGTGGAGAGCTAGTCCCTCCCTGAACTTGGCCATTATCCGTTTGAGCATTTTTCGGTTGAGTAGTTACTCCCAATACTCCAGGCGCAAATCCTGCTGCAGGACCTGTAAGGGTAGTTCCACCAGGAGTAGCTGAAAGCTCATTAGAATAACCTCCTGCGTTACAACCATTACCTGCTCTTACCCTGAAATAATAGGTAGTTCCGCCTGATAATCCGCTAACTGTAAAGCTGGTGGTATCTTTACCTCCTACATTCGGATTTCCATACAAAGGTGTGCCCGAGGTTAATCCATAAGTCACTACATAATGGGTAACAGGATCAGCAGCCTTGGACCAACTTAAAGTTACCTGATTGGAACTGCTGACATTGGCGGATAAAAGTGCTGGTGGCCCCCCAGCAGGAGCATCATTACAGGACGGAGCTGCAGTTGCTCCTCCTCCACCTCCACCATTTGTGCTTGTACTCGAAGATGCTGCGGGGGTTGGGGAAACTGTAT
>ERZ1292623.1378-Hain-H51-01um-R1-1378-length-23547-cov-6_pt1 | contig 23547 bp, 21 predicted proteins | sample MGYA00564398_ERZ1292623 | MGnify/ENA primary metagenome ERZ1292623 (study PRJEB36523, sample SAMEA6512633) | groundwater metagenome | collected 2019-01-07 | study: AquaDiva: Metagenomics assemblies of 32 groundwater samples | reverse complement strand
GGTGGTTTTTCCCGCTCCATTGTCTTGCCGGTAGACGTGCTTTCGGAAAAAGCCGACGCCTCCATGAAGAACGGCATCCTGACCATTACTATCCCTAAGGTGCGCACGGCCAAGACGCAGGTGGTCCGCGTGAAGCACCAAGACGAGTGAGCAAGCGTTCGTTTTCTCCAGCACTGTAGTTGGTGGGGCCCGATGGCTCGGTGATCGTTGTCGGTGGGCCCTGCCCATCGCTTTTTTCTATAACCCGTGTATGCGCGGAATAATCCAAAAAATTGAAACCAGCCACGCCCACATCTTGCTCGATGACGGTCAGGTGCTGCACGTGCCAGTGAGCGAACTGGACTCGGGCGTACGCGTGACGAGTGTAGTGAACGTGCGCGTGCAGGACGTCCAGCAAAACAGCGCCGACGGTGGAGATAATTCTCGCCAGAAGCTCAACGATATTCTCTCCAGCCGGCCCGAATGAGCACGCACAAGCGCAACCTTTTGGGACGGACCAAGAAACAGCGCCGAATAATTGTTGACGCACTGTTTGGCGTCGGCAGTCTTGGCATCCTGCTCGCGGTTGGCCTGCTCGTGCCTAGAGCGTACGCCAAGACTATCCTGCCGGGCGTGTGGGTAGGCGACGTTGCCATTGGGGGCAAGACCGTGGACGAGGCAGCCGCACTCTTACAAGAACGCGTTGACGCGCTGGCGCAGGCGGGATTGGTAGTCGACGTGGATGGCAAAGCGACCATCGTCCCCATCCAGCAAGCCCTGACGACGAGTGACCAAACCCCGCCCCTGGTAGACGTGGACGTGGTACAGAGCTTGGCCGGCGCTGCCGCGTATGGCCACGACTTTGGCCTGGTGCGGAATGCGGCGCAGTTTTGGCGGGCCGCACTTTTCCGCAAGCATGTCGCGGCGCTGGTGGAGACCGATGAGGTGGTGGTCGAAAACGTCATGCGCCAAACCTTCGGCGCCAAGGACGACCCGCCCGAGAACGCACACCTGCAATTTGCCAAAGGCACGTTTACCGTAAGCCCCGAAAAAGCCGGCCGCGGTTTTGTGTACGAAACGGCTGTCCGCCAGGCTATTGCCCAGTGGAAAGACGTTCGAGCCGCGGCAATTACGCTGCAGCGCGGGGAAGACAAGCCCCGCCTGAAGGCCAGCGATGTAGAAGCCTACGTTGACGATGCGCAAGCCGTCGTTGCCCGTGCCCCGTTTACCATAACCTTGCCCGATGGCACGACGGCCACGCTGGATGCCGCTGCCGCCGGCGCGGCGCTGGATGTGCTGCTGGTAAAAGGCAGCAAGAAGCAGCTGGTATTTTCCGAGTCGCGCTTGGCAGGATTTATTGCCGCCCTGAAGAAGAAGATTGATATCGAGGTTAAAGACGCGCGGTTTACCATTGCGGCCGGCCGGGTAACCGAGTTTCAGTCTGGCCAGGTAGGGCGCGCGCTGGATGTGAGCCAGACGGTGGCCGCCATGACCGCATCCTTCGTGGAGGGGAAGGCCAAGAGCGTGGCTGTGGTGAGCAAGGAAATTCACCCGCAGTCTGCCAACGCCAGCGCCGAGAGTTTGGGCATTACCGAGCTCGTTGCTACGGGCAAGACCAACTTTGCCGGCAGCCCCACCAACCGGCGCAAGAACATTGCCAATGCCGTGAAGCTGCTTAACGGTTTGCTCATTAAAGCTGGCGAAGAATTTTCTTTGGTAAAGGCACTCTCCCCCATTGAGTTGTCTAACGGCTACCTGCCGGAGCTCGTCATCAAGGGCAACCGCACGGTGCCCGAAGTGGGCGGCGGCTTGTGCCAGGTTGGCACCACTATGTTCCGCTTGGCGCTCGATGCGGGCGTGCCAATTTTGGAGCGGCGCAACCACAGCTACCGCGTGAGCTACTACGAACCGCCCGTGGGTATGGACGCCACGATTTACGACCCCTCGCCCGACTTCCGCATTCGGAACGACTACGATTCGGCGTTGCTGCTGCAAACCCGCGTGAGTGGCGATAATCTCATCTTTGATTTTTACGGCACCAAAGATAGCCGGGTGGCCAGCACCACGACGCCCAAGCTCTTCGGCGTTACCAAGCCGCCGCCCGCCAAGTACATAAAAACCACCGACCTGGCGCCGGGTGTGAAGAAGCGCCTGGAGCGCGCGCACAATGGCGGCTCGGCAACGTTCACCTACACCGTGGTCAAAGACGGTAAGACCACGAATAAAGTATTTGATAGCAAGTACCGGGCCTGGCAGGAAGTGTGGCTGGTAGGCGCTACGGCCGAAGAAGTTGCCGCCGAAAGCGCGGCATAAGAAAAAAGCCTCACACAGTTTATGTGTAAGGCTTTCGGTTTTTTGGTAGGAACAATGTTAGTGACCGCGAGCATTTTTGCCATTGGTGGTGTTGCGATGTTCGCGTACTGGAGCGCGGCGCTGCGCTTTTTCCGTCGCCTCGTCGATCTCGTCCTGCATACGGTCATTTTCACTGAGACCGAGCTCGGACGCTTCGGCACAGATGTTTCCACCTAATGAAACAACGTGCATGCCCCAAGTGATGCCGTAGCCGTGGCAAAGAATCGCTGAAGTCATAGGGCTAATAGTTAGGAGCAATGTTAGGCCGAGTGCAGGAAATGTCATATTGTTCACATGTCCCGGTACCAGCTTGGAATTGTTCCACCAGTTGGTGACTTTTGGTAAGATCCAGTATGTCAACCACCACAGAATCATACCAGCAACGATGAAGGCAAATGCAGCCCCAGCATCAGTACGCTCGGCAATCTTTTCTTCAAGACCGAACAACCAAGGTAGTTTTCCAGTTTTGAGATAGTAGCCTTCACCGATTGACCAAGCGAAGAACACAAGCAGTGTGCCGCAGAAGAGTGGCCCCGTCTTCTTTCCATTCTTGGTACTTCTGTACCACCACATCATCAGAAGTGCCATAATAAATAGCCTGAATGCCCAATTGAAGAGGGTATCCATTTAGAACCTCCTTGTTGGAGTATTAGAGTTGTCAACGAAAGTTCCGTTTCGTGTTTACTTAGCCAAAACTAGCTCCCTCCCCTTTTTCCGTCAAGTGCGGGAGACAGCAATCTGCAGCCAAGAAGGTTGCATCGAGGAGTAACGTAGAGAAGAATCCGCGTTCACCTAGATGCGACCCCCATGCTTGTCGTGGCTGCAGGTTGCTGGCCCCGGCCTGGTTGCCGGCGGTTCGGGAAGCAGTTTTTCAGGTACTGCAAGTTGACCCCGAACCTTAGCAACCCCAATGGCTTCTGTCAAGCCTTGCCTAGGACTTTAGCATCATTTTTTGGCTAATCTAAGCCAAAAACTCTTGCTTTCCAGCGCGGATAGTGATAGGGTGCAGCTATGACTATTACCGTACGGGCCGCAACCGCCCCTTCAGCCAGGGCGATTTTTCTCCTCATGGCACAGGGTGCAGACCTGAAGCAGCACCCGTGGTTTAAGCGTCTGCCAGCCGCTGTACAGCAGACCGCACTCGCCTTGGTGCGCGCTAGAGAATTCACAGGAAAAACCGATGAAGTGCGGGTCATCCCCTTTGGGTCAGCGGCCCGGACGCTAGTCTTGCTCGGGCTGGGCGAGCGAAAAAACTTTACGCACCGGCAGGCAATGCTCGTCGCTCGGAAAATTATTGTGGTTGCGAAGCAGCACAAGCTACTGGATGTAGCCCTAACATTCGCGGATGTGCAGGTATCAGGTTGGAGCGCAGAGCAGCTTGGCCAGCTTTTGGCCGAGAATTTTCAACTGGCCCACTACGACTACACCCGCTATCGCACGGTGCCCAAAGGCGGCTGGCCGCAGGTAAAAAATGTGCAGATGCTTTGCTCGGCTAATGCACTACGCGATGTGCAACGTGGCGTGCGCGCTGGCACGATTATTGGCCAAGCCACGAACGCGGCGCGGGATTTAGGCAACACCCCGGGCAGCGACATGACCCCAACGCTTTTGGCCAATGCGGCCGTCACTGCCGGTAAGCGTATGGGCTTTACCGTAACCATCTTAAAAAAAGACGCTCTGGAAAAAATTGGCATGGGTGGCGTGCTGGGTGTGGCGCGCGGTTCCGAGCACCCGCCAACCTTTTCGATTTTGGAATACGCGGCCCCAGGCCACGAAAAGGACACGCCCATTGTGTACATTGGCAAAGGCGTGACTTTTGATAGCGGCGGCTTGAATGTGAAGCCCGACACAGGGATGTACGAAATGCACATGGATATGTCTGGTGGCGCGGCGGTGATAAGCGCGCTCTCTGCTATAGCGTTACTGCAATTACCCGTGCGGGTTATCGGTCTTATTCCCGCTGTCGAAAATATGGCGGCGGGCGACGCCTACCGACCAGGCGATCAGCTGCGCAGTTTGTCGGGCAAGACCATTGAGGTAATGCACACCGACGCCGAAGGCCGCGTTATCCTGGCCGATGCATTGACCTACGCCGAGCGCTTCAAACCCAGTGCCGTCATTGACGTGGCAACGCTCACGGGCGCGGCCATTGGCGCTTTGGGCCAGCGCGCATCGGCGCTCCTCTCCCCCGACGAAAACTTCTCGCGGGAATTGCAGGAGCTCTCCGAGCAATCTGGCGACTTTGGCTGGCCCCTGCCGCTGTGGCCCGAGTACGAGGCTGATGTGCAAGGCACGTTTGGCGATGTGGCGAATAGCGCCAAGACCCGTTGGGGTGGCGCTATTACCGCCGCTGCTTTCCTGTGGCAGTTTGCCAAGAAGCATAAGCGCTGGGCGCACATGGACATTGCCCCAACCATGACGACGATTGACGGCCAGCACTTAGCCAAAGGCTCGGCCGGTGCAGGTGTGCGCTTACTCGTTGCGTATGCTCGCGCTCATGCCTGAAGACGCTACAGTCCTTATGCCAACCGAGTTGCCCGAAGAGCAGTCTTTCGATATTTCGCTGCGGCCGAAGAATTTGCAGGAGTACGTTGGCCAGCAGCAGGTAAAAGAGAATTTACTCATTGCCATACACGCAGCGACGAAGCGCAAAGAAGCCTTGGAGCACGTCTTGCTTCACGGCAGCCCGGGTTTAGGCAAGACGACCTTGGCGCACGTCATTGGCAATGAACTCGGCGTTACCGTCCGCGTCACCAGCGGTCCGGCCTTAGAGCGCGCTGCAGACGTGGCAGCAATCCTCACGAATTTGGGCGAGAGCGACGTGCTCTTCATTGACGAAATCCATCGTTTGCCGCGCGCCGTGGAAGAAATGCTCTACCCAGCCATGGAGGAGTACGCCATAGACTTGGTAGTGGGCAAAGGCCCAGCCGCGCGGACGCTGCGACTGGATTTGCCCAAATGCACTATTATAGGGGCGACGACGCGGCTGGCACTCCTCTCGTCACCACTGCGTGACCGGTTTGGTTTGACCTATCATTTGGATTTTTACAGCGAGGCAGATATCAATGCCATTCTCGAGCGTTCGGCGCGGCTGCTGAATATCCAGCTGGATCCGGATGCGCGCGCGCTGCTCTCGGCTCGGTCCCGCCGCACGCCGCGCGTGGCGAACCGCATTCTCAAGCGAGTGCGAGACTTTGCCCAAGTGCGCGCCAATGGCAAAATTGATGTGCCGAACGCCAAGGCCGCGCTCGAGCAGCTGGGCGTGGACCAACTGGGCCTGGACCAGACCGACCGCCGCGTGCTCATTACCATTCTCGACCAATTCAACGGCGGGCCAGTTGGGCTTTCCACGCTCGCGGCAACCACGGGCGAAGACGTTCGCACGTTGGAAGATGTGGTCGAGCCCTTCCTGTTGCAAATTGGCTTGCTCGTGCGCACCCCGCGCGGTCGCGTGGCTACGCCAGTGGCCTACCAGCATTTGCAGCGCGAAGCGCCGTCAGATTTACAGCAACGGTTGGTGTAGCGGTATACTGTTCACATGTCCCTCTCGCTTGGATTACTGCTCATCCCCTTTGCCATCCTGCTGGTGGTGTGGCTCATTTTTAGCATTGTGGCGCTTACCAAAATGCTCCGCTTTGGCTTTGTCAGCCGGCCGGCGGTCATTTCTTCATTCGCGTACATCATCTTTGCCGTCGTGGTGGTCGTGGCAACCGTAACCAGCTTGACCGCCGTGGATTGGTCGGCAAGCCTCGACATTGGCACGCCGGACATTTCCCTGCCCGACCTCAAGAGCGTAACCAACACTTTCCAGCAATGAAGCTCAAGCCCACCTTCCCTAACATGCTGCCCGGCGAGCAGGTGGTACTCCTGCTCCACCGCCATGGCTTTGTGGCACTCCGCATCGTGCTCGTGTACTGCTTGCTCGCGCTCGTCCCCGCTGCCGCTTGGGTACTGCTCGGCACACGCACGACCGCTCTCAACGACGCGACGAGTGCTGGTTTTGCCGTTATCACCATCCTGCTGGCGAGCTACGCGCTGGTGTGGGGTTTGCTCTTCTTCGTATCCTGGCTCAACTACTACCTGGATGTGTGGATTGTCACCAACGAGCGCATCATTAACATCAAGCAAGTGCGGCTCTTCCACCGGACGGTGAGCGAGCAGAAGCTCTACCGCGTGCAGGACGTGACCTGGGAAATGCAAGGCGTGCTGGGCAACATGCTCAAGTTCGGCAACGTGACCATCCAGACGGCGGCCGAGCAAAGCAAATTTACTTTCGAGCATATTCCGGACCCCGAAGGCGTGGCCAAGAGTATCATGCACTTGCTGGAGCAAATCGAAAATCAGCTCGGGGCCAATACGATGGCCAAGCTGGATGGGGACGTGCTGGAAGGGGCGGGTAGTGCAGCGCCGCCGCGGGGAAAACCGCCAGTAGCGAAAGTTTAAGCGACCACCGGCAGCAGTGACGGGCGCACATCGAGGAGCGTGCGCAGCCGACACGCCTGGGCAGTGAAAGCTGACCACTGGCTTTGCTGTCGTGCGGCTTCGAGCGCCACCGAGAGGTTATTCCAATCTGTGCTGCTAAAGTGCAAGGTTTCGCCGGCGCGGACCGGGTCGGCCAAGGCCATGGAGCTGGCGAGCTTGGCCACGGTTTCCCAGTTGCCGGTGGCGGCCTCGGCGCGCACCAAGGCCAAGAGTTTTTCCCAGTCCTCGGCCGTCACAATGCCCGGGTGAAAGCGGTCTGGATCGGCCCCGTGCAGGTGGTGGGCGTGGGAGACGAAGGCGGCCCAGTCGCCTTTTTGGCGCAGGGCATCCAGGTCGGCGAACATCGCGCTCCACAAATCTTCCGGTACAATGAGAATAGCGCCGCGGGCCGGGTCCATTTGCTTCAGGCGGGAGAGACGCGCAGCCACAGCCTGCCAGTCGCTAGCCGCTTCGAAACGGGAGAGCTCGTCCATGGCAGCATCCCAGTCGGGATCGGTTATGTTGACCTGGGCGTAGCGCTCGGGGTCAATTATTGCCAGGCGCGAGGCGTGCCAGACAAAGTCGTGCCAGCGTCGGCTGCGCGACATGTTGGCGAGCTCGGCCACCATGGCTTGCCACTCTTCGTCAGTAATACTCACCGTGTAGGGCATGGGCATGGAGGGAGTATAGCACCGTGGGTTTGTTGGAGGGTTAGGGTTGAGAAACTGGATGGGGAGGTGAGGGTGGAGCGGCGAGTATGGGCGTGTGGTTTAAGTTTTGAAAAAAATAATTATAGCGACCTACGAACCAATGTTTGGCACTTGGGGGTAGCTCCGCGCTTGACAGGCGAGCCGACTTTTGCTATTGTGCCGAGTTAACTAGCCAAAAAATCATAAACCCGAAAAGGAGTGTACCGTGAAAAAGCAACTTTACATCAGCAAGCGCATGTGGATGACCATTATGTGTGCAATCATCTCATTGGCTCCGGCAGCTAGCGCACAAACCAATGATTCGAGTTCGAGTCTGTGCAACGCCAACGATTTCAAAGTTTTTATGGAACTGAACCCCACCTTGAAAGAAGTGGCGGATAGAGACCTGACGACGCTCACCGATTCATGCCCGCAGTACCGGAGTCTCTATGAACTGTTCCACCTTATTCTCACCTCACGTGGCGAATGGTACCGAGTCCGTGATTCTATCGAGTCGCAGGTCGTAGTGCACGAATTCTCGGCTCACCGAGTGACAAAATTCTGCGGCACCTACTACGGCCTCGTCACTGACGACACGATTCCCGACGTATCACCATCCAAGTATTGGTCCGACACCATACGAATCGGTACGACCCCGCACGTGCGAGACGTGAATTTGCTCGTTGATGCTCTCAACTTTATCGGACAAGAATGGCGCTACACAAATTTCACGATCCATGTCGTCTACGGCCGCGAGGATGATATCCCCATCGTCAAAGAAGTCGCTGTCTCGGCCGGCTACTGAGAAGGCGAAAAAAAGAAATACGCAAACACCCAGTCGCTGTAACGACTGGGTTTTTATTAGAGGATCGTAAGAAGGCCGATTTCAATGTTTGATGAACATGATAATGCTTTCCAGTCTACCGATTCCTACCTTACGGATACACCTGCTTCAAGGTGATGCCGGTGTAGTAATTCTTTAAAATCCAGTCATAGGTTTTGGCTTCGTCCCGCGCGTACTTGAGCGCGCCAAAGGCGGACATGCCCACCATATGGTTGCCGCTGCCGCCGGTGAGGTACGCGGCCGGGTAGGGCGGCGTGGTGCACGTGCCAATAGCGTCTGGCACGGTGAGCAAGTAGGGGAAGTAGCTCTGGTCCGCCCCCCAGACTTCGGCAAAGCTGCGCGTGCGGCCATCGGTGCAGGATGAGTAGGCGGCCACAATTGCGCCAACGGTGTTCTTCACTGTGACCGGCGCGGGGTGAGTCATGACCACGCCGCGGGTAGCCACCACAGCTGCCACCAGGTTCGGCACTTTGAGTTCGTAACCGTAGCCTTTGTACAACTGATCCGTGGTGGCGTTGATGTCGTAGAATTCGTCGGCATGTTTGGTCTTGCGCAGGTTGTGGAAAAGCGCGTAGGTGCGCGCGGCCACGGCCATAGTTTTCAAAAATTCCGTTGGGCCGCTATTACCGGTTTCGGCCAGACCGCTGACGTACTGCTCCATGGGCAGCTCGTTAATCATCCAGATTTTCTTCGTGGCAGGCGTGTAGCGAAATTCAATAATGCCGCGGAAGCGGTTGTACTGGGAGTTCCAGCTAGTCACGGTGACAATCGTCCCCGCGGCTTTACCCGTAATGCGCAGTGGTCCGGGTGCTGCCGTGGTCACGCCCGCCAGGGTCACGCTGTACGCACCTGCGGTGTAGGTGAGCCGGACGACGGTGCTCGCTGGTACATCGGTTACGGTAGCGCCGTTCGCATCCGTCACCGTCAGAACCTGGTCTCCAGAAAATTCTATCCAACCATCCGACGTGGTGACCACGCCGACGCGTACGGTTGGCTCGGTTCCCAAACTTTCCGTACTCACCACCACGGGGTTAGGGCTTGGCACTTGCACCACAATCGTGAGTAAGCCATCCACGGCGCGCGTGAGCCCGGTGGCAAGGATTTGGACTTTTTCCACGTACTCGCCGTAGTCTTTGGGTGCTTGCAGGGCAAAGCGGAAGATCCCTTTCTGCCCGGGCTTGACCTGCGACGTCGTCAAACGGCCCAGCACGGTTTTGCCGTACCAGTTCTGGTGCCAGAGCTTGCTGGTGCGCTGCTGCGGTTCGGCCAGGGCCAGCACCACTTCACCGGCGCCGCGGCGGTTCCAGGTCTTCGTGCCCGTATTTTGCACCGTAATATCAAACGTCTTTGATCGACCCGGTTCCATAATAAACGTAGTGGATGACGTGAGTCCGGCATCAATGCGGTACGCGGCAGTTTTCGGCTCGCCCACGCGCACGAGCACTTCAAATGCGCCGCCAGGCATAAAGTCGATGCCTTTCACCGCCAGGGAAAACCACTCGCGATACTCCCCCACTTGCTTCGGCGCTTTCAAGGTGAAGGTAAGCGTTACCGTTTCGCCGGGCTTCACATCTTTTTTTAAGCCGGTTGGCCGCACAATAGTGCCCCAGCTTTTATCGGTGAATTTGGTACCTTTGTTTACGTTAAAAGCCGAGCCAACTTTTTTTACCGCATTGAGCGCCACCAGGTTGCTGCCTTTTGCCCGCCAGGCATTTTTGCCGGTGTTCGTGGCATCGATGCTGAACTGGATGCTCTTGCCCGGTTCGATGTTCAGTGCATCCTGCGAACGATTACTCATGACTGCGCGGTACGGCGGCACGACGGGTTTCTTTACGGCTGCGTGAGTGCTTGCCAGCGGAAATATGAAAAACGCGCTTGTGAGAAGCGCTACAAGAGCGAAACGCGCGATGGTGTGAGTGTTTCTCATCGCTACGCTTGCATTGTACCACGGAAAATGGTCAAATGTCAACACATTACGAATGTACGAATCAGTACGAATGTACGAAAGTATGCATTCGTAATTCGTATATTCGTAATATTTCATTCGTAATTCGTAATCCGTGTCACTTACCGGCCAACTCGCACGCAATACCATCCTGCAAATTGCAGGGAAAATAGTCAGCACCGTTATCGGGCTGGTGGTTATTGGCTTGCTCACGCGGAGCCTGGGCGCGGACCGGTTTGGCCACTACACGACGGCACTCGCGTTCGTGCAAGTGTTCGGGGTGCTGGTCGATATGGGGTTGTATATCGTTTTGGTAAAAAAACTTGCCGAAGAGCCCGAGCGGCGTGATGCGTGGGCAAGCACGGCTTTTACCCTGCGTTTGTACACGGCGTTGGGCTTCCTCGTTCTCGCGCCCCTTACCGTACTCCTCACTCACTATCCGGGAGACGTGAAGACCGCCGTGGCCATTGCCACGCTCTCGACTTTTGCCGTGACTCTCAACCAGGTACTCGTGGGCGTGTTCCAGTGGAGTTTGCGCATGGACCGGGTGGCCATTGCCGAAATTGCTGGCCGCGTGGTGCTGCTGGCGGGGACGCTCGTTGCCGTGGCCAAGCACGCCAGCGTGACCGGCATCATGCTGACCGTGGCGTTGGGCAGCGTGGTGAACGCCGGCATCAGTTTTTGGTTTAGCCGCAGCTTCGTACGCATCCGCCTGCGGCTAGAACGGGAAATGGTTCGGACGATATTCCGGGAAGGCTGGCCAATTGCGCTTTCCATTGCCTTCAATCTCGTTTACTTTAAAGCCGATACGCTCATTCTCTCGGCGGTGCGGCCCGCCAGCGAAGTGGGTTTGTACGGTTCGGCGTACAAGGTGCTGGAAGTGCTGGCGACGATCCCGGCCATGGTTGCCGGTTTGCTCACGCCCATACTGGCCGCCGCGTATGCCGGTCAACAGCAGGATCGGTTGCGGGATATTTTGCAACGCGCCATTGACACCGTGAGCTTGCTGGCGATTCCGCTGGCCATTGGCACCGGCTTCGTGGCCCGGCAGGTCATGCTTTTGGTTGGCGGCCCCGAGTTCGTGGCGGCCGCAAACGCCCTCACCCTGCTGATGATTGCAACCGCAGCGATTTTCTATGGTAACTTGTTTGCCAACACCGTCGTGGCCGTGAATGCGCAACGGCGCATGCTCTGGGGCTATGCGGGCGTGGCGGTGGCATCGCTCGCCGGCTACTTCCTCACTATTCCCCGCTGGGGCATGGCGGGGGCGGCGAGCATGACCGTGGCTAGCGAAGTGGGCGTGACGTTGGTGGCGTTGTACTTTATCTACCGGGCCACCCGCGTGCGACTCCGCGTGACGAACCTGTTAAAAATTACTGGCGCCTGCATCCCGCTGGTTCTTGTGCTGCTCGCCACGCCCGACCTCGGGCTGGTCTGGCGGCTCGGCTTGGCAATGGTGGCGTACGTCATCGGGCTTACGCTCTTCCGCATGTTCCCCGCGGATATTCTGCGGCAAACTTTTTCTCGTTTCACCTATGCGCGTCGCGATTGATTACCAAGCTACGGCCGGGCAGTCTACGGGTTTTGGCCGCTACGTGAGCCAGCTGCTCGCTGCCCTGGAGCGCATGTTGCCGTCCACGGATAGTATTGCGCGCATTACCACCGTGAAGAAAAATTTGCGTACCCCAAGCCGGGTACTCTGGGACCAAGTTGGGCTGCCGCTAGCAGCGTGGCGCAAGAAACCGGATGTACTCTTCGTGCCCGCGTTTAGCAGTCCGTTGCTCTGGCGGGGCAAGCTCGTCATGACGAGCCATGACCTTATTGGCCTGCTTTTTCCGCAGTACTTCTCGCGGAGTGCGCGGTTCTACTGGCAACAGCTTTTACCGCGTTCGCTCAAACACGCCAACCGTATCTTGGCGATTTCCGAAGCCACGAAAAATGACCTCATACGCTTGCTGGGTATTCCGGCCGAGCGCATTACGGTGACGCCGCTCGCCGCCGACCCCCGCTTTTGCCCGCAGGCGGACGTCGCTGCTGAAACCGCAGCGCAGCGGAAGTATAATTTGCCGCGGCCGTTCTGCTTGGCCGTCGGTACCATTGAACCGCGAAAAAACCTACCTTTTTTGGTTGAGGCATTTAGCGTCGCCAAGCGCGAAGACCACGATCTGGTTATTGTGGGCAAACCCGGTTGGGATTCGGACGTCCTGCACCAGCGCATCCGGCAGCTGCACGTAGACCAGCGTGTGCGCGTGCTGGAGTACGTCGACGAAGCCGACTTGCTCACCCTCCTGCGCATGGCCACGGCGCTCCTCTTCCCTTCCCGTTACGAAGGTTTTGGCTTGCCCCTGCTCGAAGCCATGGCATGCGGCACGCCGGCGATTAGCAGCACCGCCGCCTCGCTCCCCGAAGTTGGCGGCAGCGCCGTGCTCTATGCCGACCCGGCCGACCTGGATACCTGGCGCGACCATATCAGCCGGATTATTGGCGATGCCAGCTTGCGCGCGGATTTGCGGACGAAAGGTTTGGCTCGCGCCGCTACTTTTTCGTGGGCGCGCACCGCCCGCCTCACACTCGACGCCTTGCACGCAACGGTATGATGCATTTTGATCAACTCACGCCCCGCCTGCGCACTAGCCTGGGTGCCATTGCCCTCCTCATTGCGCTACCCCTGACTTTTGTTGCCAGCCGCGTACCCTTTCTCGCGGCCGTGGGCGTGCTGGGTCTGTCGGCGTTTTTCCTTTTCTTGCGCCAACCCCTGTGGGGCGCATTGAGCATCATTTTTCTCTTGCCTTTCGAGCGCATTGGTTCGGTAACGGTCGGCGGCACCACCATTCGACCCAGCCAGGTGGTTGCCCTGGTACTGCTGGGGGCGTGGCTCGTGCGCTCGGCGTGGCGGGGCAAACTCAGCTGGCGGCCCATGCCGCTCATCTGGCCACTCATCATTTTTGTGGCGGTGAGCGCGCTGGGCCTTACGCATGCGGAAAATATGAGTCGCGGGGTCATGGTTTTTGCCTTCACGGTGTTCACGCTGCTGGTCGGCATGCTTATCCCGCAGGTAATTACCACGGAGCACGACGCGCGGCGGGCCTTACACGTCCTTTCCATTACCACATTCCTCGTTACTGCTTTTGGTCTGTTCCAGTTCCTCGGCGATCTGGCCGGCCTGCCGCCTTCGCTCACCGGCCTGCGCGACCTGTATACCAAAGCCGTGCTGGGCTTTCCGCGCGTGCAGTCCACGGCCCTCGAGCCGCTGTACTTTGCCAATTTTTTGCTGCTGCCATTGTCACTATTAACCGCACAACTTTTCGGTAAAGTGCGTATGAGCGGTGCATTGGGCATTCCCCTGCTGCTCCTGGCTGGTGTTGCGTTCGTCCTTACGGTCGCACGCGGCGGCTACCTGGGCTTTGTTGCTGCCCTCCTGGTCATCTTCGCACTTTCGTGGCGTTACGTGCTGCACCCGGGGCGCATTCTGGCCTTTGTCGGCACGGGAGCGGTGGTCGGCCTGCTCGCGCTGCAATTGCTCAGCGGCGGGACCGATGGCTTGAGCAGCCGGAAGTTTACCGAGCACATTACGAATTTGTTCACCGGGGCCAGCTACGAAGAACGCGTGGCAACTTTCGAAACGGCCAAGCGCGCGTTTGCCGAACAGCCGTACATTGGGGTTGGGCCCGGACAGTTTGGGCCGTATGCCTCGACGAATCCGAACGTGACCCCGAAGGAGGGTTGGAAAATCGTGAACAACTTGCCGTTGGAGCTCCTCGCCGAAACCGGGGCCATTGGTTTTGGCGCAATCGCCGTTGCTTTCCTCATCCTCTTTTTACGAAGCATGCGCGCGCTCGTGGCGGCGCCTTCGCCCCTGCTCCGCGCGCTCCTGGTAGGCGGCACCGCCGCCATCGTCGGTATGCTGGTGCAGTATCAAACTTTTTCCATCCTCTATATCATGCACGTGTGGGTGGCCATTGGTTTGCTCGTGGCGTTCCAGAATATCGCCCTTAAGAAAAACACCTGATGCTGCTTGCGCTTATTTTTGGGGGTGTTGGCCTCTGGCTTGCCTGGCGACGGCCGGCGTGGGGCGCGCTCGCCGCCTTCGCCCTCCTACCCGCGTACCAGCTTCGGTTCAGTGTGTTCGGTTTGCCGAGTACAGTGCTGGAAGCCGTAGTTTTGGCCGTTATCGTGGGCGCTCACCTGCATTGGCTGCAACGTCGAAGTCCTTGGCCAGTGCTAGGCAAAGGCCTGTGGTGGGCCGCCGGGCTCTGGTTGCTGGTTGGCCTGGGCGGGGTGGGGGTGGCAGCCGACCATTACCAGGCCCTGGGTTTATACCGGGCATACATTGCGGAGCCGGTCTTGCTTATGCCGGTGTGGCTGGCCGTTGCGCAGGATGCACGGGCGCGAAAACTTTTCGTGCACCTAGCGAGCGCGCAGCTCATCCTGCTTGCCGTCGTCGCCATTGGCCAACGGCTGGGTTGGCTGGTTTCGCTTGCGCCGTGGAATGCGGAGCATCCTGCGCGTATGACCAGTCTTTTTCCATTTCCAAACGCCGCCGCGCTGTACACGGCACCGCTCGCAGCGTTTATTGCGGGCGCGTGGCTCGCATTTCGCGGGCGAATTGCACGTTGGGAGAGCAACCTGTGGATAATTAGCACTTTTTCGGGAATTGTGGTGTGCAGCCTCGCGGTTTCGCGCGGGGCGCTGCTCGGTCTGGGTATCGCTGCAGTGGTTGCGGGCGCCTGGAGTGCGCGACGGTGGCTGTGGTGGGGTGTGTGCGCCCTCGCCGTCGTCGCTTTGCTCATCGTGCCAACCACACGGCAACAGCTCACCAACATTATTACCACGAAAGACACATCCGCCGATGTGCGGACTGTCCTCTGGCAAGGGACGTGGCACATGCTGCGCGCCCGCCCGCTGCAAGGTGCCGGGCTTGGCGCCTTTCCCGCGGTGTACAATCGCTACCGTTTACCCAAGCACGTGGAATTGCTGCAATTCCCGCACAACCTCTTCCTCAACGTATGGTCGGAGCTGGGTCTGGCCGGGTTACTCTTTGCGCTGGGAGCGCTTTTTTGGCTAAGTAAAAGGCTTTTTCGGCTGCTGCAGCGTCACGAGGCGTGGGCCGTGGGCGCTTTGCTGGCTTGGATTGTGCTTGGGGTGCACGGCCTGGTGGATGTGCCATTCTTTAAGAATGACCTGGCCGTACTTACCGTTGCGCTGGCTACGCTCACCGCTTTTGTTCCCATTCCAGACAACAAAATTCCGCCAGCATAGGAGCGGCGGAACTTTGCTTTTTAGACACTGATAGATTATCTATCGCTGTCTTAACACTTCACCGGCTATTAACGCTTCTTCTTTTTGCCGGCCTTCTTCTTTTTCTTTGCTGCCTTCTTTTTCTTTGCCATGGTGATGACACCTCCTCTCGTGCGAAACGTTGTAGATAACGTTCGTTAATGAGATTGCGTACACCACGTTTGGTAACGTGATACACATATTGTAGCACAAAAAACGTTGTCAAGCAACGATTGTGTCATTTCGTCAACCCCTCACCACTTTTTTCAGAAAAAAGTGGTGAGGGGTCAAGCGCTTATGCGTTGGTTTTCTCGCGCGATTGGCGTTTGCGCGCGTTTGGGTCTAGGTAGCGCTTGCGCACGCGCACATTTTTTGGTGTTACTTCGACCAGTTCGTCATTGCCAATGTACTCCAAGGCCAGTTCGAGCGAGAGTTCGTGCGCGGGCGTGAGCTGGATGGCATCATCGGCACCGGACGAACGCATGTTCGTCAGTTTTTTTCCTTTGCACACATTCACTTCAATATCCTCATCCCGGCTGCATTGCCCTACCACCATGCCCTGGTACACTGGCGTCCCGGGTTTGGTAAAGAGTACGCCCCGGCCCTGCGCCCCTTCGAGGCCGTAGGCATTGGCATCTCCCGCCTCGGTGGCAATGAGCGAACCGTGCGGGAACGGGTTCAGGTCGCCGGCGGCAGGCTGGAAGCTGTCGAAAACATGGTGCATGACCACGGTGCCGCGCGTTTTGTTGAGCAGGAGGTTTTTGAGGCCGATGATGCCACGGGTAGGAATGTGGTATTCCAAGTGCGCTTCGCCGTTGGGCGTGACATCCAGGTGTTTGAGTTCGGCCCGGCGCTTGCCCACTTCAGCAATCACGTCGCCCTGGTACTGCTCGGGTACGTCGACCGTCAGGTACTCCCACGGTTCGTTGAGCTTGCCGTCCATTTCTTTCGTTATGACGTGCGGCTGCGCAATTTGCAATTCGAAACCCTCGCGGCGCATGGTCTCGATGAGGATGCTTAAGTGCAACTCGCCGCGGCCCGAGACGAGGAACTGATCCGAGCTTTGCCCGGGTTCTACGCGCAACGCAACGTTCGTTTCTAATTCTCGCGCGAGTCGTTCTTTGAGATTGCGCGAGGTAACGAACTTGCCTTCCTTGCCGGCAAAGGGACTGGTGTTGACGCCGAACGTCATTTGCATGGTTGGCTCGTCAATGGCTACCGGCGGCAACGGCATGGGATTTTGCGCGTCGGTAATAGTTTCGCCAATCATCACGTCGTCAAATCCTGCCACGGCCACAATTTCGCCAACGCCTGCTTGCTCCACGCTCACGCGGTCTAAGCCTTGGAACACTAAGATATCCGTCGCCTTTGCTTTGATGAGTGAGCCGTCAATGCGTCCGAGGGCCACCTCTTGCGTTTTCGTTATGGTGCCTTGAGTGACTTTGCCAATGCCCATGCGGCCTTTGTAGTTGTCGTAGGCAATAGCGAGGACGAGGACCTGGAGTGGCGCCGCTGCATCACCTTTGGGTTCTGGAAAGGTTTTAACAATGGTTTCAAAGATTGGGTCCATGTTTGTGCCTGGGTGGTGCGCGTCCAGCGTCGCCTGGCCGTTGATTGCTGACGTGTAGACAATGGGGAATTCCAGCTGGTCGTGGTTTGCGTCCAGTTCCACAAACAAATCGAACGTACGATTAACTACGTGTTCAATTTGCGCGTCGGGTCGGTCAATTTTATTTACCACCACGATAGCTTTGTGGCCCAGCTCCAGGGCTTTGCGGAGCACGAACTTCGTCTGCGGCATGGGGCCTTCCTTGGCGTCGACGAGTAAGAGCACACCATCAACCATGCGGAGCGTGCGTTCCACTTCCCCGCCGAAGTCGGCGTGGCCCGGAGTGTCCACGATATTAATTTTCGTATTGTGGTACACCACGCTCGCGTTCTTGGCTTTAATCGTAATGCCGCGCTCGCGCTCCAAGTCCATGGAATCCATAATCAAGCTGCCACCTTCGGTCGCTTTGTTCACCGAGTGGGTTTGCTTGAGCAGGGCATCTACCAGGGTGGTTTTCCCATGGTCGACGTGCGCGATAATTGCGATATTCCGAAGATTCATAGAGTTACGAAATACGAATAGACACTACGTCCCGCCGTGGAGGCGGGATCCCGCTAACTTTTATGCGACTGCAATAAGTGGCGGGAAATATACGAATTGAGTAGGCATTTTCTCACCAGTTACAGAAAAATCACTGCCCAAGGCAGGACAGGAAGAGTGTAGCGGGTATCGGCCTTTCGGTCAACGGTATATACTCCGGTAGCCAGTAGTTACTGTTTGCCCCCCCCATTCGTATTTCGTAGATTCGTATCCCTTTTCGTAATTCGTAATCGTATGCTCCTCTTCCGCTGGCTCATCAATGCCCTCACCGTCCTGCTCGTGGCCTACGTGGTACCGGGCATACACGTCGAATCGTTCTACACGGCCCTCCTCGTGGCCCTTGCTTTGGGCATCCTGAATGCCGTTGTTCGGCCAATTCTCATCATACTCACCCTGCCAATTACCCTCATTACCCTGGGGTTGTTCACCTTGGTCATCAATGCCGGCCTTTTTTGGCTGGTCAGCACCTGGGTGAAAGGGTTTACGGTCGAGAGTTTTGGGGCGGCCGTCTTGGGAGCGCTGGTTCTCTGGATTTTGAGTATGGTCACCAATATCGGTCGCAAAGCCAGCCGGGCCGTTACCCCGTAGTTTAGGCTAACTTTAGCCAAAAAATTGCCACCAAGGCAGTTTTTTATTGCGCTTTTTATCTTTCCCTCCCCTTAGAACATTGACATCTGGGCTGGTTGTGCTAAGGTGCTTCTTCGCAAGAGTCTGCCGAGAAATTGGCAGTTTTTTGTTTATACCCCTATGGCACTCATTCCTCGCAAACACAGCCGTCGCATTTTCCAGATCACCCTGGCGGTGCTGGTGTGGCAATTCGTCTTCCCCCAGCATGCCTTTGGCCAAAGTGTGTCCGTGCAGCCGGTGGCTATGCCCGACATGACGATTATTGTTCCGGTTGGCCAGCCTTTGAGCCCGGCCGTGCCACTTGCCACCCTCGAACCGACTGCCATACCTAAAGTACCCAACAAGGCCCACAAGGTCGTGCGGGTACGGACCGTGGTAATGACTGCCTATTCTTCGACACGCGACCAAACCGATAGCGACCCCTTTACCACGGCCTCGGGCCATAAGGTGCGGGATGGCATTATTGCCATGAATGGCGTGCCCTTTGGCACCAAAGTCCGCATTCCCGAGAAGTTTGGAGACAAAGTTTTCGTGGTGCAGGATCGCATGAATGCCCGGTACGGTTCGAGCCGCGCCGATATCTGGATGAAAACCCGCAATGACGCCAAGCAGTGGGGCGTGAAGCGGGTGAAAGTGGAGATTTTAAAATAATACTTTGCAAAACCGATGCACTATCGCATCGGTTTTGCTTTTGGTGGTAGGATATTCGTGTGCCAGAGTGGTGGAACGGTATACACGCGACACTTAAAATGTCGTCCCGCAAGGGTTGTGGGTTCGAATCCCACCTCTGGTACCAGAAGAGGCCGCGTGATTTTTCGCGCGGCCTCTTCTGCGTATGGGGCGGATTCGAACGGGTGCGAGCGTGCGTAGCACCCCGGGCCGACCTCCTGTCCTACAGGACCGTAGGTCCGGAGGAAGGCCGAATCCCACTGGTATAAAGTTTTCAGCATTTACCCTTGACGCCAGGCGCTGTTTGCGCTACGCTTTTTGGAAATTAAACACTGCACATACTATGGAGGCAAAATGCGCGTGAAGTTTGAACTTAAATTGCATGATACAGTCGTTGAAAAAAAACGTATTAATTGTATCATTTTCGATTGGGAGTCCGAGCTTGAAGAGCAAGAGGTTTTAGAACTTACCCATAAGTTTATTACCTCCCGGAAATTTTTTACCAGTAGAATGTCCGGATTAGACTACGTTCGTGAGTCAGAATTATCTATTGAACCAGTGGAAGAAAATGCTAATCTAATGGACAAGCTTGAGCTTCTACAAAAATATTGTAGCCCGCCTCTTACATAGAGACGGGTTTTTTTACCTGCGAATCCCAACGCAGTACACACTGTGTACTGCTTCACCCGTGAGTTTCAAAATGGGGCCCCCGCAAACGTGGCACGGACGAGCGAAGCGAGGAGTACGCGTTTGTGGGGTTAAGCGAGGCTTCTCGTGAAGGGCGTAGCTTTTGTCGGTCACGACAAAACGGAGCCCGCCGCGAGAAACGAGCTGGAGCGGGTAACGGGAGTCGAACCCGTGGCGCATCCTTGGCAAGGATGTGTATTACCGTTATACGATACCCGCACGTATTCAATTGGAGGCGACGGCGGGAGTTGCACCCGCGCGTAGGGGTTTTGCAGACCCCTGCCTTACTACTTGGCTACGTCGCCAGGTGCCGTCGCGCCTTCTTAAAAGCGGTACGCCTCATGCTACCAGAGCTTTTGTAGGCAGGCAACCCTAGTGATGGTCTGCCCCGATGGCTTGGTGAATGTTACTATAGCCATCCCGCCGCAATAGCTCTAAGAGCCGCTTGTTAATATTCCGAATCGTGGTCGGGCCGCCGAAAATGAAGCCGGTAATGAGCTGGACCAGGCTGGCGCCAGCGCGGATTTTCTCGTAGGCATGGTCACCGGTGAATATCCCGCCCGTGCCGATGATCGTAAGTGCGCCCTTGGTTTTTCCGTACACGTAGCGGATTGTTTCGGTCGAGAGATTGCGTACGGGCTTGCCCGATAAACCCCCGGGCCAGTTGTGGTTGTGCTCGTCGGGGTGGTCGAGCAGTGTTCGCGCGCGGGCCGTGTCTTTGAACAAGTTGCCAATAACCAAGCCTTGCAGGTTGTAGCGCAGCGCGAGTTCGATTATTGCGTCGAGCTTCGCCCGCTCGATGTCGGGATTGATTTTTAGGTACGTAGGTTTTTGGATGCGATGTTGGGCGCGGGCGTCCGCCAGTGCTTTGAGCAAGGGTTCCAGCGTCCCCGGTTCGCTAAAGGGCGTGCCATCCGGCGTGTTGGGGCAGGAGAGATTAATCGTAGCGTACTGGCCCAGGTCTTTCGTCCGAACGTAGACTTTTACGTAATCAGCGATTGCGGCTTCGCCAAAGCAATCCGGCAGGTTTGACTTTGCCACCGATACGCCGTACGGCATGGCTACGCCCGTCCGTTCCAGTCGTTGGGCAACCCGTTCCACGCCCTGGCTCTTGAGGCCGTAGTTTACCACCAGAGATTTGCTGCGCACCAAACGGCGCACCCAGGGTTTTGGGTTGCCGGTGTATGGTTGGCCGGTAATCGAGCCAATTTCGGCAAAGCCAAAGCCAAACGTATCTTCGAAGTGTAAGAATTCTCCGTCTTTATCAAAGCCAGCAGACAGGCCTACGGGGTTGGGGTAAACGACACCGTCCACCTGGGTGGAGAGTTCGGGTGCATCAATGCGCAGGTAGCCGCGCAAGGCATGGCCAATGCCGGGGATGCGTGAAACCAGCTCCGACCCGCCAGCTACTATCGGATGGATCGTATCGGGCGAGAATTTGTACAGGATGGGCCGGATGATTTTTTCGTATAGCATACAGTTACACTAGCATTCCGTTGCCAAAAGAGAAGCAGCGCAAGCGCTTTGCAACTGCTTGCGTAGCTGTTGTGGTGCTGCTGTTAACGTCACGCAAATTTCCTACCAATCCAGAAAGTGATAATCCAGGCAAGTGGCACCAGCCCGAGCATGGCATACCACCAGATGCGCGCCGCTTTTTTGTTGACGTGTTCGAGCAGCCGGAGTACGAGCACGGCAGCTATGAGCCAGCCAATGAGGATGCCGAGGCTTGGCCACTGGTCATGGAGTACGCGCGGGTCGCCCTTGGTATACCACGTGCGCCAGCGCGGCAGGGCCACGAACCAAACGTGTAAAACCGAAGCGACGTACGCAATGTGGATGCCCCAGCGCTGCAGCCCCCACCAGCGTTTGCTGCCAATGGCGCGCATGAGCGTGGTGGACGAAATTGCGGTGAGTCCAACAAGCGCCAGGGTAGCGATGCTCCCGAACAGGAAGCCTTTCGCGCCCGTGGTGACAAAGCGCACTCTGCCCGATGCGCTCGTGAGGAGGAAGAAAGAAATGACGAAGTGCGTTACCACGAGTACCGCAGCAGTAATCCCGAGTTCCTTGCGGTACTGCAGGTAGCGGTCCACGACGTTGTACCAGCGGGTGAGCGGGCCTAGCAGCAGCACGAGCGCAAGGATGATGAAGGCAACATCGGCGATTGCCCGATTCGCAATGTTCAATGAGAACACTCCTTGGCGGGCGTACCAGTAGAAGGCGGCAAATGCAAAGAGTAGGCCAGCGACGAGGGCAGCAGCACCGTACTGCCGAAATTCAAAACCCCAGTTTGTGCCAGACTTTCTATGGGCAACGGCGGCGACGTCGAGCTTTGGGTTTGCCGTAAGCGGCTGCAGGGTTGATGTATCCATAGGGAGTATTATAGCGTACCGCGAGCGATGGCCGTACGTAGGTTTGCTACGTAGGTATTGAAAAAGAAAAGGTTGTGGATGGTAAGCAGCGTCAGCCCGCTCATTTCTTTGGCCCGCACCAGGTGGCAAATGTACGCGCGGCTGTACATCCGGCAGACCGCACACTGACAGGCGGGATCAATTGATCGTTTATCTTTTAGTAGTGCGGCTTTAGAGAAGTCGAGACGCCCCTTGCTGGTGAATGCAGTACCATGCCGGGCGTAGTGCGTGGGTACAATGCAGTCGAAGGTGTCCACGCCAGACTTGATGACCTCGGGAATGTCTTTGAGGTGCCCAATGCCCAGCAAATGGCGCGGCTTCTTCTCGGGCAGTTCGGCGTTCACCCACTCCAGCATCTTGCGCATACCTTTGGCGTCCGCGCCAAACTCGCCGCCAATGGCAAAGCCGTCAAACGGCAGGCTGCCAATGAACTTCGCGCTCTGGATGCGTAGGTCTCTGTACTTGCCGCCCTGCACAATGCCGTAGAGCGCTTGCTTGCTCGTGTGCGTCTTCAGGCATACCGTTGCCCAAGCGTGCGTTTTCACAAGCGAGGCTTGGTTGTACGCGTAATCGGCTACGGGCGGCGGACACTCATCGAACGCCAGGATAATATCCGCGCCGAGTTTCTGCTGGATGCGGATGGACATCTTCGGCCCGAGGAAGAGCTTCTTGCCATCCACGGGCGAGCGGAACCACACGCCCTTGTCCGTAATGCGGATCTCTTTTGGTTGTTGGCTATGCCTTACGGCTATGCGCGATTTGCCATTTGCTATTTTCCCTATCTTCAAGTCTTTCCCAAAACCCAAGCTAAACACTTGAAAACCGCCCGAGTCGGTCATGAGCGGCAATGGGAGCTTGGTAAATTTATGCAGGCCGCCGTGCTTGGCCACCACATCCTCCCCCGGCTTCAGGTGCAGGTGGAAGGTGTTGCTTATGGCTAGTTGCGTGTCGGTTAGCCGTAACTGGTCGTGCGTGAGCGCCTTTACCGTCCCCTGCGTTGCCACGGCAACGAACGCCGGCGTCTGTACAGTGCCGTGCGGGGTTTTGAGTACGCCCAGCCGGGCATTACTACGCTTAGATTTTTTGGTTATGCGAAAGGAGATCATGAGGAAATACTACCATAATAAAAATATACCCCGCCTGTTGTGGTGGGGTATATTTAAACGTAACTATTTTATTTATCTTCTGAAGCTTGCACAAGCATGAGGGAAAGAATATCTTCTCGGATATTAACGCCCATTCTTTCAAGCTCCTCATGTAAGTGTGTAACGTGTGAATAGAAAGATCGACATCCAGCAGCAACAAGCTTAGCCTCGGCTGATATTACCCGGAAGTCTGCTGTAACTCTGAAACCCGAATTCGTTTCATTTGACTGTCTTCCCTCAAGTCCAACAATGATATACCCATTTTTATTCTTAGCATATTTTATTTTAAGTTGGGCAGTATTTATACTTTATGTT
>ERZ1292623.1377-Hain-H51-01um-R1-1377-length-23561-cov-11_pt1 | contig 23561 bp, 23 predicted proteins | sample MGYA00564398_ERZ1292623 | MGnify/ENA primary metagenome ERZ1292623 (study PRJEB36523, sample SAMEA6512633) | groundwater metagenome | collected 2019-01-07 | study: AquaDiva: Metagenomics assemblies of 32 groundwater samples | reverse complement strand
AAGTGATATGATTTAAAAACTGATTTCGGTAACACTTAATTATTGTCTAATAAGAAAATAATTAGACCGGCCCACTTCGCCGGATGATGAAAGTCCGGCGATGAAGCGGCGAGAAGCCGTGACGGCGGAGAGCGGAGTAGTGGGCGCGGGTGCCGTAACCCTTGTGAATTTCAAAACTATAATTTGGATAAATTTTAGCCAACTTGTTCAGCCGCCGATCGCGAGTGACTTTAGCGACGATCGAAGCCAGGGCAATGACTGGTTCTTGTTCATCGCCGCGAATAATAGTTTTTTGATTTTGATAATTTTTCGGCGCGCGTAAACCACCATCGAGAAGAACCCGACACTGTGTCGATTTCAAATCAAGACGGTCGAGACATTGTTTGATACCAATTTTAATCGCTCGAACAATTCCGACTCGATCAATAATCTTTTCGCTCACGAGCGCAACAGTAAATTTCAGATCACCATTTGTCTGTTTCCGTTTCAACCACTCAAACCACGCTTCCCGTTTTTTGGATGATAATTTTTTTGAATCCTGCAATCTTCCTAGCGATTTGTCACTGTCAAGGACTCTCCTTGACAGTTGAAGAACGGCCGCTACAGCGACCGGCCCGGCGAGCGGTCCGCGTCCGGCCTCGTCAATGCCAACTAAGTATTTTGCCTTCATCTAAAAACTCTATCACGAAACAAAAAAAAGCGCCGGACCATGATGGTTCGGCGCTCGGTAGTAGAAAATACATTAGGTTACTAGACTGAAGGGAACATTGCGATATTCCATACCGCCTTACTCCACGACAATGATTTAGTAGAGATTATTTCTAATCTCTACTCGATAGCTGATTCAACTGCAATGTGGAACACCTGGTTGCGCACAAATTCACGGCGCAGAATTATCCAAGTAGTTCTTCGGTCTCCTTAACACACTGATCCCAAGTTTTGTCACCGCGATAGGATTTCTCCAACCATTTTGGGAGTGATCCATAAACAAAACGACGAAATTGCTCGGAGACAAAGAAGGTTACCCCCTTGTCACGCAAACCACGGATATTTCGCCCTCGTGTTTGGAGCGCCCGTTGGATCACCCGCCAATTCACAATTTTCCACCTAGCGCTACCGAACCGCCTTTCTTCAAAAACGGTAGCTGGTGCCTTGGGTTGCGGATAACCCGGTCGCAAAACAAAAATTACTGGAGCAATACCGCCTGGCAAATCAATACCCTGCGAATATACCGCTTCAGTACCGACCAACACATCGCCCTGACCATTCTTGAACATCAGGGCCGCTGTTTTGGCTGTAACCCCGTTACTACCGTAGCTGATGGGAATAAGACCCTCATCGTTGGCAATGAGCACAAACTCATCCCGCTCGGCATTGGAAACGGTCACAATAAGCGACCTAATCCCTTTGTCGGCGAAACGCTTGCAGGTCTTAGCCACTCGCCGTAAGACTTTAGCGAGGGTGCCTTGTTTCTGTGCATTCCAGGCCAAATTAGGGCTGTCCTTCGGCATGAAGATCCGGCAATTCTCAACTGGAAATCCAGATTCTAAAGCCAAGAACGGCGACTTGATGCCGCTCTCGTAGCTGAAGATATCTGGATCACCAATTGTCGCCGAGAAGGATACTGTTTGCGGCGAGAGTACTTTGCGAATTAAACCCGCCACATAGTGGCTCTGCACTACCAACTTGTATTGTACCCGCTCATTTTCATCCCGCTCCTCTTTGTAGAAGGCGTAAGTGTAATTGAGGGCATGACGGTCTGGCGGCGCTTCGAGCGAATATTCGAAAGAATGCAAGTAACGGCGCAGATCGCGGACAAAGGTTTCGAGCTTCTTAAGGGTCACTCGATCTTCCGCCACGTCTATCTTTCCTTCATTGATTGCCCCGCGGATTTCTCGCTCGAGTTCCTTATTATCAATTCCCTCGAGTAAGTCAATAAACTTCCGCAGTTCCACATCTTCGAGTAAGGTTGGTTGATGAGCCGGTTTCTTCTTGGCGGTATGGATAAGTTTTTTCCGAAATTCATCCACCTTCTTAGTGCTGGTGGAATCAATTCGCTTGAGAAGTTCCACTGCCTTACCAAGATGCCAGTCCGTAATTTCGTACGATAGAGCATTACGGAAAACTTCAGCCAATTGGTGAACTTCATCGATCACCAAAACTTCTGGTGTGTCCCACTCACGCGAGAAGAGTTGAGTGAAGAGATAGAATGACATGGTCGAGAGGACCACACCACCCTGCTTCGCTTCAAACTTCTGCTGGTAGTAGGGACAAGGCGCGGCTCCGGGTTCGAAAGTCTCACCCGTCGCTTGATCCACTCGATGTGGGCAATCACGCAAGAAGGAGCAAGGAATCTCGTCGGCTCGAATTGCTTCGGGGTCGGCGTAGAGATCTCGCACAAAACTTGGAGTGAGTTCCTCTTTATCGTCGTGATAATAGAGGCAGGGGTGCTCATTGCGACCGAGGGCAATTTTAAATGCTCCCGGGAATTCATTGGCCGTTTGTTCCAAAATTGTCTTGTTGGGGACAATAAGGAAAACTGGCTTGCGCCCCTCATTCTGCGCGGCTTGAGTAATCGCATACTGAATCGCCGTTTTACCCGAACCAGTGGGAGATTCGACGAGGGCCGAGCCATTCTCGGCCACAAAAGCCATACTCTGTTCTTGCTCTTTCCACACACTGCGATACTTTCCCATCCTAGGAAAGTTGGCCTGTAAAACAGGCAAACTTAGCTTGCTCATAGTAATACCTCCTGTGATGTTACTGATGGTCCAAAGTGGTTTTCCACCCACAAGGTGAACAATTTCAAAGACCACTTTCCATTGCTATAGCTAACATACTTTGGATTTTCTGTCAAATAAAAAAGCGTCTCTCGGTTAGAAGAGACGCTCGATACAGAACGGAACATCAACGGACTCCATGGAACTAGACTCCACGCCACCGTGTCACATCTTACTGGACACAATGGGAAAAGTTAGCGCCGATTTTCTCAAACCGGACGCTCGATATAGAACTTTGCGCGATCGTACTGAACGGTGCACGACCGAACTTGACGCTGTTGCAACTATCAGCGATCAATTATTTAGATTAATCGCTCGGTAGTGTGCACTGATTGAGTGGACGATGGGGCAATTTAGGTCATGCTGATACGCTCAACCATAAAGATTAGCGTCAAGAATTTTTCTCAACGCTCGGTACCCTACGGCAGGTAAGTTGACGACGCGACAAGTTACCGTACTGGACCCTGTGGGTGTTAGCAACTAATTTTTCCAAGTTAGTTGCTCGATACAAAACTCTGTTGAACATAACTTGAGACTGAAGTGCTCAATGGAGCTTGACCGGAGTTTAAGTGACAGCGATTAAATTTTCACTCAATCGCTCGGTACAACGCGAGGCACTGGTGCGCGTGAGTGCAGGGTAACTTACTAGAGAGTAATGTGGGACACTTCATTGAACTGAAGAGAACTTAGAAAATCAGCGTTAAGTTTTTCCAACCTAACGCTCGGCACGGGACTCTGATGTGGAACACAATACTCCACTACGCTGGACTTTGGAAAATGGTCAGCGCTCAGAAAAATTTTCTAGCGCTCGGTGGTTTGCCAGGCTTAATTCCACTGGACTGTGCTACAGACCACAGCGCCTGACTCCGCTCGGAATACCGAAGAGAGACTCAATTTCATTTCTGATAATGACAACTGAATCTTCATTCGTCGTTCTCACCACCAACCACTGCACGGCTTTACCGTCAGTGATTACCAGTTCCAGAGCACCTTTCTTTTTGTTTTCTTCACATCTCAAGTTCCAACTCGCATTTACGGCTCGAATATTTATACAACGACCGAGCTCTAGAATTTCGACTTGAGAATGAGCCACAAGGTATTCGGCCAAGGATAACGCACCCTTGATCAATGTCCGATGAATGCCCAATTTCGGATGATTATCCAGATGCAGAGCATTCGGACCACGGTATTGACCGTCTATTTTTAACATCAAAGACCTCCTTTCTCTGGATCGTATAGTACATTAAAATATATTTTTGTCAAATAAAAAAGCGACTACCCTTTGAATAGGATAGCCGCTCGATAATGAGTCGGTTCTGACTGCCTTATGACTTACGCTACCGCCGCGAGAGCGCGAAGTTCTTCCGGGGCATCCTCCATGGTATAGACAATCTCTTCTACAATGTGCTCGTCTGCCTTCATTGGAACGGTTTCCACCTTCTCGACGACGAACCGACCGAAGCGACCCTTACAACTCGGGCGCCAGTTACAGAGACCCGTCTTGCGGCCAGCCGTTTCGACCAATTTCAGGACGGTACCCTGATCAATCCCGCGCTTGTCGTCAAACTTGACGACAAGCTGCAGTCGCCAATGAGGAATACGTGGTCGGGTCAGACAAACTGCCACCTTTGACCCCTTGTTCTCAAGATTACCCTTGCTCAAGAATGGCTTCCAGGCAATGTTACCCTTGTCGTCGCAGTCGAGGAATTCACAGAAGTCATCCACAAATTCCAGGAAGTCAAACAGGGTTGTCGTCTTGGCCGTCGAGATATTCTTTTTGCCAGACTTGACATGCTGCCCAGCACCGATGATGGCCGACATAATGTTTTGCGTCGGCACACCCATACAGTTTTTCTCGGAACGGTAGAGTTTGGTCGCTGACTCTTCATCAATACTCCAGTCGGTTTTCTTCTGTGGGCGATTGCCCAATCGAAGATTGTTTAGCAATTCCTCCGTCGCCGGGTCCTGAAGCATGCCAGGAGACAGACTCTTGAGGGTAAAGCGTAACAACTTCATATTAAATCCCTTTCTATACTTTAGACTTTCCGTTAGGTTAGCCAAGGCGTTTTTGCCTTTGTGGTTTTCAATGTCCAGCAGCGTTTTTAGCACTCAACAGCAACACATATTGCCATCTGCTGAAAAGCCTAGCACGCCTAATTAGTTATGTCAATGGAAAAGTGATCTGACTCATCATGCTATAATCCTCGCATATCATGTCCTTCGTTCATTTACACACGCATTCGAATTACTCTCTCCTTGACGGGCTGTCAAAAATTGATGAAATGGTGGCGAAAGCCAAACGACTCGGCATGCCAGCGCTTGCACTCACCGACCACGGCAATCTCTACGGCGCGATTGAATTCTATAAAACCTGCAGGGCGAAAGGCGTTAAACCAATCATCGGTGTTGAAGCTTATATCGCCCTAAGGAGTCGCCATAACAAAGAACCGAATATCGATAATAAACGCTACCACCTCACCTTACTCGCTAAAAATAGAATTGGTTATCAAAATCTGATCAAACTGGTGAGCACCGCCAATCTCGAAGGTTATTATTACAAACCGCGGATGGATAAAGAATTGCTCGCGGAACATCATGAGGGAATTATTTGTCTCTCCGGTTGCATGGCGAGCGAGCTTGGCCGCGCCCTTCAACAAAATAATCAATCGCGCGGCGAAGAAATCATTAAGGAACATCAAGAAATATTTGGCCGAGAAAATTATTTTTTGGAAATCATGCATCACCCGAAAATTGAAACTCAAACGGCGATCAAGTTAGCGACGATTGAGTTATCAAAGAAATTAAAAATCCCTTTGGTCGCCACTCACGACTCTCATTACCTCGAGCCAGATGATGCCAAAGCCCATGACACCTTGGTCGCCATTCAGCAAAATAATTTTGACGACAATAAACGCTTCTCGGCAATCGGTGAAGATTTCTCTTTTATCACACCGGAAGAAGCGGTAAAACTTTTTTCCGATACGCCTGAAGCCGTAGCCAACACTCTTCGGGTGGCCGAGCTCTGTTCGATTGAACTTGAATTGGGAAAATGGGTTTTCCCGAATTATCCCCTGCCGAAGGGTGAAAATTACGATCAATTACTTGTCAAACAAGCGGAAAAATATCTGGTGAATTATCTCATCAATCAACTCGAAAATCCGGCCACGATTAAAACCCGCCTGGCCTATGAGCTTGAGGTGATTATAAAAAAAGGTTATTCGCCTTATTTTTTAGTGGTGGCAGATATTATTGATTATGCTCGCTCCCAAGGCATTTTCACCAACACCAGAGGATCGGCGGCGGGTTCTCTCGTGTCTTATCTCCTCGGCATTACGGGCGTTGATCCCTTGGTTTACAAATTGCCGTTTGAACGCTTCTTAAATCCCGACCGACCGTCACCGCCGGATATTGATATGGATTTCGCCGACAAGCGACGCGATGAAGTGATCAATTATGTCAAACAAAAATATGGTGAAGACAAGGTCGCGCAGATTGGCACTTTCGGCTCGATGATGGCGCGCGGGGCGGTCCGCGATGTCGCCCGGGCGCTCGGTTTCCCTTATGCCGCGGGCGATCGGATCGCCAATTTAATACCTATGGGTTCACAGGGATTTCCTATGACGATTGAACGAGCGTTGGAACTGACGCCGGAATTAAAAAAAATCTACGACGAAGAGCCGGAGACAAAACAAATTATCAATTTGGCCAAAAAAATCGAAGGCGGGGTGCGTCACATTTCCGTTCATGCCGCCGGCGTGGTCATCGCGCCAACCACTCTAACTGATTTCGTCCCGCTTCAACTTGATCCCAAGGGCGGAAAAATTATCACTCAATATGACATGTACGCCGTCGAAGAGGCGGGTCTTCTCAAATTAGATTTTTTGGGCATCCGAAATCTCTCCATCCTTGAAGATTCGATCCGTTTGGTTAAAAAAATTCACGGCCTCGAAATTGATATTGAAAAAATTCCGCTCGATGACAAAAAAACTTTCACTCTTCTCGCCCGAGGCGAAACGCTGGGTCTTTTCCAGTTAAACGGCAGCGGGATGACCAAATGCCTGAAAGAACTCCGGCCGACCACGATTCATGACATCAATGTCATGGTGGCGCTCTATCGTCCCGGACCGATGGACAACATTAATGAATACATCGCCCGTAAACACGGCCAAAAACCGATTAAATTTCTTCATCCGAAAATGAAAAATTTTCTAGAGACGACTTACGGCGTTTTGGTTTATCAGGATGATCTTCTCCTGACGGCGATCGAGGTGGCCGGTTATTCGTGGGGGGAAGTGGACAAATTTCGCAAGGCGGTCGGTAAAAAAATTCCGGAAGAGATGGCCAAACAACATCTCCTTTTTGTCGACGGTTGCGTGAAAAACGGCGGGATGAAGAAAGAAAAAGCCGAAGAACTTTGGAATTTATTCGAGCCCTTCCAGGGTTACGGTTTTAACAAGGCCCACGCCGCGAGTTACGGCAAAGTGGCCTATCAGACCGCTTACATGAAAGCTAATTACCCGGCCGAATATATGACCGCCGTGCTCTCGGCCGAGGCCGGTGACATGGAGACGATCAGCGAGATTATCAAAGAGTGTGTCCGGATGGGTCTGCCGGTTTTGCCGCCGGATATCAATGAGAGCTTCGGCGACTTCACGGTTGTGAAAGGAGCGCCTTCGCCCGACAATGCGACTGGCCACCCCGCCGCCGGCGGGGTCCGAAGGAGCGAGGCGGGCGAAGGCGCGAATGCCGATAAAATTCGCTTCGGTCTCTTCACTATTAAAAATTTGGGTGAAGAAATTTCGAGCGTGATAGTCGGCGAGAGAAAAAAGAACGGCCCCTTTCGTTCCATTCCTGATTTCCTCGAACGGATCACCCACCGCAATTTGAATAAAAAATCACTCGAAGCGTTGACTCAAGCCGGGGCGTTCGATTCGCTCAGGGTTGACCGCGCCACGATTCTAGGAAATCTCGAGCGCCTCCTCACCTACAATCGCGATGCCGGGATTGATCATAAAAATCAAGAATCCCTCTTCGCGGCCATGGCCGATACGAAAAGTGTGCCGACACTTAAGCTCGAACCCGCGCCTAGGGCCACCCGCCGCGAGAAACTAATCTGGGAGAAAGAGTTGCTTGGGCTCTATATCTCGGGGCACCCACTCGACGACTTCCGAGACAAATTCACTGACGGTAATAGTATTAAAAAGGCGAAGGGACAGAAGGCCGACACGCCGGTCATGGTCGGCGGTTTGATCGAGGAGATGCGCCCGATCGTGACCAAAAAAGGCGATCGCATGGCCTTCTTCAAGCTCGCCGATTTCACCGACCGGATCGAAGTGGTCGTCTTCAGTCGCTCCTACGATCAATATAAAGAATTTCTCGTCGCCGAGAAGTGTGTCGCCATCCGCGGCAAATTATCCCTCCGTAACGGCGAACCGAGTATTATTTTAGAGAGCGTGAAAGAATTGGGATAAAGAGGGGGAAATTCAGATTCAAAGCCCTCTCCTTTGGGGAGGGTTTGGGTGGGGTTGGAATCCAAAAAGGCCGGGTGGGGAAAATTAATTCCGCACCCGGCGCACTGAGGTTCAACACCGACCATCGTCAAAAGACATCGCCGCACTCAAAAGATCCCTCCCGCACCGCCCGCAAAATTTCCACTTACGGCCTCCAGCATTCCAACCACACCGACAATCAACCATCTTCTCTGTACCTTCTATGGCCTTTTCAAATTCCCCACCTAGAATGGTACAGAACCATTCAAGAAACAACCCAAAAATTAGCAAACCCACGCAAAACCAGAAAATACCCATAAATATCCTCCCAAAAAACTGCTGAAACTCATACCGGCAAAACTATTTTTATTATAAGCACAGTGCCTGTAAATTGTCAATGAATAGTGGGGTACAAACTTGCTATTATTTAAATACATGGACGAGCGAGATCATAAGAAATTGGGACCGCAATTGGGGTTGTTTTATATTGATCCGATTGTCGGCAAAGGTTTGCCGATGTTTCTACCTAAAGGCGCCACAGTGAAGCGGCTCTTGGAGCAATTTGTGATTGAGGAAGAGACGCGCCGTGGTTATCAGCACGTGGAGACGCCGGACCTTGCGCGGCTAGAACTTTACAAGAAGTCGGGTCACTACCCACATTACCAAGATTCAATGTACGCGCCGATCGAGATTGACGATGAGCAGTTTATGCTCCGGCCGATGACCTGCCCCCACCACTTCCAACTCTATCTATCCACGCCGCGCAGTTACCGCGAATTGCCAATGAGAATCGCCGAGCTCGCCCAACTTTATCGTTATGAGCAATCTGGTGAATTGATGGGACTAATTCGAACCCGCAGTTTTTGCCTCGCAGACGCTCATATTATCTGCGCTAACGAAAAACAAGCAGTAAGCGAGATCGGCAGCGCGCTCGATTTGATTGAACATATGAATCTCGTCTTGGGACTGAAATTCGCTGAAGATTATCGCTACCGTCTCTCACTCGGTGATCGAAAAAATACGGAGAAGTATTATAAGAATGACGAAGCTTGGGAAAAGAGTGAGAATCTTCTGCGTGAGTTAATGAAAAAGAGGGGCTCCGACTTCGAGGAAGCGGGGGATGAAGCGGCTTTTTACGGTCCAAAAATTGATGTCCAAATTAAAAACGCGAATGGCAAAGAAGACACCGCCTTCACCGTCCAATACGACTTCTGTATGCCCGAGAGGTTCAATCTCAATTATATCGGCGAGGACGGTCAAGAACACCGCGCGTTTGTGGTTCATCGCTCGTCCATCGGCTCAATCGGACGTACCCTCGCCTTACTCATCGAGAAATATAATGGCGCTTTTCCGCTGTGGTTGGCACCAGTGCAAGTGCTAGTGCTCCCAATTAGTGACACTCATCACAATTATGCGAGGCAAATATGTAACGAATTGAAACGAATGGGAATTAGATCAGAAATAAATCTGGAGAGTGATACTTTGGGCAAGAAGATCCGCGCCGGGAAATTACAAAAAGTCCCCTACCTCGTGGTGATCGGAGATAAAGAAATCTCCAGCCAAACTCTCACCGCCGAAGGCCGGTCGGAGAAACTCGAAGGCATCACTATCGCCGACCTCATCACTCGCCTGCAAAAAGAAATTAAAGAGAAGAAATAGGATTTTTTACACCAAAACAGGCACGCTGATTTTTATCGGCCGAGTAATTTGGGCTCTTGGAATTTGCTTCGAGGCTCCCAAGACCTCAAGCCCGAGGATCTTGCCGTTTTTAGCCACATCAACAATTAAACGGTTTTGCATTTTAACCGTCTTGGCGACTATGCCCTTATTCAAATAAATATACAGGGCGTCGGCAATTTTGTCGTATTCTATTTTCATAACTACAGTCTATAGATAATAAGCGGTAATGACAAGGAATTTGTCGCCCAACTTCAAACAGATTACTTCGATCTTTTCACCCTGAATCTCCTTGCGATAAGCCGATTTGTTGTCGTAGGTTTGATAAACAAGATCCGGACTTTCCAAAATATCGTGAACAATGACTTCTTTAATACCCCGCTCAATCAGTCTTACCCTCGCGTGTTTAGTAAAGAAAATTCTCATTGCACATCCAATCACACATCTAGTGTCGCCAGTTTGGCGTGAGTTTGGATGAAAATTTTGCGGGGTTCGACTTCGTCGCCCATGAGGGTAGTGAAGATATGATCGGCCGCGGCGGCCTCACTCACCGTGACTTGCCGCAGAACCCGTTTCTCCGGATCCATGGTTGTCTCCCAGAGTTCTTCCGGATTCATTTCCCCGAGACCCTTATAGCGTTGGATATCAATCGGTGACCCGCCGCCCAAGCGCTTGACCACCGCATCGCGCTCGGCGTCGGAATAAGCATAATGAAGAGTTTTGCCCTGCTTCAATTTATAAAGCGGCGGTTGAGCAATATAGAGATAACCGCCACCGATAATCGGCGCGAGATAACGGTAAAACAAGGTGAGGAGAAGCGTCCGAATATGGGCGCCGTCCACATCAGCGTCGGTCGCGATAATAATTTTATGATAACGAAGTTTCTCCAGCGTCATGGTGTCCCCGATCGAAGTGCCGAGCGCGATGATAAGTGATTTAATTTCTTTGAACGCCAAAATTTTATCAAGCCGCGTCTTCTCGACATTCAAAATCTTACCCTTGAGCGGCAAGATCGCCTGGGTCTGCCGATCACGGCCTTGCTTCGACGAGCCGCCGGCCGAGTCCCCCTCGACAATAAATAATTCGGCGTCCTCCGCGCGTCGCGTCTGGCAATCAGCGAGCTTACCCGGCAGAGTCATACCCTCGAGCGCGCCCTTCCGCAAGACGCTATCCTTCGCCGCCTTGGCCGCCTTCCGCGCTTCGAGCGCCAGCAAGACTTTATTGATAATTAATCGCGCCTCATCCGGATTCTCTTCGAGGAAAGCGGCCAGGGCTTCGCTAAATACCGTCTCCACCGCGCCGCGCACTTCGACATTGCCGAGTTTAGCTTTCGTCTGGCCCTCAAATTGCGGATTTTTTAGTTTAACCGAGATCACCGCTGTAATTCCCTCTCGCACATCGTCGCCGGTCAAACTATCACCATTCTCTTTAATAAAATTATTCTTCCGCGCATAACCATTCAGCTCGCGCGTCAGCGCCGTCCGGAAGCCGGTCAAGTGCGTACCGCCTTCGGGGGTAATGGTGTTGTTGGCATAACTCACTTCGTGCGGCGCAATATCATCAATGTATTGGAGAGCGATCTCAACGCCGACACCATTCGTCTCTTTCTCGACATAAAAAACTGATTTATGAATCGGTTTCTCATTCTGGGTGTGAAAGCGAACGAAGGAGCGCAAACCACCTTCGAAGTAAAAGGTTTGGCTGGGGAACACGAGATCGAGTTCGGTGAGATAAAGAACTGATTTCTCAAAACTCGTTTTATCGAGCGCGCGGGCATCAATCGTTCGGATCCGAACTCCCTTCATTAAATAGGCCTGGCCACGCAAGTGATTGATAATCCGCTCCCAATCATAAACCAACTCGGAGAATACTTGCGCGTCAGGTTTGAAACTAACCACCGTACCGTGCCGATCAGAGTTAGCCAGCTTCTTCACCGCCGCCTTCTTCACCCCGCGCGCATACTCTTGGAAATATTGCCCGCCGTCACGATAGACCCACACTCGTAACCACTCCGAGAGCGCGTTGACAACCGACGCGCCGACCCCATGGAGACCACCGGCGATCTGGTAACCTTCGCCTCCGAACTTCCCGCCAGCGTGAAGCGTCGTCATCACCGTTTCGAGCGCCGAGACTTTAGTTTTTTTGTGAATCGAGACGGGAATGCCGGCGCCGTTGTCGGCCACGCGCACGACACCATCGGGGAGGAGGGCCACTTCGATCTCGTCGCAGGCGCCATTCATCGCCTCGTCGCGCGAGTTCTCGAAAATTTCAACCAAGAGGTGATGCAGACCGTCGCCACCCGTCGAACCGATATACATTCCCGGGCGCTTCCGCACCGGCTCGAGCCCTTCGAGAACAAGAATATCATCGGCGTCGTATTTACGCTTGCCCGACCCGATGGCGGGTTGTTTTGAGGCCTCTTTTGGCATTAGTGATTATTTTTAATTCTAGCATTTTTGACCCTCTCCACCTACTTGACAAATATACTCTATTATGCTAACTTGAACGCGGACGGTTAGATTGTCTGACCAAAACCCAACGACAAACAACGAAAGGATTACTGATGACTCTGAAGATTGACAACATCCACAGCGATAATTTTCTCTCGTTACTGAATTTCGTTCACTCGAAAGAAAATGTGTTTCGAACGACGCGAAAAATTGTCTTGATTGAATCGATTGATTTGATGACTGATGACCACGACGAAACTTTTTACTCTGTCACCTTTGAGTTTCGGCTTGGATGTGTTTATGACAATGGAAAGCGAGTTGACATTTCTTCGTTCGTCGCCAAGATTTGTCAAATGGCTCACAGAGAAACAACCAATTTGTGACGAGAGTGATCAAGCCCCGCATCATCACGAGCGGGGCTTTATCTTTTTCTACTCATACCAAATCTTCTAACTTCGCGATATCTTCCTCAATTTTTTGGAGGCCGAGTTTGAAAAATTCGGGGTGACGGACATCGAGGCCAATGGAGGCGAAAATATTTTCGGGCGAGGCCGAGCCGCCGGCTGATAGAAATTGCCGAATTTTAACTTCAAATTTTTTATCGGCTTGGTAGCGTGAGTAAAGCGCGTTAGAAACAAGCTCGCCAAAGGCATAAGAATAAACATAGAAAAATTGCCGCAAGTGCGACCAATAAACGAAGAAGTAACCGTCGTCGGGATGCAACTTAAAAATCGGCCCGAGGTAGGCGCTCATGTGGGCGTTCATCAACGCGGCAATTTCTGTTTTCGACAGAGCGCCGCGGGCGCGGATCGCGGTGTGTAGGGCCACTTCGAAATTGAAGCAGGCAATCTGACGGAAAATTGTCTGCACCGAGCCGTTAATTTTATCGTGAAGGGCGACGATCTTTTCTTTCGCCGAGAGCGTCGAGAAAACTTCATCGAAGACGAAGTTTTCAAACAAGGTGCTCGCCACCTCCGCCGCGGCCGTGGTGTAATCGCGATAAAACGGCGGTTGATTCTCGAACGAAAATTTAGAATGGAAGGCGTGACCCAGCTCGTGAGCCAAGGTGGTAACCGAACGGAAGTCCGGCAAGTGATTGAGTAAGATAAAAGTCGGCAGGTTGGCGTAGCTCGAACAATAAGCCCCGCCGTGCTTACCGGTTTTTGGGAAAACATCAATTTGCCCACGACGCAAGAATTCGTCGAAAGTTTCTGTATAAATTGGACTGACTTTGGCGAAAGCGCGGCGGATAATTTCGACCGCCTGGCCAAACGAAATCTTTTGGCGCGTTTTCCCCACCGCCGCGCTCCGATCGGCGTAAGTGAGGCGACGAAGCCCCAATAGTTTAGCCTTCAATCGATAAAAACGATGACTGATCGCAAAATTATCAGTGACCGTCGCCACCAGATTGTCCACCGTCGCGCGTTCATTCTGATAACCAAGCACGGTAGCTTCATAAGGATTAGCATAACCCCGCAATTCGTCACTAATTTTTTTACTAATCACGACGGCATTCAATTCGCTTTCGGCGAAATCAGCCACCCCCTTCAACTTTTCGATTGTCGCGGTGTGTAGGGCCCGGCGGTCACGCGTCGGCAGAGCGCTAATTTTCCCCAGTGCTTCGGCTAAGGGTAGCGTCTTGCCTCGCCACTTCACTTCCTGCCCACTCACATTTTTCTCATTCCCCTTGACCCATAAAGCATGGGCTGGCAAAGAAAGCAGATTAAACAACTTTTCCTCCGGTTCGGATAAAAGATATTGGCTATGATCAAAAATCACTTTCAGGAAATAGCGCCACTTGATAAGTATTTCACTCTTCAAATATTCCGCCTGCTTATCTTTCGAGATTTTAGACAGGCCAAGTGGGAAAAAAATAATTTTGTTAGTGACTTTATCCAATCGTTGGGACAGCAAATTCACCTTGGCTTCGGCCGCGCTATTTTTACTATCGAGATGAGTTTGATAGTGGAAAAAGAGAAGGGGCTTCGCCGGGGCCAGCGCTTCCAACTGCTCATAATCACTTAACGCCGCGGCCAGTTGACTCTCGTCAGTTAGATAATCTTTTTGGCCGCCATACTTTTTAGCGAAGTCGTCGTAGGCTCGTTCGGCTTTCACTAAATCGGCTTCAATCGCCGGATCATCGTTGTCTTGATACAGCAAGCCCAAGTCCCACGCGGTTTTAATCTTTAGCTTTTTCATCCATCCATTATAAACTTGTATATGCTACAGTGCCAAGTTATGGCGAAAGCGGAAAGTATTGTGTCATTCGAAGCGGTGTCGTTTGAATACAGTCCCAATCAGCCGATTCTCGAGTCGGTAGATTTCTCGGTGCGCCGCGGGAGTAAGGTGACTTGCATGGGTCAGAATGGCGCGGGGAAAAGCACGATTTTTCAGCTCATTACCGGCCACCTCACCCCCGAGTCCGGTAAGATCATTGTGCTCTCCGGTCTCACCATCGCCCTCGGCCGCCAAGTCATGCCGCGGGGGGCGCTTGATCTCACGGTGCAAGAATTTTTCCAAACCAGTTTCCCCAAAACTGTCTATGATCTTGAACCGCGGATTGACAAGGTGCTAGAGATTGTCCACTTACCGAGTCACGAGCCAATCTACAACCGGCGGATACGCTCCTTCTCGGGTGGTCAGCAGGCGCGACTGCTTCTAGCCGCGGCTTTAATCCAAACGCCCGATCTCCTCCTCCTCGATGAACCGACCAACAACCTCGACCAAGCGGGAATTCAGCATCTCACCGACTTTTTAATTAATTATCAAAAAACTGTACTGGTAATCTCTCATGATGCCGCGTTCCTCAACGCCTTCAGTGACGGTGTGCTCTATCTCGACGCCCGCACCCATAAGATTGAGCAGTATTCGGGTAATTATCACGATGTGGTTAAAGATATTTCGGCGCGGATTGAGAAAGAGAATCGACAAAACGCGCAGTTGGCTAAAGAAATTCAAGCTAATAAAGATAAGGCCAACTTCTTCGCGCACAAGGGGGGCAAAATGCGCCTCGTGGCCAAACGCATGCGGGTGAAAGCCGAGGCGCTAGAAGAAGAGAAGGTTGAGGTGCGGCAAGAAGATAAGACGATCCGGCCATTCATCATTCCGGCTCAACCCGCCCTCGGCGCTCTAGGAGACATCGTGAAAATCTCATCGCTCACGGTAATTGGCGAACGACATCAACCGGTCACGCGGCAAGTGGCACTCGCCTTGCGCCACCGCGAACACTTACTATTGAGGGGGCCGAACGGCAGTGGCAAAACAACCTTACTCGAAGCTACCGCCGGACGGCTGGCTAAAGGGCTAGAGATTCATCCGGCCGTTAAAATCGGCTATTATCGTCAAGATTTCTCAACCCTCGACTTCGATCAAACCGTTTTAGCCTCGCTCCTAGCCGCGGCAGAGGGAAGAGATGAGGAGTCAATTCGAAGTCTCGCGGCCGGTTTCCTCCTCTCGGGCGAAATCATGCGCACCCCGATTGGTCGCCTCTCCGAGGGCCAGAAAGGGCTCGTCGCTTTCGCTCGGCTCGTGCTCGAGCGGCCGGGACTTCTCATCCTCGACGAACCGACCAATCACATTAACTTCCGCCACCTGCCCGTCATCGCCCAAGCACTCAATCAATATGATGGGGCCATGATTTTAGTCAGTCACCTCCCCGACTTCGTCGCCCAAATCCGAATTGACGAAATTCTTGACTTGGCTAAATTTAAATAACCCGATACCCATCCCGAGACCGAGGATGAGACCAACGATGTTGCTGATGAGATCCAGCCAGGTGTCGTTGATGGTTGAAGCAAACCGGAGGTCAAAATAATTTTGCAAAATAAATTCCGCGACTTCGTTAAAAACTCCGAGAGCAATGACGAGGAAAAAGCTTGAGACAGCAAAACGCGTACGGCCGACTTTGGCCAATAAACCGCTGTCGCGGAAAGCGAGGAAGCAGACGACCGCCGAGACGAAGCCGCCACCCAAGGCGTGCTGGAGCCGGTTAGACCATTCCGGATCAACGACGCTAGAGCTCAAGAGCAGACTGCCGATGCTCACCGCGATAATTAAAGCGATGGATTGGACAGCACGGTGACGGCTCGAACTCACACCCCAGCACTCCCGAGCTTGATTGAAGAACGCCGGTAACCCGCGCGTAAGCAGACCGTAAACCACCACCTGCGCCACCGTGATCCAAATTATGAGTAGCGACATACGAGCTCGATCATAACAAATTAAAATCACTTGCCAAACTTAGCCGGTTGGCCTAATCTTTTTCCCGCGGCGCAAGATGTCGGGCAAGATTTTTAAGACATGATCGAGGTCGGGTTGGGTGGTGGCAGGACCCAGGGTGAAGCGGATGGTCGTGTCCGCTTCGGTGCCGATCGCTGAGATCACATGTGATGACGACTTGTCGTTCGTCGAGCAAGCGCTGCCCGACGAGCACAGCACCCCCGCCGCGTCGAGACTTAAAACCACAAACTCGCTATCCGTTCCGGCAAAACTGACATTAATATTGTTTGGCAGGCGAGCGCCCCGCGAACCATTCAAGATCACGCCGGGCCACTTAAGCAAGTGGTTCAAAAAATAATCGCGCAGTTTGGTGAGCCGAGCTGATTCTTTTTCTCTCGATTTCACGGCAAGGGTTAAGGCCACGGCAAACTCAACGATTCCCGGTACATTCTCGGTGCCACTGCGCCGGCCGTGTTCTTGCCCGCCCCCATAGAGGAGTGGCGACAACTGAACGCCGCGACGCATATAGAGACACCCGACACCCGGCGACCCGCCAACTTTATTGCTGTTTAGAGTCAGCAGATCAACACCGAGTGTTGACACTCGGCAATCCAAAAAACCTGGCGCTTGGCAGGCATCGGTGTGGAAAAGGGGGTCGGGCAGGTAACTTTTAGGTTTGAGTTTTTTAAAATTACGAATTACTCGGGCAAGTTCGCGAAGGGGTTGGACCGTACCAATTTCGTTGTTGGCATAACCGATAGAGACGAGCCGAGTCTCGGGGCGAAGCGCGCGGGCGAGATCACTCGACGACACCAACCCCTCACGATTAACCGGCAAATAAGTGACAGCCGCCCCGCGGCGTTTTAGCTCGCGGCACGGTTCGAGCACCGAGACATGTTCAATGACGGAAGTAATAATATGTTGCCTACGGTTTGGCGCAAAATTAATCGTGCCAAAAATCGCTAAATTATTTGCCTCCGTCCCGCCGCTCGTGAAAACAATTTCGTCGGGATGAGCTCCGAGTACCTCCGCGGCCGCCCGGCGCGCCTCGTCAAGTCGCCGCGCGGCGCGCGCTCCGGCCCGGTGAATGCTCGAAGGATTATCGGCGCCGGCGGCGGCATCCAGATCAATTATTTTATCTTTGGTTTTTAACACTGGCCTATTCTAACTCCCAGAGAAAATTTTGCAAAAAACACTCGATTCGGTATAATTCGGGCTATGTTAATTGGCCTAATCGCTTTCGGTTTAGTCCTTCTCGGTTTGACCGGGTGGATCTTCTGGCTTGACCGCCGAATCACTCGCCTCTTCCAGGGTCGCGGTGGGGAGAATTTTGAGGAGTTAGCCATCTCGTTCGGTCAGGAACTCACGGCGCTCAATCAGTCGCGGCAAGAGATTGAGCGATTTCTCGGCGCCGCCGACCAACGCTTGCAAAAAGCGGTGAGTCAGATCCGCACTCTGCGTTACAACCCTTTCCCTGATCAAGGCGGGAATCAGAGTTTCAGCACTGCCTGGCTAGATGAGCGGGGCGATGGGGTCATTATTACCGGACTTCATGCTCGCGACACAATGCGCGTCTATGCCAAACCAGTCCGAGCGCGTGGCTCGGAATTCGAACTCACGACCGAAGAGGCCGCCTGTCTCGCCATTCCCCCTGACACCAACCCCCCGCCCAAATGAAAAAAGTTATTGTGAGTCAAACCAGACGGCGACCGCCCGTCGTCGTTGTCGTTGGTCACATTGATCACGGCAAATCCACTTTGCTCGATTATATTCGGCAGACGAAAGTCGCCGCGGCCGAACCGGGTGGTATCACCCAACGGGTGAGCGCTTATGAAGTGAAACAAAAGCGGGAGGAAAACGGATCTGAAGAAACTATTACTTTCCTCGACACGCCGGGACACGAGGCCTTCTCGGAACTCCGCGAACGGAGCGTCTCGATTGCCGACCTAGCCATTGTCGTCGTCTCGGCCGAAGAAGGCGTGAAGGCGCAGACGATCGAAGCCTTGAAGGCAGTAACTAACGCCGGTCTCCCTTATCTCATCGCGATTAATAAAATTGACCGCCCGACCGCGAATGTTGATCAAACCAAACAGGGCCTAGCCGAAAACGGGATTCTCGTCGAAGGTTACGGCGGGACCATTCCTTCTCTCCCCATCTCGGCTAAAACGGGTGAGGGCGTCCCCGAACTTCTCGAGCTCATTCTTCTCATGGCCGATCTCGCCGAATTAACGGAAGAACCGGAGGGAGGAAAGAGTGGCGGCTTCGTCCTCGAGACAACGAAGCATCCAAAAGCCGGGATTGTCGCAACCCTTATTATTAAGAGCGGGGAAGTGCGCCCGGGTGACTTCCTCGTCGTCGGGAGCATCTTTGGCCGGATTAAGAAGTTGGAGAATTTTCGCGGCGAGAATGTCTCTGCGCTCACCGCCTCAAGTCCCGCTGTCGTCTTGGGCCTCCCCGAGATGCCACCTTCAGGGGCCGCCTTCGTGACCGCGACTGATAAGAATACCGCCGAAGCCCTGGCGCGCCAGTCAGCGACCGAGAAGAATAGCCACCACGCCAGCCGACCAGAGACCGAAGACGGGGTCACGGAACTGCCTCTCATTCTCAAGGCCGACAATCAAGGGTCGCTCGAGGCCATCGTGAAGGAAGTGAAAAAACTAGAGACGGCAACAATGAAATTCTCGATTCTCCACCGCGGCCTCGGTCAAATCACCGAGAATGATGTCAAATTGGGTACGGGGACTAAACCGGCGGTGATTGTCGGCTTCAATGTGACGGCTGATCGAAGCGTCCGCGAAATCGCCGAGAAGTACGGGCTCATGATTAAAACTTTCGACATTATCTACCACTTGAGCGAATGGCTTGCCGGCGAAATGATTCGTCAAACACCGGTCGTGGAAGTGGAAGAAACCGTCGGCGAAATTCGGGTGCTTAAAATCTTCAGCCACGAGAAGAATCGGCAAATCATCGGAGCCACCGCGACCCAAGGCGCCGCGGCCGTTCGCCAGCCGGTGAGAATTATGCGCCGGGGGACACTACTCGGCGAGGGCGAAATTATCGAACTCAAACGCCAAAAACTTGAGATCAAAAAAGTGGAAACTGAAGAACCATTCGGCGCGCTGGTGGAATCAAAAATCGCCATCGCGCCAGGCGACACTCTCCTTGTATTTGCTCGCCGTCACTATTAGGATAGCGAGTGATGCGCCCCCACCACACTCTACGCCTAACTGAATCCGTGAGTCGACTCGCGGCGGAGTTCCTTGCCCGCCGAGGAGGCGGGCTTGCTCACCACGGCAGTATGGGCACACTCGTCACCGTGACGGGAACGCGCCTCGATAAAAGCGGGCGGGGCGCGACGGTCTTCGTTACCGTTTATCCGGCCAGTGCGGAAGCCCAAGCCCTCGCCGAGATCAGAACTTGGCGGCGCGATTTGCGCGACTTCCTCGATACGCGCCTCCGTGGTTCGCCACTCACCCACATTGATTTCGCTCTCGACATAAGAGCGACACGCGACCGCGAAAATTCATAGGAAGTTTGCTACAATCAGCTAAGCTAGGTGCGGTGGTGAAGTGGTAACACAGCGGTCTGCAAAACCGCAATACGCGGGTTCGATTCCCGCCCGCACCTCCAGGCCCGGGTGGTGAAATGGTAGACACGCAACACTTAAAATGTTGTCCGCTAAAGCGGGTGTGGGTTCGACTCCCACCTCGGGCATCGCGAAATATTTGGACAAAAAAGCCAGCTCAAAGAGCTGGCTAAAATCGAACGGACTAAAATACATTTCAGCCGTCATCGGGAACCATTTTTCCTAATGAGGAACAACCGAGCAAACAAGCCACCACAAGGACTAGCTCGATGATCACTGCAAATAACATGCTCACCTCCTTTCCATGTCTAGTGTTACATAAACAACAACTAAAATCAATAGAGAATATTATAACCATCTTTTCCGCCCCCTCCTGACTGTCAACTGTACACTAGGCCAGTGCAATTTTTGCCGAAAAATTAAAAGTATGTTAGTTATAGATTAGCGTTTGACGGAATAAAACAAGGTCTTTACAAGGAGATAAATGTGAAAGGTGTCGAAAGAATTCTCGTGACCATTGGAATGGGTGATATTGTCGGGGCACTCTCGTCTGAGAACCTCAATTGGGCGGATTTTCATACCCTACTCCTTCACATCTTGGAGAAAAAGATTGGGCATATCAGTTCCGCTGAAATCATGCGGAACTATACGAAAAATCGCTTCAGCATAGTCGGGGACATAGCCCCAAGAGATCTGGTTGAGATTGACAGAATGTTTTTCGGGATTCTTCCTGGATATTTTTCGGCGGTAGAGTTGTCGCCGGTAAATCCAATAGGGGCAAATGCTACGCTAACCACACTGGACCCGAAAGTGGTGTTGTCGACAATAAGAAATGTGGAAGTGGTGGGCGATCCAAGTATGGCATTGGCTATCGAATGTGCTTATCGACGGAGATCGAAAAGTTCTAGCCAAGAAAATCCGGAAGTACATCTGGCGACGAGTCATCGCGTTCTCCGGCTTCAGAATTTTCCCAAAGATTCTGAACTAACTCCGCACTTCAGGGCCTTTGCTCTTACCTCGTCGGCAAGAGACACGACTGGATTCAACAAATTTGAACTGACTTCTTTGTTAGTTCATCTCGAAATCTGGTTAAATTTTCTGATGCAGTCAGCGAGTCTGGGATACGGGACACGAAACATTTCTGTCGCCCTGTCACACATTGGGATTGTGGAAGAACTCATTTCTGAAGGCCGCATTAGCAGGGAGGAAGTAGTGCGTGGCGGGAAAGGCGGGACATTTAACCTGCTCAGTGCTTGCTCAATTGATCTACCGAATCAGATTGATCACGCTGGAGAAATTCCTGACAAGTATTCGGGACTGGAAACTTACATAAGAGAGTTGCAATTCACCGAAAGGCAGATTATCGATTCTCTTAGGAGTAAGTACCCGCATGTGCATTTTTACTTCGATTTGGCGAGATCCTCTGGGCTCGGATATTACTCGGGACTTTGTTACAGACTGGCGGCACAAAATGTTGCTGGTGGTAGATACCCACTGGCTGGAGGAGGAGCTTGCGATTGGACAAAGAAGTTGCTTAACAATGGAAAGGAGCACCTTATCGCCGGGGGTTTCGGAACGGAGCTGTTCAGCCGACTCTTTAAAGAGACCCAACAAAGTCTCTGAAAACAAAAAGGCCCCCATGCATATGCGGGGGCCTATTTTTTACAGAACGATTTTGACGATATCTCCTATGTCGGCGTTGATTTCACTTGCTCCGTCCTGGCGCACTTTTCCAATCTCTGGCAACCCGAGTGAGCTACCGGGGTACAAAACCCACTCCCCGGTCTCCCTGCTCATCATTCTCTTGACATAAACTGCAGAGAAAGAGTTTCCAACAATCTCAATCGTCACCCTATCGCCCTCGTTCAACTTGGGCAAAACGCTCTTGAATTTGATCAGGCCAAAGTCGTCGATATGCAGTATCGTTCCTTCTGGTATATCCAACTTAACCAAACCGCCGGAGTCAAATTTGCTTCCAATCAAGCCAAGCAGTCCACCAAAAGCAATTTGTGTGGCGGCGGGAGCGTGGACATATTTCCCCCCAAATGGGAAGAAGCCGGGATCGTGGATCTCATACAGTTCTTCTATCCCAAAATCCCGAAGAAACCAGTCGAACACTCCCGTGTTTGCGCCCAAGAAATAGAACCTTTTGGTTTTAGTTTTACCAGTTAGACGAACGGGGCGCTCCTTTAGGGGATTTAGGATCACCGAAAATATTGTATCTTCCGGGTAGGCTTCTGCCATTAGCCGCAAGACGAAGCTCCCATTTATTAACGAAAAGGGCTTGACTGGAACCACTGGTTCAATTTCTAACTCGACATTATTCCCCAATTTGTTTAGTTGCGACAAGACAGTCCCGCGTAATTCGTTGTATGCGATATCTACACAGTCAGTGATGAATACGATTCGCTTCTTCATATTTGTTCCTTTAATTCAAGAGTTTCATGTCAAAACTGAGAGCACTCTCAGCGAACTAAGCTAGCGTTGATACTAAATGTTTTTTAGATGAAGTCAACAACCCGTCAGATCATTGTCTTTTCCCCGTTTTCGATGACAATCGCCTGAGAATTATCTACTCTTTCTACCTTAGTTTTGTTTCTATTTTCGAATGATTTTATTTCTTCCTCAAGGATAGAAGAATAATGCGGAAAAATAATTAGATCTACTACATTGAAGCCAGAAAAATCAGTAAGACCAACTTCGTTTTTGTCAGCGTGAATCTCGTTGGCTATTTTGATTGATGGTCCAACGATAAGACTACCGGCACTAACTCCAATATATACACCACCCTTTTCTAGCAATAATTTTATGTCTTTATCAAAACTTACCTGCCTAGCAAATTTCATAAGTTTAAAAGTGTTGCCGCCGCATACATATATAGTGTCATAGGAGGAAAAATCTCCAGGCCCCTGATTTTCAAAATCATAAAAGTTTACCGTCTCAAAACCAGTCGACTTTAGTTGGGAGAGAGCCAATTGAGAATATTGATTTCCTTCTTTCCCAAGAGAAGCCGTGGTAATAATTATTGCCTTTTTAAGATCCCTTGAATCTTTGATTTCCACGAATTTGTCATAGACACTTTTGCTAGAGAGCCCGGTAGATGTGAGGAGAATTGTTCCTGGCTGGTTCATATATTTTGGTTAGAGTTCCCTTGATTATTTCCCATGCTACATCCTTAGGAAGAAAAAAACAAATAATATCTAAATGCTATTTTCTTTGGTTTTCCATCGGGGAAATCTTCAATGGAAAGATTGTTGTGATATTTCGTAAGGTTATAATCCTTTATTAAATTCGCGGAGTTCATAATCCGCCCAGAGGGATTCGCACCCCCGACCGTCTGCTTAAGAGGCAGCTGCTCTAC
>ERZ1292623.1376-Hain-H51-01um-R1-1376-length-23582-cov-6_pt1 | contig 23582 bp, 39 predicted proteins | sample MGYA00564398_ERZ1292623 | MGnify/ENA primary metagenome ERZ1292623 (study PRJEB36523, sample SAMEA6512633) | groundwater metagenome | collected 2019-01-07 | study: AquaDiva: Metagenomics assemblies of 32 groundwater samples | reverse complement strand
AAAAGGAAATAGGGTAAAAAAATGAAACTTAAAGATTTCTTGCAAAAGTGGCTAAAGCCAACAGATGAACAGTCACAATACGAATTTAACAATGATTTGAACATCGTGGAGGAGTTTAATGCGTGAATCAAAAGTTGATGAAATTGTTAATTAAGTAACCCCTAACTGTAACACTTTTAATAGGGTTTTGGCGGGGGAGAAGAGAGAATTAATTAATCTTATTACGTAAAACTATTTTCTTTTCTTCTGGCTCTGAAAGAATATTGCTTTTAGTCAAATTCCAGTCAAGTTTTATCAAATTCTTGACAAAAAAATTATTAGTATTAAGCTTATACAAATGGGATTTTCCTACTTTTCTTGTTTTAATAACAATTTTAGATTTTACAAAATCATCAAAGAACATTTTAAGAGAATTGTAACTCACATTGCTATTTTTTGCAATTTCAGTCAAAGGGTAATCAAAAAAATTAAAACTTATCAAAAAGTCCAAGACTCTAAGCTGAGGGGTGTCTCCAAATTGCATAAGGAAAAATGATTTATTTTCTTTTCTTTTCATATAAATTCCAAGGATAGAGGGTTTATAAATATTGCCATTACTTAGTCTTGAATGTCAAAGATAGCAACATTTAAATATTAATGTTAGCAATAAGTCTTATGGCTTTAGACTTAGAAAAAGCTAGATTTATGTCTGCTTTAGCAAGAAGTAAAGGAAATTGGGGAGAAAAGTATGATAGAACAGAGCATTTTAAGAGATTTCAAAATTTGAAAGAAATCATAAAAGAACTTTCTAATAAAGGTTGGGTTATTGTTCATAAAAAACCTAAATTTCAGGCTTTCTCATTAAATACCAAATACAAAAGAGAAATCATAGAATTTATAGAAACTCAAATTCCCGAATTGAAAGGAATCATTAAGTAGTTTTACTCCATCTTAACCCCCAACTGTATTACTTTTAATAGAACCCTAATCCAAACCAAAGAAACTTCTCCACCAAGATTTTTTATGCATTGACTTGTCGTTTTCCCCGATAATCTCATGTGTTATCATTGGTTTTTCTTTGAGAACAGGCGCTTCTCTAGCAAGCTCTGTATTAGCTTCTTTAATGGCCATCTCAACAAGAGTTCTTGAGTATCCCTGCTTTACCAATGCCCATCTAAGAGAATCTATGGGATATCCTTTTTTCAGGTTTTTTTTAAGATAATCCACAAGTTTTTTCTTATATTCTGATTCTCTCATTTGACACTCCTGCGGCGAATGAATTGGAAATTTATTTTCAATCTCATATATGGGATAGTATTCCCGAGTTTAAAAAATTAGTTGTTTTAAAGATGATAGAAAAGAGACTTATTTTTAAGTCAGAATTTGGTATTAAAGGATTAATTTTGGGAATTAATAGGTTAATTAGTAAAGAGGTTTTATTTGATAAGTTAATTATCGATTTTTAAGTTAAGATTAAGTGTGTATTATAATAAAAGACACCATACCCTCATTAATGATGCGGGCTATTCTTAGATTAACATAATCTCTTAACTTATTCTTTAACTATTATAATTATCTTATCTTTATTGGAGCCACGTCATGGAAGAACCTTATGGCCTCATTGATTCTTGTTTTTGTCTCTGAATATATTGTCACAAGTTTATCTCCTTTTTTCACCTTTTCTCCAACATGATGATATAAGTAAACTCCTGCCGATTTATCAACTGGGGAACCTGCGACTTTTGCCAGATTGTTCATTTTCCTGTTGTCTATTTCTATTATTTCTCCTGTCTTTTTTACAAGAATATCTTTCTTTAGTTTTGCGTATTTTATTCTGTTAAGGTTTCCATGCTGGACCTTTACAATCTGCTTGAATTTTTCAAAGGCTTTTCCTGAATAAAGGATTTTTTCAGCCATTGCGATTCCTTTCCCAATTTTTGCTTTTCCAGCTAATTCAAAAATATTTCCGGCTAAAAAGAGGGATTTTTTCTCCAGGTCTTTTGGTCCTTTGCCCTTTGCCTCAAGAATTTTTATTATATCCATTAATTCTAGTGCAGGACCTATACCATTTCCAATTGGCTGGCTTCCGTCTGTTAAAATAGGCTTAATTTTTTTATTGAAATATTTTCCAAGCCGAGTAAATTCTCTTTTTAGGGCATTTGCCTTTTTTCTTGTTGCAACTTTAACGCTTTTTCCATAAGGAATATCTATCAAAATGTATTTGCTTCCAACAGCAAATTTTTTTGACATTATAGAAGCGATAAGCTGTGATTTTGGATCTATATTTAGAGATTTTTCAACTTTTATTATTTTAGAATCAGCAGGAACTAATCCTATACCCCCTCCAAAGACAATGAATGCTCCTGTTTTTTTCAGAATTTCTTTAAGCTCTTTTATTGTAAATTCTACCTGGGCAATTGTTTCCATGACATCTGCTGTTCCCGCAGCACTTGTTATTGCTCTTGATGATGTTTTTGGAAAAATCAAACCAGCTGCAGCACATATTGAAACAACTATTGGTGTTGTCCTGTTTCCTGCAACCCCCCCAATTGAATGTTTGTCAACTACAAATTTATTGTTGATAGAGAATTTAGTCCCTGTTTTTATTATTGCATTTATTAAATAAACAGTCTCTTTAGTGCTCATTCCAACCTTGTACATTGCTGCAACAAAAAGTGCTATTTCTGCTTCAGAAAGCCTGTCATTCACTATATCTTGAGTTATCTGTTCTATCTCTTTTTGTAATAATTTATTTCCTTCAAGTTTTTTCTTAATTAAATCAACGCTTCTTGGAACAGGGGCAAGATTGATATCTACTTTTTGATTTTTTTTCAGATTTAATTTTGAAACCACTTCTGAAGAGAGCAGGATTTCATCTTTCTTCAATTCATCTTCAATTAAATCAAGAATAGCTGTAGTTTCCCTGGGATTTTTAGAAATTGTTTCAATTAGGATCATCTCCTGGGCTTGCAGTCCGAGTTTTTTTGCAGTCTCTGTATTTAACATTGCAACATGAAGTCCTGCAGACCACTTTTTTATCTTTGTTTTTAATATCATTCTTTAAACAATAAAGGCTGCTTTGCCTTTTTACAATTATAGATAGAAAAATCTATTTTTATAGTTATTTAATTTATTTCTTGGAATCTTCATGTATTATCAAACCTGTTGGCTTTTTTCTATACAATTCAAGAATTATCAAAAGATAAGCAATCACAAGAGGACCTATGACAAATCCTAAAAGTCCGAAGAAGAACAAACCACCAATCATTGATATAAGAATTATTGCAGAAGAGATGCTTGTTCTTCTTGCGATAAATAACGGTCTTAAGATATTATCTATTGTTGAAGATATGACTCCAAAGACAACAATACCCCAGCCGCCTGTATTATTTCCTGCTATGAACATATAAATTGCCACAGGAGCCCATACTATTGGAGTTCCCAATATAGGAAGAATACCCATAATTGCTGCTAATAATGTCAAAAATAATGCATTAGGAACTCCGAAAATGAAGAATCCAATACCTGCCACAAGCCCCTGTATGATTCCTATTATTACTTGACCATAAAGAACTGACTTTGTTATCTCTGAAGAATATTTGAAGAGTTTATTTTCAACTTCTTTTGGAAATGGGAGGAGGCTTTTGATATAATCTGATATCTGTTCTTGGTCTCTTAAGACGAAGAAGAATGTGAACAAAACTACCAGAATTTGCATGGAAAGTGCAGGAAGATTCAAGAGCATGTTTGTCAGAGAGTTTGTTATAGAATTAGATGTATTTATCAAGAAAGAGGAGAATACAGAACTAATTTGGTTGGAAAATTGGGGTGAGGAAAAGAAACCAGGGAAAATCCCTTTTAATGTGCTGACAAAATCTATCTGTAAAGTTGCCTGAAATATCTTAAACGATTGTGTTATCAATATTGGGGTTAAAAACCAAATAGAAAGAAAAATTGCCAGTATAAGAACAGCTATAATTATAGATGCGGAGAGATTCTTTGAATTTGTTTTTTTGTAAAACCATTGATAAACCGGTGTAAAAACAAATGCCAATATTAAACCGAAGATTATTGAAAGGAGAATTGGTTTTAAGAGGAGAAAAGATAAAACAATTAAGAATATTAAAATTATGGCTGTCATCACCTTTTCAAAGTAGAGTTCATTAATGGTAGTCATTAATTAAGGAATAGTAGTTAAAATTTATAAAGGTTTGTGAGTAAAAATTTCTATGAATTTTATAAAGAAAATTTTTACTGGAAAGTTTGACGAAACAGTTCACAGACAATTTATCAGATTTGGAAAAGGAGAGTACAGAAGAAGAGCTCTCCTAAATTTATGGAAGACAAAGAATATCAAGGTCAAGAGCAGTTTTGAATTTGCAAATGATTTTGTATTATTCACTGCAGATTTAGGCGAAGCAGTTTTTAACGGAAACATCTGGAGCAAAGAAGAACTTCCAGGATTATCTGGAAAAAAGAAAGAAGGAAAAATAGTTTACGAAGCCTCTGGCTTAACAAGCAAGCAGATAAGGGAATTTTCTCCAAAAGTTTATTATTTTCTTCTAAATGCAGATGGCCCAGGGATCAAGCTAAAGACAAAGCCTAAACTACCCAAGCCAGGGAAAGGAGAAAATAAAATCGATGATAAATTCTGCCAATTAGAGTTAGATGAAAAATACTATGGCAAAATTAAAGAAGATTTTTTTTGGGATTTGCCAGATTGCAAAAAAGCAATTGTTAAGCATACATTTGTGATTAAAGACATAGTTATTCCAAAGGGGGAAACAGATTATGCAAAAATGAGGGAACTTGCAAAAAGAAAGGGCAGGATTATAAGAGAATCAGATGTTGACGGAAAAGAGATGAAGACAGAGAGAGATTTTGAGGTTTAGCGCGGCGTGATTCTAATTAAAGAGCATCAATACTATTTTCTATAGGTTCTTCTCCCATTCTTTCATGATATCTTCTTAAACTTTCTTGCGTTTGATTATAATCCCTTACTTCTCTTTCAGCATCGAGCCTATCTCTAAAAGCGAGAATACTATTACTATCCCCGTGGCTTCTTGCTAACCTTAACGCTCTTTCTGCATCAAGCTTATCCCTATAATCCATAATACTCATGAAAAAACAAGAAATTATCTAATTAATAAACATTTCTATTCTGAAAACCTTTAAATACCCTTTTTTTCTTTCTAATTCATTCCAGGGAAATAAAATGCTATCCGCAAAAGCAAACATAGAAAGAAATGGGTACAATACGAAGACCGCGAAGGGGAAGTTTACAATTTTGGCCAAGAAAAAGGGCTAAGAAGTTTTTGCCTAGAGTGAACTGGAGTTCTATTGATTCTAAAAAAATATTGAAAGGATTTATAGGTTACAAAGCAGGAATGGCTTCTGCTTATGTCAAAGACGAGACTCCAAATTCTATGACAAAAGGAAAAGAAATTGTTGTCCCCGTGACTATTCTTGAATGCCCTCCTATGAAAATTCTTTCTGTGAGATTTTATAAAAACGGACAAGTAAAAACAGAAATTTTTTCAGAGCATATTGATAAAGATTTGAAATCCAGGATTAAGCTACCAAAGAAAAAACCAGGGAAGATTGAAGATGTAAAGAATTATGATGACATAAGCATTATCTGCTATTCACAGGTTAAAAAAACAGGTCTGAAGAGGACTCCTGATTTAAGTGAACTTGGATTGTCAGGAAGTCTTGAAGAAAAACTTAATTTTGTCAAGGAAAATATTGGTAAAGAAATAACAGTTTCTGAGACATTTAATAAGAAACAGATTGTAGATATCCGTGGCTTGACAAAGGGAAAAGGATTCTCTGGTGCTGTCGCAAGGTTTGGAATAACATTTAGATCACATAAGGCAGAAAAAGGAGTCAGGCGCCCTGGTTCTCTTGGACCATGGCATCCTGCAAGAGTTACTTTCAGAACACCAATGGCTGGACAGCTTGGAATGTTTACCAGAGTTTCTTATAACAATAGTGTAATAGATCTTGGAAAAGCAGATGGAAAATTCAAGAATATAAAAAATTATGGGGACATAATAACAGATTATCTTCTTGTAAGGGGTTCTGTACAAGGCCCTGCAAAAAGACAATTACTAATTACATATCCCCTTAGAGGAACCAAGAAACAAATTAAAAAAAATTATGATTTAATAGAAATAAGATGACAACACCCATTTTAGAAAAAAAAGTTATACAAATAGAAGAAGGAACCAATCTTATAGAATTAAGAGTTGAAGTTGGAGATATTCTTGAGCTAAATGGGAAAAAAGAGCCTGTTACATTTGCATATTATGAAGACGTAGCTAGAAAAAAAGGAGAAATTTTTGGAGGAAGGAGATTAAGAATATTTAGAACAGCAAGGAAAGAAGAAGGTGTTATAGTAGAAATAGGGTATACTATTAGTTCAGAGGGAAAATTAGGATCATTTTTCTCTGGAATATATCATGAAAAAGACACACCTCCTTTTCACGCATCAGCAAGATATTCTGAATTAGATAAATTTTTAATGAGGTTTGAGAAATGAAAGCAGAAATATTGGGAATTGACGGAAAGAAAACAAAAGAGATAGAACTTCCAAGATTTTTCTCTTATCCTGTAAGAGGAGATATCATCTCTAAATATTTAGAGGCAAGAAAAACAAGGCAGCCTTATTCTCCTAGTCCTGTTGCTGGAAAACAACATGCTGCATCTGGAAAAATAGTCCACAGAAGGCATGTCTGGAGAAGCGGTTATGGAAGAGGAATGTCAAGAATTCCAAGAAAGATAATGTCCAGGCGTGGATCCCAATTTAACTGGGTTGGTGCAGAAGTTTCTTCTACAAGGGGTGGAAGAAGAGCCCACCCACCGAAGGTAATTGCAATGATTAATACTAATAAAATAAATAAAAAAGAAGTAAAGATGGCTTTTATTTCTGCATTAAGTGCAACAGCTAATAAAAAGCAGGTTTCTTCCAGATATGGGAGAATAGATGAAAAAGACCTGAAAAATCTTCCAATAATAGTTGAATCAAAGATTATTAAATTAAAAACAAAGGAACTTCTTGATAGCATGAAAAAAATTCTTGGAGAAAGGGTTTTTGAAATTTCCTTAAGAAAGAAAGATGTAAGAAGCGGACAGGGGAAGTTGCGAGGCAGAAAATACAAATTCAACCTTGGAATTCTTTTTGTTCTGGGAAAAAATGAAAAAATTAAGACAAATGTTTTTTCTGTAACAAATATTAAAAATCTCGGGATTTTTGATCTTGCACTTGGGGGTCCGGGAAGAATAACTGTTTATACTGAACAGGCAGTCAAAGATTTGGAAGAAAAATTAGAGGGGGTTAAGGGAAAATGAGCATTCAATTAAAGCCTTTAGTAACTGAAAAAGCAGTAATGCTGATAGAATCAAAGAACACCCTTACATTTAAAACAACCAAGAAAACTAACAAGACAGAATTAAAGAAAGAGATAGAATCTCTGTTTGAGGTTAAAGTTGAAAAAGTAAGGGTTTTAGTGCGTGGTTCCAGCAAATATTTTTATGTAAAACTTAAATCTAGTTTTCCAGCGATAGACGTGGCAACTAAGATGGGAATGATATAAGATGATTATGTCTTCAGATAGATCTTTAGAAATTGGGAAAGAATATGAGCTAGCCAACGGTGAAACTGGTTTTTACATTGGAACTAGCGATTCAAGTGGTATGCTTCCTTGGTTTTATAAGAATCCTGTTATTAATGAAAATAGCTACGAGCTTTTTGCGCGACCTGGTGAAGAAGGTATATTTAAAATTAGGGGTGTTATAAGAAAAGATTTGGAGTTTGATTCAGAAGGGAGAATTACCTCTAGGTCAGGAAGCTACTCAAAATTAGAATTAACTGAAGGAGAAAAGGGTGTTGTGGGTGCAAAACTTCTAAATAGAAAAATAAGGGAGATAATAGGATCTAAGGTATAAAATGGGTAAAAGATTAATTGTTCAGGCAAGGGGAAGAGGCGGTCCAAGATACAGAGTCAGAGCAAAAGCTTTCAAAATAAAACCAAGATATCCTGGAGACATTTCTGGAGAAGGAACTGTTTTAAAGATGGTGGACTCTGCGGGGCATACAGCTCCTTTGGCTAAGATAAAATATGACAAAGGAATATTTTTTATGCCAGCATTTAAAGGAATGATTGAAGGACAAAAAATAAGTCTTGGAACAGGAAATATTACTCAAGGAAACATATTAATGCTTAAAGATATTCCAGTAAAAACTCTTATTTATAATATAGAAGCAAGGCCAGGAGACGGAGGAGTATTCATAAGAACAGGTGGCAGTTCTGGAATTATCAACAGAATTTCTGAAACAGGAGTTTTTATTTTAATGCCTTCCAAAAAGGAAAAAGAATTTAATCTTAAGTGCAGGGCAACAATAGGGGTGGCTGCTGGAGCTGGAAGACTTACAAAACCGACAGTTAAAGCTGGAAAAATGTATCACATTAAAAAATCAAAGGGCAAATTATGGCCAAGAACTTCTGCAGTAAAAATGAATGCTATAGATCATCCTTTCGGTTCAGGTAGAGGTAAAAGGATTAAGAGTAAAGTTCCTAAAAGAAATGCTCCTCCTGGAAAGAGAGTTGGATTGATAAGGGCAAGAAGAACAGGACATAAAAGATAAAATGAAAAATAAAAAAATCTCGAACGCCGAACGGCAAGAAAATCAGGAGGGTTTTGCATAATGAGCAAACATGAAATTTGCCACAAATACAAAACTGGAGGTTTTGCATAATGGAGATAAAAAGAAAAGAATTCACATACAGAGGAAAGACAGTTGAAGAGCTGAAAAAGTTAGATGTTAGAGAATTCTCTAAATATCTAAAATCAGGGGCAAGAAGAACAGCCCTCAGGCAATTCCAACAAATAGAGAATTTCGTCAACAGAGCAAAGGTAAAAAATGAAAAAAATAAGCCAATAAGAACCCATGAAAGAAGCCTTATTATTGTTCCTGAATTGGTCGGCATGAAGATAAATATTCATGATGGCAGAAACTTTTTTCCTGTAATTGTAACAGGAGATATGCTTGGACATAGGCTCGGAGAATTTGCCATGACAAGAGGAAAAGTCAAACACAGCAAAGCAGGTATAGGAGCTACAAAAGGAAGTAAATTCAAGGCTAAAAAATAAAAATGACAGAGAAAAATTACAACCCACAACAAAAACAAAAAAAGTCAATGAAAAAACAAGAAATGGCTCATAATCTAGGTGCCAATGAAGCTTTGAAAAAAGAAAAAACAGAAGCAATTGAAAATAAAGAAGAGAGATTAGAAACAACAGAGGATAAACAACAGGAAGGAAGGAAAGAACTTAAGAAAAAAGAAGAGAAAACAAGAAAAACAAACGCTGTTGTTAATGGATTTAATATCCCTGTTTCAACGAAACACTCTATGGCTATCTGCATTTTTATAAAAAGAAAGAAAATTCAGCAAGCGATTAAAGATCTTGAAGAAGTAGCAAGGTTGAGGAGAGCTGTTCCTATGAAAGGTGAAATTCCCCATAGGAAAGGAGATATAATGTCTGGAAGATTTCCTGAAAAAGCTGCCAAGCAATTCATAATCCTTCTTAAAAGTCTTTCATCAAATGCGATTCATAATGGAATTGAAGATCCGATAATTGTTGAAGCTTTTGCAAATATAGGAGCAAGGCCTTTTGGAAGGCAAGGAGTCAGGAGAAAGAGAACCCACATAAAAATTGTTGCTGAAAGTAAAATGAAAAAACAGGAGAAAAAATAAAATAAACAATGGAAGAAAAAAGTGTTGTAAAATTTAAGAAAGAAGAATTTTCTATTAGAGAATATGTAAGAGAATCTCTTGGAAAAGGAAAAGTCAGCAGAGTAAAAATAGAGTACACTCCTGTTGGAGAAAAGATAATAATTTCAACAAATAGGCCTGGAATGATTATTGGAAAAGGTGGAGAAAAAATTAAAGAGCTTACAAGAACGCTAAAAACAAGATTTAGTCTTGAAAATCCTAACATAGAAATCGATGAGATAAAAAGACCTGAATTTGATGCTCAATTTATGGCAGATGACATAGCACTTAGCCTTGAGAGATTTGGGCCTTTAAAGTTTAAAGTAATTGCTTATAGAACCCTTCAAAAAATAATGGAAGCTGGAGCTCTTGGAGCTGAAATAAGATTAAGCGGAAAACTTCCTGGAGCAAGAGCAAAAACATGGAGATTTGCACAAGGATATTTGAAAAAAGTAGGAGACAGCGCAAAAGTTGTAGACAGAGCAAAGGCTGTTGCACAAACAAAACCAGGAACAGTAGGAGTTAAAGTAAGCATCTTATCACCAGACGCTATTCTCAAAGATAAAATAGTAATTGACGATCTATTTATGAAAAAAATAAAAGAAAATATAGAGAGAAAGCCAGAAGAGGAAATAACAAAGAAAAAAATAAGGAGAAAAAAGGAGTAATAAAAAATGGGAAAAATAAAAACAGAAGAAATGAGAAAAATGAGCAAAGAAGAAAGAATGAAGAAAATAGAAGAGTTAAAATTAGAACTTGTAAAATCAAGGGTAAATGCTTCAAAGGCAGGAACTTCAAAAATCAAAGAAATTAAAAAAATAATTGCCAGGCTATTAACGCTTCAGGGAGAGAAAAAATAATGGAAATATGCCCAAAATGCGGATTGCCTAAACAAGCATGTGTATGCGAACAAATAGTCAAAGGCTCACAGAGAATAAGAATAACTACAGACAAAAAAAGATATGGGAAAATAGTAACCCTCGTCACAGGATTTGAAAGTGGAATAGATATAAAAAAGGTGACAAAATCATTGAAAAATGCTCTTGCATGCGGGGGGACGTACAAAGAAAATACAATAGAATTACAAGGAGATCATAGAAAAAGGATAAAAGAAATTCTGATAAAAATAGGATTTGATGAAGAGTTTATAGAAGATTAAAATGAAACAAAAAAAAGGACAAACTAAAAAAGGCAAAGGAACAGGAAACATAGTTGAAGCAAGAAAAGACGACAGAGATTGTCCAATTCATGGAAATCTAAGGGCAAGAGGAAGATTTTTTGAGGGCCGTGTAATTAAAAAATTCTCTAACAGGGTGACTATTGAATTTGAAAGAATGGTTTATGTCAAGAAATATGAAAGATATTCAAAATCACGAACAAAGATTCATGCAAGACTTCCTACATGCATGGAAAAAGAGATAGATTTAGGAGATTTAATAAGGGTTCAGGAATGCAGACCATTGAGCAAAATAATCCATTTTGTAGTCGTGAGTAAAATAAAAGATAAGGAGGAAAAATAAAATGAAAGCAAGACAAAAATCAAAGATTTTAGCTCATTCGTCTAAGAGCCAAATGAATCAAAGATTTTCATTCATTCGAATTAAAAACTGGAGACAATTCAAATGAAAGCAGTTTCAGCAAGAATAACCCCTGGATTGAACCTGGGTTCTGTGCTTGTAGTTGCAGATAATAGCGGGGCAAAGCTTGCAAGATTAGTCTCTGTTAAAAGAGGAAAAGGAACTATGGGGAGGCAGGGAAATGCCAGAGTTGCAGACATGGTAAAAGTAAGCATTAGAAAAGGGTTGCCAGAGATGAAGGGAAAGGTTTTTGATGCTGTTATAGTCAGGCAAAAAAAGTCTTACAGAAGATTAAACGGAGAAAGAATTGCTTTTGAAGACAATGCCGTGGCTATTTTAAAAGATGATAAGGGAAATCCTCAAGGCACCCAGATTAAAGGTCCTGTAGCAAGGGAGGTAATGGAACGCTGGCCATCTGTAGCAAAGATAGCAGCAGTAGTTCATTAAAAAACAAAATGAAAAAAGATTTTTCAAATTCATGGAAGCAAAGCAGACAACCCAGAAAGCAGAGGAAATACAAAGCCATGGCCCCGATTCATATAAAAAAAAAGTTCATGAGCGCTAATCTTAGCAAAGAATTAAGGAAAAAATATGGGAAAAGAAATCTTCCTATAAAAAAAGGAGATATTATCAAAATCATGAGGGGTAAATTCAAGAAAAAAATAGGAAAGATAAGTTCAGTAAATGTGAAAAATCTGAAGGTTGAGGTAGAAGGGATCCAGATAAAAAAACAAGATGGTTCAAAGGTAAATCTCTGGTTCAACCCATCTTTTTTACAGATAACAGAATTAAACCTTGAAGATAAAAAAAGAAATAAAGCAATAACAGAGGCTAAAAAAACAGAAAAAGGGGGAACTCGTCCAAGCGTGGCCGAGTTAGAGAAAAAAGAAAATGCATCTTAAAAGACAGGAAATTCCAAAATCTTGGCCAGTATACAGAAAAGGAACAAAATATGTAGTCAGACCAAACTCTGATTCAGAAACAGGAATTCCTTTATTATTAATTTTGAGGGACATGCTTAAACTTGTTCAGAACAGAAAAGAGGCAAAGAGGTCTATTTTCTTAAAGCAGATTTTGCTTAATAGTAAGATACCTAGGGATGAAAAAAGCAGTGTCCTTCTTTTCGATACTATCTCCTTAATTCCGGAGAAGAAAAGCTATCGTCTTGATCTTTCTGAGAAAGGGAAATTTGAATTAAAAGAAATAAAAGAACAGGAAACTGGAAAAAAGATTATAAAAGTTATAGATAAAAGAATATTAAGAGGGAAAAAAATACAATTGAATCTCCAGGACGGAAGAAATATTCTTTCAGATATAAAATGCAATGTTAATGATTCTGTCTTAGTCAATTTTAAGGAAAAGACAATAGAGAAATGCCTTCCCTTAAAAGAAAATGCAAAAGTAGCTATATTTGCAGGAAAACACTCTGGAAAAAGAGGAAATATAAAGGTCATTAACAAAGAAAAAAAGATTGTGGAGTTAGAAACAGACAGTAAAGAAAAAATAAATGTTTTAATTAAACAGATAATAATCATAGAATAAAATGAACAAAATGAGAGAAATAAAGATGGAAAAGGTTGTCTTAAGCATAGGTGGAACAGGAGATAATCTGGAAAAAGGAGTAAAGCTTTTGAAACTAATTACGGGAAAAGATCCTGCAAAAATGAAATCAAGAAAAAGGATACCTGCCCTGGGAGTAAGACCTGGCTTAGAGGTAGGGGCTGTTATAACCTTAAGAAAGAATTTAGATGAATTTCTGAAAAGAATGTTGGCAACAAGAGATAATATATTAACAAAAAAACAGGTAACTGAAAATGGTTTTTCATTCGGAGTTAAAGAATATATAGAAATCCCGGGGGTTGAGTACCAGAGAGATATAGGTATCCGTGGCTTGGATGTTTCTGTAGCATTTAAAAGAGCTGGAAGAAGAGTTAGATTAAAAAAAATAAAGCAGGGAAGAATTCCAAAAAGAAATGATATTAAAAAAGAAGAAATAATAAAATTCATGGAGGAAAATTTTAATACAAATTTTATTTAAAAAATGAAAGCAAATCAAAGATTTTCATTCATTCGAATTAAAAACTGGAGACAATTCAAATGACGGCAAGCGATTGGAGAAAAATTTTGAAACAGTTGGCGAACAAGCCAGAGAAAATGCAGAAATTCCTGAAGCATAACGAACCTAAAAAGAGAAAATTTGGAATTGCTGCAAAGAAATGCGAACGTTGCGGACGCTTCGGAGCTCATATAAAATCATACGGATTAAACTTATGCCGACACTGTTTCAGGGAAATAGCAGTAGAAATCGGATTTAAAAAATACAGTTAAAATGTCACAAGATATAATTGCAGACGCATTGAATATGATAAGAAATGCTATAAAAGCTAAAAAAGAAACCCTAGAGATAACTAGGATTTCAGGATTGCTCATAGAAATATTTAAGATAATGAAGCAAAGGGGAGCAATAAAAAGATATAAGATAGATTCAAAAAAGAAATCAGTAGTTGTGGATATTGGAAAAATGTTTGAATGCAGAGCTATAAAACCAAGATTTACAGTTAAGAAAGAGCAGATAGAAAGATATAGAAGAAGATTCTTGCCTGCAAGAAATATAGGAACAATCATAATCTCTACAAATAAAGGCTTGATTACGCATGAAGAAGCTGTAGAACAGGGGACAGGGGGGTCTTTAATAGCATTCTTTTACTAAACGATAAAATGAGAAAAGAACTTTATAAAAAAATAGAAATTCCAGAAGGCATTGATGTAGAAATTCATGGATCTAATATTAAGATAAAAGGTTCTGAAGGAGAAAATTCAAGGAATTTTAACGTGCATTCTCTAGAATTTGTCAAGGAAGGAAACAAGATATCTATAGGAAATAAAAACTCAACAAAGAAAGAGAAAAAATTGATGAATACAATAACAGCGCATATAAGAAATATGATTAAAGGCGTGCAAAATAAATTTGAATATGAACTTAAAGCTGTTTTCAGCCATTTTCCAATAACTATAGAAGTAAAAGGCCATGAAGTGATAATAAAAAATTTCCTTGGAGAAAAGACAGCAAGAAAGACGAGCATGCCAGAGGGAGTTGATATAGATGTTAATGGTCCTATAATAATAGTAAAATCAACAGACAAAGAACTTGCAGGTATGGCAGCTGCAAAGCTTGAAACAGTTACGAACATAAGAAACAGGGACAAAAGAGTTTTCCAGGATGGAATTTTCATTATTAAAAAAGCAGGGAGGGAAATATGAAATTTCTTAGAAGAAATATAAGCCTGCATATAAGAATTGGAAGCAGGAAGAAAAAGAAACAGGTATGGAGAAGGCCTAAAGGAAGAGATAACAAGATAAGAGAAAGCAAGAAAGGAAAACCTCCTTTAGTAAGCATAGGATACAAGAGAAAAGATGAAGGGAAGAAGACCATTACAGTATATAACTTACATAATTTAGAGGCAGCAAAAAAATATGATATAGTTATTTTAGGGAAAATTGGTAAAAAGAAAAAGATAGAAATCTTAAAAAAAGCTATAGAAGAAAAAATAATCTTCAATAATATAAACAGCAAAAAATTTTTCAAAGAAAATGAATCTAGGTAAAAAAAAGAAATTGGCAATGAGAACCTTACATGTCGGAGATGGAAGAATAGTATTTTTACAGTCTAGACTGGAAGAAATAAAAGATGCTATAACAAAGCAAGATATTAGAGACTTATACGCAAGCGGAGCCATATTAGTAAAAGAAAGAAAGGGAAGAAGGAAAGTAGAAAAAAATAGGAGCAGAAGCGTAGGAAATGTACATAAGAATGTAGGGAAAAGGAAGAGAGAGTACATAATCATAACAAGAAAGCTAAGAAAATACCTTAACCATCAGGTAGCTGCAGGGGAAGTTGCAAAAGAATCAATAAATAGTATAAGGAATAAAATAAGGAATAAAGATTTCAAAAACAAGTCCCATATTAAAGAATATCTTGGAGGAATTAAAAAATGAAAACAATAAGGAGAAGAAGAAAAGAGAAAAAAACAGATTATGGTATAAGAATAAAACTGTTAAAATCAGAGCTTCCAAGGCTGGTATTTAGAAAAAGCAACAGATATATAATTTCCCAGTATGTAGTGAGCGAGGAAGCAAAGGATAAAGTTGTTATTGGTATAACATCAAGGGTCCTTATGAAATATGGATGGCCTGAAGACATGCATGGGAGCTTAAAGTCTATTCCAGCATCTTATCTAACAGGTTACTTTTTAGGTAAAAAAATAATAAAAGAAAAGCTTGAAACCCCTATTTTGGACATAGGAATGATAAGAAATGTTAATAAAAACAGATTTTTTTCTTTTATAAAAGGACTTATAGATTCTGGAGTTGACATAAATTCCAAAAAAGAAGTTTTCCCAGAAGAAGAGAGAATAAAGGGGAAAAATTTAAAGAGAGATTTTTCAGCAATGTTTGTTAAAATTAAAAATAAAATAGATGGAAAATAAAATGAATAAAAAAACAGAAAAGCAGGAATTTGAAGCTATAAAGAAAACAGCTCATGCCCATGGAACATTAGATGATAAAGAAGCTGAAAAAATTGCAGAAGATGTAGAAGAAATTACAGAAAAACTAATTGAAGAGGAAATAATCAAAGAAATTCCTGCTGTAGCAGACCCTGTTGTCATAGCTGAAAAGATTGTTGAGAGAACGCGTGGATTTAAGGGAAAAAGCAGGGAAGAAATAATTTCTGAATGGGAACCAAAAACAAAACTTGGAAAAGAAGTAAGGGATAATAAAATAACAAATATAGACGAAATTCTTGATTCAGGAAGAAAAATTCTCGAGGAACAGATAGTTGACAAGTTATTAAATATTAAAACAGATTTAATTTCTATAGGACAGGCTAAGGGAAAATTCGGAGGAGGAAAAAGAAGGGCATGGAGACAGACTCAGAAAAAAACCCAGGAAGGAAATGTACCTACTTTCTCAACTATGGCTGTTGTTGGAGATGAAAACGGGCATGTTGGAGTTGGCGATGGGAAAGCTAAAGAAACCCTTCCTGCAAGAGACAAGGCTGTCAAGAAAGCTAAGTTAAACATAATAAAAATAACAAGGTCTTGTTCTAGTTTTGACTGTGCATGTGACCAGCTTCATACTGTTCCATTTAAAGTTACAGGAAAATCAGGGAGCGTGAAATTAATTTTAATACCAGCTCCTCAAGGAACAGGTCTTGTTGTTGCAAATGAGCTAAAGAAAATTTTAAAACTTGCAGGGGTTAAGGATGTATATAGCAAAACTTCTGGAAGGGTGAGGACAACTTTCAATTTGATTAAAGCCTGTTTTGACGCTTTAAATAAAACTAACCTAAAAATAAAATGATAGGCATAATAAGAATAAAGGGAAGAGTTAGTATTGACAGGGATATAAATCAAACTCTAGAAAGATTAAGACTTGGAAGAAAATATACTTGTGTTGTTATAAATCCAAGTAAGGAACAGATAGGAATGATAAAAAAATTAAGGAATTTTGTGGCATTTGGAAACATAAACAGCGAAGTGTTTGAGAGGCTGATAAATGCAAGGGGACAAAGGATTGACAAAAAAAAGAGAGTTGATGCTAAAGTTGTTATAGAAGGTTTAAACAAGGGCAAAAAATATGAAGATTTAAATCTAAAACCATATTTCAGGCTTCACCCACCAAGAAAAGGAATTAATAGCAAATTTCATTTTCCAAAAGGAGTCCTTGGAGATAATGGAGAAAAAATAAATGATTTGGTTTTAAGGATGTTGTAAAATGGAAACTATAACTGGTGTTAATTTAGAAAGACTTTTAGTAAGAGAGGTATTTGAAGGAGATGAATTGATTATCTCAAATTCAGGGAAGAGAATGGAGACTATTCGTAAAGAACCTGAATCTGATGAGATTCGTTGTTTTGTTTATGATATCCTAGAAAGAGAAAGAAGTGTGCGTTATAAGGGTGGATATGAAGTAACTCCTGATAAATCCGATTATGGAAGATATAAAGAAAAATTAACGGAGGTTGGATTATGGCATTAAAAAAAACAAAGGAAACAAAAAATTTAAAAATTTTTAGATTGCACATCTTAAGGAGGGAAAAAAATGATTAAGACGCACAAAAGAAAAAAAGTTTCCAGAATGAGGGGAAGAGGACAAGGAACCCATGGATGGGGAGCAAGGAAAAAACACAAGAAGTCAGGACACAGAGGAGGAAAAGGAATGGCTGGTACAGGAAAAAGAGCTGATCAGAAAAAAACTCTTGTGACAAAACTTTATGGGCATGATTATTTTGGGAAACAGGGAATAACAAGCAGGGGAACAGAAAAAGACAAAAGATTAAGGATAAATATCAGAGACATAGAATCTAATATTGAAAGCTTTATTAAAAGGGGGATTGCAAAAAAAACTGAAAAGGGAATAGAAGTAAACCTTTCAGAATACAAAATTCTTGATTTCTCTGAAGAATATAAACCAAAGAATAAGATGTTCATAAAGGCAAAAGAAGCTTCGAAATCTGCTATTGAGAAAATAAAAAAAGCAGGTGGAGAAATTATATTAGTGAAAAAGAATGCTGGAAAGAAAGAAAATTAATTAATAAGAAGTTTTTAAAATAAAAGAGAATATTAAGTTTAAAAGAGCGATAATATTATAATTAAAATGTTAAAGAATGAGTATAGTGGTTCTAATAATAACTTATTCATAAGGATGAATTTTTATAATCTAAAATGGCAGACTTGAGAAACATTTTCAGTTTTATTCCTGAAATAAGAAAACCTGAAGAAAAGAAAGTTGGATTCAATGTAAAATTAAAATGGACTTTGATTGTCTTGGGAGCTTTTTTCATTCTTGCAAATATTCCTCTTTTCGGACTTTCTGACAATGCACTTGACAGATTTGAATACCTTGCAATAATATTGGGGACAGATTTTGGAAGCATAATCTCCTTGGGTATAGGACCTATTGTTACAGCCTCTATTATACTTCAGCTTTTGAAAGGTGCCGATATAATAAAAATAGATACAACGACAGATGAAGGAAAAAGGTTTTTTCAAGGTGTTCAAAAGCTTTTGGTTTTCTTTTTTATAGTTTTTGAGGCATTTATCTTTGTCTTTATGCAAGGCCTCCAAGCTCTACCAGGTCTTGAATATCTCTTGGTCGTACAGCTCATACTAGGAGGTGTTGCTATCTTCTATATGGACGAATTAACGCAAAAATGGGGATTTGGCTCTGGAGTTAGTTTATTCATAGCTGCAGGAGTTTCCTGGAGAATTATAACAAGCGCTTTCCAGTTCATAGATCAACAAGGAAGAAATTGTCTCATCGGTTTCAAAACAATTCCCTGTTCTGGAAAGGTATTGCTTTTGGTGCAATCTGTAATAAATAGATATCCTGTAGAACTCATGTCAGCTGCTGCAGCAATAATTGGGACAATAGCAATTTTCCTTCTCGTTGTCTGGGCGCAATCACTAAAAGTTGAGGTTCCTCTTTCTTTTGGAAGAATAAGAGGTTATGCAATAAAATGGCCCCTTTCTTTTTTCTACGCTTCTGTTATTCCTGTTATTTTCACAGCAGCATTAATTGCAAACATACAGTTATTCGCGGGAATAATTGAAAATGCAGCAGCTCCTTGTCTTGCAGGATTAGAATGCACTGGTTTTCCAAAGATTTTTTCTTATTTTACTTTCCTTGGGAAATTTATCCAGGGACAACCTATTTCTGGTTTGGCTTTCTGGATGGGCTCTACAAATCTTGTTGAATTGATAATTCGCGGCGGATTCCTTCCGATATTCTTGGTCCAGGGAATAACACACATCTTATTCTTCATGTTTTTTTCAACCTTATTTGCAGTGTTCTGGGTAAAAACTTCTGGAATGGATGCTAAGAGTCAGGCTCATAACATTTCTTCCTCTGGATTGCAGGTGGCTGGTTTTCGACAAGATGAAAGAATTATCGAAAGCATACTTGATAGATATATCATGCCGCTTACAATTATGGGCGGACTTGCGATAGGATTGCTTGCTTCATTAACAGACTTGTTGGGAGCATTGGTCTCTGGTACAGCTATTCTTCTTGTAATAATGATAATGTTTCAATTCTATCAAAACATTGCCCAGCAGCATCAGATGGACATGTCTCCTATGATGAGGAAATTTGTAAAATAAAACTTTAAGTTTAATATTCTTCTTGGTATTTGGTTATAAAATATCTTCCTGTCAGAAGAGCATATCTTTTACTTCTTCCTCTAAGGATATTAATTAAAATTTCTCTTTCACTATTTTTCCATTTTTTTACTCTGTCTGATAATTTTATGCTATCTACCATCAATTGTATATTTCTTTCTAAATTAAGGATTATATTTTCCAATTTACTAAGCTTCTTCATCAGCCTGATATAAAAGTTTGATTTATAAATAATACTCTCTGCAGGATATCTTTTGTTATAAGATTAAGAATCTTTAAAAACTATTTTTCCTTTGTTTCCGAATGGATAATACAGGAAAAGAAACTAGTTTTAGATGGATTTTTATTATAATGTTAATTTCTCTGGCAATAGCTTCTTTTTGGAATAGCGTGCCTATAATAAAAAATTCTGTTGGTGCTGTCTTAGATCCAACAGCAGGTGCGCTTTTAAGATGGAACTTGACTTGGGGGATGACAATTCTTGTTCTCATTCTTGCTCTTTTCATGACAGTTGTTCAAAAATACACGACAGACCAGCAAGCTCTTAGAGAAATGAGGGAAGAACAGAAAAAAATGCAGGAAGAAATGAAAAAATTAAAAGTCGGTTCGAAAGAGCATACAGAAATGAGCATGAAATCAATGGGTTTCATAGGTCCGATGTTTAAACTCAGCATGAGACCTATAATCTATACTGCCATACCGATAATTCTTTTATTCAGGTGGTTTGCAGATTATTTTGCAGTTGTCAGCTTCAAGGTTTTTGGCTTGAGCTGGTTCTGGTTTTATCTTATAGGTTCTATAATCTTCAGTTCAATTCTAAGGAAGATGATGAAGGTTGTGTGATTCTTGGTTTTTCGGGTCTTGGTCGGGGTGTTGGCGTAAAACCTTAAAAACCATTATTCTTTACCAAAATCATGGAACAGAATAAACAAGAAGGGAAACAAAAAGAACAGGGCATGCAGGAACCACAAGAAGAAACAGAAAAGAAACAAGAACTATTCTTTAAATTAAGCATGTTTGAACAGCAAACCCATCAGACACAGGAACAAATAGATGCTGTGGAAATAGGCATAAATGAACTTGCAAACCTTGGCTTTGGACTTGATGAGCTTAAAGGAAGTATTGGAAAAGAAATATTAGCTACAATAGGGCGGGGAGTTTTTGTTTCTGCAAATGTTAAATCAGAAGATTTAACAGTTGATATCGGAGGAAAGAACTTTGTGAAAAAAAGCATACCTGAAACAAAGAAGATAATTGAAGAGCAGATAAAAAAATTAATAGCTGTCAAAACAGAATTAAGTGAAAATCTTGAGAGAATAAACCAAGAGATGACAAAAACTCTGGAAGATTTTCAGGGAAACCAGTAAAAAGATTGTTAATGTAAAAAATTCTAAGTTATCTAGATAAAATATTTTTGGGAAGTTCAATATTTAATAATTATTTTTAATTTAAGATAGATAAAAAATATCAAAGAATATCCTATTAAAAATAGCAGTTAAGTGTTAAGGGAATAAGCTTGTTACAATTATAAGACTTATAAATTAAACATAATCAGCGCGAGATTATTCTATATTAAAAGTTACTTGCTAATTTTCCTTACAAACTCATCATACTTCATAATCCCCAATTCGGTTACTATTTCTGTTATGTATTTTTTTGGAACAAATTCAAAGGCAGGGTTCTTAATTTTTATCTTTCTTGGGGCTTTATCCCAAACCTCATTCAAAGACCTTTGCTCTATTGGAACTCTTGATTTTGTAAACTTCCAGGAATCAGCCAAGATATAAAATGGAATTTTATGAATTTTTGCAAGTTCTGCAACTGTCTTAGAACCTATTTTATTGATTATCCCATCTTTTAGAAGAGCGTCTGCACCGAGAAATATCTTGTCAGCATAAATCTTGTCCTTTTTATTTTCTTTTTCAAGAGCCATGGCAAACGCGGAATCAACGAACATTGTTACTTTTATTCTTGCTTTTCTAAGCTCTTTTGCTGTTTTTCTTCCCTGATAAAGAGGCCTAGTTTCTGTGGCGTAGACCTGAAATTTCTTTCCTTTTTTATGTGCATAAATAAGTGCTTTAGATACATTTGTAGAATGGCAGTGAGTAAAAATTACTGAATCTTTTTTTATTAGACTTAAAACAAGATTGTTTATCTTGCCCTGCGAATAAGAAAAATGTTTCAGGATTTCGTTATACTTGAGCTGCTCAGCCATTTCAAGAACATGAAACATCATTGGCTCTGTTGGCCTGGATTTTAGAAGAATATTTTTAGAATTTTTTCCAGGCAAAAGCCTGTAAGCTTTTAATGCTGCTTTTGAGATATTGCTCGCTCCCTGTATTTTAATCTTTTTTATATTCTCGATAATTTTATTAAATCTCTTTTTTCTGGAAAGCATAAAGTAAATAGGGAAGATTGATATAAAAATATTTGTAATAAACTGTTAATCATAAAAAACTGAGGATATGAATAATTAATATTAAGATTAAAATTCTTCATTATTAAAATTTTATACCCTAAGAACATTTAAAAATTTCTTTTTTGTACTAATAATATGTTAGAGAGCATGTTCAATCCTGCAAGACTGGAAAAGGGATCTTGGAAAATGTTTTTCATCGGAATCCTTTACGCTTCTCTTTCTCTTTTTTTAGTTAAATGGTTTTTCGCAAAAGATGCCATACTTTCCCAATATTCTGGAATGATTGTCGTGACTTTTTGTGTCATGTTTACTATTCCATTCATGTATTTCATAATTCGTGAAGAGGAAGCTGAGGACGAAGAAGTATTTGGACTCTTAAGTGTCTGGAAAATCCATAAAGATGCTATTTATTCTTTCCTTTGGTTATTTCTTGGATTTATAATTGCATTTGCATTTTGGTATATCATTATTCAGGATTCAAATCTCTTTAATGCACAGTTAGAAACTTACTGCAGGATAAACAGTCCTGGAAGTATTGAAAACTGCGTGGCGCAATATGATTTTTCAAAATCGACAGGAGCTGTTACTAAAGAAACAAGATTTCTTTCAATAATAGAAAACAATGTCTATGTAATGATATTCACTCTTATTTTCTCTTTAATATTCGGGGCAGGCGCTATTTTTATCCTTGCCTGGAATGCGAGTGTAATTTCCGCAGCAATATCTATCTTTTCAGGAAATAAGATAGCTGACATACCTCTTGGACTAGCGAGATATATGATTCATGGATTCCCTGAAATAGCTGCATATTTTATAACAGCTCTTGCAGGAGGAATTTTTGGTGTTGGAGTCATAAGAAATGGCTTTTCTGACAAAAAATTCCTTCATGTTGTTGAAAATACAGTTATATTGCTCTTTATCGCTTTAATTGTATTAGTTCTTGCAGCTTTAATAGAGGTTTATTTAACTCCTGCCCTGTTCTGATAGGCAGAAGAACCAAGGTTCTTCCGTACCATCTCCTTTAATTTAGCTAGAATCAAGTTCTATAAGATTTAAAAATGAAAAATCACTTTATAGTTAATGGTGGAAATATTAATTTTATTAGCTTTTGTTATAAGTTTTTCTCTCTCATTTCTTACTCTTCCTTTCTGGATAAAAAAGGCCAAAGGTGTTGGGCTTATCTGGGAAGATATGAATAAACCAGGGTTTCCAAAAAATGTTGCCGGCTCCGGGGGGATAATAGTTGTTCTTGCTTTTGTCATAGGAGTTTTGTATTATATTGCTGTAAGAACTTTTATCATAAAAGAACCAAATGGGATAAGCCTTGAAATTTTTGCCTTGTTAAGCGTTGTATTGATTCTTATGGTAGTTGGAATAATTGATGATCTTTTAGGATGGAGGAATAAGGGGTTATCAAAAAGAAGCAGGCTTTTCCTTGCATTTGTTGCTTCTATACCCCTTGTAGTAATTAATGCAGGTAGTTCTACTATGAATCTTCCTTTTTTTGGAAATATTAATTTTGGTATTCTTTATCCTTTAATCATTATCCCTTTAGGAATTGCAGGAGCAACAACAACTTATAATTTTTTAGCTGGATTTAACGGATTAGAAGCTGGCCAGGGAATTCTAATTCTTACCTTTTTGTCTTATG
>ERZ1292623.1375-Hain-H51-01um-R1-1375-length-23596-cov-4_pt1 | contig 23596 bp, 17 predicted proteins | sample MGYA00564398_ERZ1292623 | MGnify/ENA primary metagenome ERZ1292623 (study PRJEB36523, sample SAMEA6512633) | groundwater metagenome | collected 2019-01-07 | study: AquaDiva: Metagenomics assemblies of 32 groundwater samples | reverse complement strand
ACAACACAAATGTTAGAGCGCGGCCGCTTATTAATACGTGACGGCGCAGGCGCAGGAAAAACAGCACCAGTAATAAAAGCAAAACTCGCGTTAGAGCAATTAGTCTTAGACGGAGAAAAAATTAATCCTATAATAGTTTGTCCTAATTTTGTCTTGAGTAGCTGGGAAGCAAAATTAAGAGAATATCTTGAAGACAGGCAGGAAGTCTTAACAATAACAAGTGGAAGCAGAAAAGAAGCAATAGAAAAATTTGAAAAAGGAATCGCAGATGGAACTTTGGGCTGGACATTAATAAGTTACGACGCACTTTTCAGAACAGTTGACAACAAAACCCCCGACGATATAGCTCACGAAATAGCAAGATTAAGAAGAGAAGAGCCAAGAATAACAGACGATCAGGTAACTCTCGCAGACAGAATTCTTTCGGCAGTAGAAACATCACAAGAACAGATGATGTTATGCTTAGACGAATCGCACAACGCAAAAAATCCAGAAGCTCTTCGCTCAAAAGCAGTAAGAAAGCTCGCTCTAGGTGCAGACAGGTTCTACGCCATGACAGGAAATCCGTTTCCAGACAATTTAGATGACATCGGAGAATTAGCTTCTTTGCTTGACCCTGAAAATTTCCCAACAGCAGAAAATTTCAAAACAGCATACGAAGGCAATCCAAGATTAATACGTCTCTTCTTAAGAAGGTTCAGCAAAGAGCCAGTTACAACATTCAGAAATCTTCCAGGAGTTCCTAAAGTAAATATCAATCCTCCGACATATTTGAGCATGAGTCCAGACGAAGAAAGATTATACTGGAGTGTATTAGACCACAAAGAATTTGGAATGGGAAGAAAATTCGTCCTAACAAGATTAGCAGCAACAGACGGGACTCTTCTTTTGCCGGAAAATCACGAAGGAAAATCAAGAAGAAAAATGGAAGAATTTTTCCAAGCAAATCCTGGTTTGCTGGAAGCCACAAAAAGAATAGACTCAACAAAATACAAAGAGCTGGATAAACTAGTAAAAGAAGCAGTGGAAAAAGGAGAGAAAATAGTAATTTGGACAAAATTAAGAAATGGAATCACAGAAAGATTAGAACAAAGATACGCAGAACACGGCTCAATAAGAATAGACGGAACAGTAAGCTCAGATCCTGGAAAAGAGAGATACAGTGAAAGAGACAAAAGAAGACTTGAATTCCAGACAAACCCAGACAAAAGAGTCCTGGTCGCAAGCATTGATTCAATCAGAGAAGGACAGGACTTGCACGCAGCAAACAACTGCGTGTTCATCATGAGAGATTTCTCTCCTGGCTTGAATGACCAGGCAATTGGTAGAATTGCACGAAGAGGACAGCAAAAAGAAGTAAATGTGCACACATTAATAATGGGCGGAACAGTTGAGCAAGGAATATACGAAGACACAGAAGAAATAAAAAGAGCAGGAATAGAAGAGGCAGAAGGCGGCCGCGAATTATCAGAAGAGCAAAAAGAAGCGCTTGCCAAGAAAAAACCAATTGTCGCACAAACACCTATTAAAAGATACATGATGAACGCACGCTCACAAATAAGAATGATGAGCGGCCATATGTTGAACAAAGGGTCAGAAAAAAATAGAACTTATCTTGCAGAAGGAGACCATGCGCAGATTTATGCGCAGGCTTACAACTTTAAATGGGAAAGCTCGTACTCTGCCCACACAGCAAGATTAATTGAAGGTCTTGTTCGTGAAATAGAAGGAAAAGAAGGAAGCAAATTAGAAAAAATAATTGACCTCGGCTCTCCGGCGACAGTTTCAAGAAAATTAAGAAGGCCAAGTTTGTGCGTTGATATTAATCCCCATCAGTTAAAAATAGGAAAAAGGGAGGCGGAAGCTCTCGGAATAGGAGTTGAAACACTGGTCGCAGACATAGAAGATTTATCAAAAGAAGTAAAATCACGTGAATATGACTTAGCAGTTCTTTCGTTAGTTCTTCATTACGGAAATAGTGAAAACGGCGGAAGAAAAAGAATGGCATTAGAAACAAGCAGAATAATCAGACCAGGAGGATACGGAATTATAACTCTCCCGTCAAAGCTTGTAGAAGAAACAGGAAGCGAGTTATTGCAGGAAGGATTAAGAAGAATTGGTCTCGAGCCAGTCCCAGAAAGAACAGGCGTCGTAAAAGCAATTGACGGACTATCAGATAAATATGAAGTTTATGTCACTGTAGTCAAAAAAACCCACGACAATCCGCCCGCCTCGTACAAAGACCGTTCGTTAGACAGATTTTTTATTTTAAGCTCAGAATCATTATACTCAAATCCTGGAAACGGCGATATAAGAGAATCAGGAAAAAACAGCCCTCAAGGATATCGTGAAGAGCTATGCACCCAATTCCAATTCGTTAATAACGGAGCAGTCATAAGTTCAAGAAAAGCACAAAGGCCCTCAATAGAACCTGCACAAAAGACAGTAAGAACTCCTGAAGAAATTGTCTCAATAATAGAAGGATTCATGACAAGAAGAAGGGGGGGGAAATAAAATGAGTGAAATAAAAAGTTTAGAGGCAAGAGCAAATGAAAGATATTCAAGCTTAAGTGAAGAAGGAATAGCAGTAGTCAGCAGGTTTAGAAGATACTTTAATGATTATCTTCAAGGCGAAATTTTTGAACCGCACCCAGACATGTTGGATGCTCTTAGAGAATCAGGCCTGAATGAAGAGCAAAGAAATCTAATCTTAGATTACTGCGCATTAAATTGCGCAACAAACGGACTGCCGCATGCAGTCGACGATTTCTTAGCAAATTATGAAGTTCTAAGATATGACCCTAGATTCACCTTAGATAATTTCCTGCTATCTTGGAACGCTCACGACAAAACCTTAGTAAATGGGAACAGCGTCGGAACATATTCTCCTTTATTAAACGGAGTAATAGAGCACCTTGAGAGAACAAAAGAGCTGAAAAATCACGAATACCTTGAAGCGCTTAAATATATGGAAGGTGTCGACGGATTCAACAGATACGGAATTCTAAGCGTAATAGTCTCAAATCCAGAATTAATTACCGGCCTGGTCTTAGAAACATTAAGCGATAAAGCCAAAAAAAGAGTCGTTGATATTTTAGAAGATAGAATCCTAGCAAGAGAAGCGGCATCTGAATTCCTAAAAGCGTACGAAACTTACAGAGACGATGCCAATTACAAAAGAGGCATTGAAAGATTTCTTGACAGATTTGACATAAAAGATAACGCATTTGCCAAAAAAAGAATCGGGGGCCAATACCGGCCAATGTTAAGAAGACTAAAAGAAAGGCACGGAGTCAGATGGAGAGATTTCTTCTTTGAGCTTCTAGAAGATCCAATAAAATCAAGAGCTGTAACTTTAGACGAAGAAGTGGGGAAAAAAGGAATAAGAGAAGAAGATAGAATAAGATTTGTTGAAAAACTCGTGCAGGAAAATATGTTCGGATATCTTGCATTAATGCAGGACGAAGGAATAGACGGAAGCGACCTTCTGCTTGCATCAAGATTGTCAACTTTAAATGAAAAAGACAGGGAACTTTTAAAAGATATGACAAAAAGAAAAAGGTCTTTGGGTAGATATCTCGGCAGTTGCAGGATTCCAAGGGCAAACAACGCAGTAAACTACGACGCAAAAAGATGCTTGAAAGATATTTGTACAGCAATAAACCCAGTAGTTTTCGCGCAAAGCGATGTTATAGCAACAATTTTGTTGACAAAAAAAAGAGCATTATATGAAGAGCAATTTGTAAAAGACCAGAATGCAACAATATTAGAAATTGAAAAAGAAAAAGACGAAGAAACAAATGAAGTAGAAAGAAAACTCTTAAGCCAAACATTGGAGCATTTCAGGCTTAGAAAAAAAGTAGGTCAAGTTAAAGGAATGGTCAAGAGCCTGATAGTTATTGAATAAAAAAGCGCACGATAATCAAAAAATCGATGCACCACCACACCTTAAAAGATGTGGTTTGATTGGTGCTCGATTTTTGGATGCTCGAAGTGCTCTCCAGCCTAAAGGCTGGAGTTATCAAGAAGCACTTCGACATATTGTAAAAATAAGGAGTAACCACAAAATTTATAAAGCCTGTATTAATTACAAAGTTATGACATTTGACAAAGATTTTTGGAATAGAAATTCTAAACAAGTTGCAAGAGATTTAATGTTTAGCGGAGTTTTTAATTATAGTTCAGCAAGTAATGCTTATTCGGGTGTTTTAACAGAAGTCGACGCATGGGACGCAGCAATAAGAGACACAGACAGTGAATTGTTTTCCCTAGCTCCAGGTTCAATCGGAGTTTTCTCAAGCAGAAGAGGAAATATTCCCGTAATTACAGCTCATGCCGACGGAAAAACAGGCCTAATAACTTTAAGGAAAATAGTTGCAGGCAGTGAAGACTTAGGTCCTAAAGCAATCTGTGAAAAATTTGGTTTCGGTCAGCTAGCAGGCGCAAGAGTCGGTGAAAATGGACTATACTTCACCCCAAAAGCAATAGATTACGCCAGACAAGGTCTCCAAATTGTTGATGAAATTCCAAAGGGTAGTCCTGCAAACAGAATTGCTTATTTCAAAGCTGTAAGAGCATGAGCGAAGCATATAAACCATTAAGAGAAATAATGAGCGATGCGAAGCCTCAAGATTTAATAGAAATTGTTTTTCCGGCAGTTTACGTTGAATATCAGCCAGGAAATCCCGCATTATACGAAGGAACAGAAAGAATTATAGGATATTTTGTAGATGCAGATAAAGAAAAAGCAACTCTAAGTATGTTTCAAAAAGCTGGAGACGTACGGCGCGGCAACCCAGAACAACCGATTTTTACAACTTCAATACATGATTCAGCTATTAGAAACAGAAGCGGAGTAATTGAAGTTCCTTTCACAGTAAAATTAGAAGACCAAGTCGAAGATGTGCGTTACAGAGTAAAAGAAAGATTCACTCCTGACAAAGAAGACGGCATAGATGAATTATATGTTGGCTACGGCATCATCAAAGAGCCGGAAAATTGGCACGAAGAAAAATAATAAAAATAAATAATTGATATATTTACGAACCAAAAAGAGCCCAATTATTCTGTATTAACAATAATAAATAATTTAATAAATCAAAAGTCATTAAGAATATCTCTTTACAAGATTATCACGTTCATTCCAAACATACAAAGCAAATATTTTATCGACTCCTTGGTCAGATAATACTCTATTAGCAACTACTCTATCAGTAATTTTCTTCCTTTCAGTGTCAGTTAACTGCGCCCTTAATGTTCTGGCTAAATGTCTTGCATCTGCTCTGTCTTTTATTTCCAATCTTCCTTCTTTCACCGATGAATAAAGTGAAGCGTCAGCAGGATTAACGCTCTTTTTTGCTTTCCCGGCTACAATTCTCCCCATTGTTCTTTGTACAAGCTCTCCAATTTCATTATATTTTACAATAACATAATCAGCATAGTTCCCCGTTCTTTCAGATGTCTCAAAATCTGTACGGGCGCCGTCTGTTCTATCAGAAAGATTTATTTTTCCAGCAACAAACAATCCTCCGATAAATCTTCTAGCATCTCCTTCATTATATTTTGGATTCCCTGTAAAATCTTTAACTATTCTTGCAGCCAAATCATCAAAGTCAATTTTCCGCGCATTCTCTCTAAGCATCGGCCTAGTGTAGCTATGGGCTCTCACAAATTCATAATGGGAAGAAGCCATTGTCCAATGCTTAAACAACGTTCTCACATTCACAGGCCCATGGCGTGCAGAAAGCTGGCCCTCTAACTTCGCCTTAACACAATTCATATAAAATGGCAATCCCTTCTCAGAAAATTCTATATTCTGCTCAAGCCATCGGATAATATCTTTTGCATCGTCTGCCCTGTCCCATTCTATTCTAAAACCATTCTCTCCAATCTTAATGAACTGACCATTTCCTTCATGGAAATAATTGGCAACATCTCTCGCAAACCTTCGCGCCTTCTCTTTCTTCGCTAAATTCATTAGTCCTTCAGGAGTCAATGCTTCAATCTCAAGCCCTCTACTTCTCAAAAGATCAATAACTCTACTAGAAGCAATTCCTTCTAAAAGCGCTGTACTGTTCGTTAAATTAACAGAATCATTTCTTGGTTCTCCATATAACAAAGAAACCAGTCCTTGGTCATCTCTATGATCTAACAAATAAGCGGCAACTCTCCCAGCAATTCTGACTTCTTCTCGTTTTTTACCTCCGCCGCCACCGCCTCCTCCTCCTCCTCCGCCGCCTCCACGCTTACTCGGCGGCCTATAATCTAAAGACATTTCAAGTCTAGAAACAAAATCCTGAAGGAAAACATCTTCTCTGTCAGAATCAGAGTCAAGATTCTCCAAATCGCCGGCAAACATATATCTAGTTACTTTTCTAACCGGATCTCTTACTTTCAAAATCAGCTTTGAGCTGTCAGTTGTAGGCATCTGAACAGGTTCAGATTCATCAGCTAAATCAGCTGATTTTCTCTTTCTATCTCCTGTAACATATCCTAAAATAAGTTCAATATCTCCAGAGTATAATCTTCGCGAGTTCATGCCCCTATCATGAATAACTCTAAAAACCTCATCAGTATAACTTTCCAAACTCCTGTCCTTAATAAGTTGCCTCGCTGTTAATGTTCCTTCGCTTCGTTCTTTTTTTTCTGTTTTCTCCGTCATTGTCTTCTGTATTGCTCCTTTATTTTATAGCTAACTCTTCTTGTCGCGGGATCTTTTATAAATTCAAGCATCCCAAATTTCTTATTAAAGTGAATCAAACCAATTCTCAAATTATTGTTGGCTACCTCATTGCCTAAATAATTGTCCAATTCTGGAATCACTTTTTTTAAAGCTTCCAACAATTCTTGAGATGAGAATGTTCTTCCGCTTTCCGCCAAAATCCGAATAGCCCCCATAACTAAAGCTTGTGATCTCGTACTTCTTCCCCAACCACTAATATTTGGCAAGCCCTGATAATTTACATTTCTATCTATTGCTGCTAAAGACTCTGAAACCCTGACATCAACTTGCTCAGCAGTTATCCCCCCACCATACTCAAGTGAAGTTGTTCCTCCAAATTTCATTCCTTCTGGTCTTGTTATCGTTGCTTTTTCTGCAGAAGTTCTCTCTCTTTTCTTCGGAGCATCATCAGCAACAGCCCGAGGTTCTGAAGAATAAACCTCGCCTTCTAATCTTTGTCCGGCAGTGCTCGTAATTTTTTCCAAATCAACTCTCAAGCCAAAGGCTCCAAAAGCATAATCTCTCTGAGAATTAAATAGTGCATTAACTATTTTATCTTCAACAGCTCTGATTTTTTCAGGAGACATACCTGTGCGAGGTATAAAATAATTATAAGCAACAACTCCAAGTCTTCCTTCGCGTTTAAATCCTTTAATTGGAGTATCGGACCTAAGAGTATTCCACTGATCATGCACATGAGCAATCAAATCCAGCTCCAAAGCAGAATGATTCTTCATATCTTCTTGATATTGAATTGGCATAACAACACTAATTTTGTAATTCTCGCCGTCTTCTTCAGAAATAACTTGATAAAGCACCCTCTTCCCGTCAAGCGCAGCTCTGATTTTTTCAGTATTTTGTTTTTTATTATCGTGCTCAGTTTTTTTAGCCTCAACTTCAGCAAGCAAATTCTTAGCTCTTTCAACATTAACAAAAGGATCATTCTCTGCCCGCACAATTGCCTCTCTGGCTTTTTCTATTAATTTCGAATTCTGCGCATAAAATTCAGTTTTCTCAAAATCACTGCGCGAAGCTCTTGCTGCATCAATAAGCTGCTGGTTATGGTCCTTTCCCTCTTCATACTTAAAATCTCTTTCAGCATCAGCATAAGCTCTTGAAGTCTCAGCTAATTCTTTAACTCTCCCCAGTCTAACAGACTCCAAAATATGCAAATCCCCTCTTCTAGAAATTGGCGCATTAGCGCTGACCAAGCGAGCTTCCAGATCTGCCTGATATGTTTGCAGTTCACCAATCTCATTCATCTTCCCAACAAGTTGCTCCCTCAAATCAATTATCTGGGCTTGCATAGCACTCAAAGTCTTTTCATTACTATTAACTCCACTAGAAGACGTCCTTCTACCAGAAGAGTCATTGTAAGGATGAACAATAACATTACCACTATCAATTCCTATTTCTAAAACAGCTTTTCTCAATAAATCTCGAGCTTGAAACAAAGACCTGCCAGCACCCCTGTCTCTCGCCTTTAAAAAAATCGAACTACTTCCTCCGTCATCATCAATACTAACCCGTCCCCGTATAGGAGAAGTTCTAATAAATTCTCCCAAATGCCTCATCGCATTTCTAACTTTCAATTTATCCCAAATAGGAAGAATAATCTGTACACTATCAACCGACTCAGCATCGTCCAAATCCATTTTCATTAAAAACAACAAAAAACCATCTTTAAAAACCTTTCGTATAGATTAACTCTATAGTGACACAATAAAACTAACTAACAGCCCGCACAGCATTATTTTCTTGCTCATTTTCCAACAACTCTATCTATAATTTCCATCGCTTTCTTCGCGTCAATCTTGCCTTTAAATTTAGCCATCACCATTCCCATATATGCATTCGCCCGCATTCCAGGTTTTTCCTTAACAATTTCCCTAACATAAATCTCAACTTCATCATCGCTAATTTTATCAATTTTAACAGCATCGCTAAACTTAACACCTTCTGCAATTTTCATCATGACTGATTTGACATCGCCATTTTCCAGCTTGCCGTCACGCACTAATTCAAGAATCTGCTCTAAAACTCTTTCGTGTAAAACTTTCATTACGCCGTCAATCGTCTTTCCAGTTTTAGTAGCAATCTCTTCTCGCCACAAGACAACCATCTTAGCAATCAAGTTAGCATCTTTGCTATAAATATTTAACAAATTCTCAAAGCTATCAAAATAATAATTCTCAGACAAAACAAGTTTAATCATCTCATCAGTAAGTCCTTTCTTTTTCAGTTCATCGCGAATATCCGATTTAAGCTTGGGCAAATTTTTCTTAATCCTATTAACTTTTTCAAGCCCAATTCTTAAAAGAGGCAAATCTGTTTCAGGATACATTCGCGAAGCGCCTGGCATCGGCCTCAAAAACTCCGAAGAGCCGTCGGGCAAAGCGTTTCTAACATCGCCGCGCAATAAATCTCTGGCGCCTTTCGAATTTCCAGACAATTTTTTATTTTTCAAATCCAAAAGCTGTCTTTCAATTTCCTTATCAATCGTAGTAATCATCATTTTTGGATCCTGAAATCCTTTAATCTCAACTCTATCATGCCCAGAAACAGAAATATTAACATCCTGTCTAATTGTGCCAATTCCTCTCTTCACGCGGCAAGCCCTCAAAATCTCTCCCAATTTCAAAGCGCATTCTTTAACCTGCTCGGCATTTCGCAAATCAGGATAAGTCGCAATTTCAACAAGAGGAATTCCAAGTCTGTCAAGACGATAAACAGATTTATTTTTCTCGCGCGATATCAAACGCGCAGAATCTTCTTCTAAACACACAGTTGCAACACGCACATTTCCAAATGAAGTATCAACAAATCCATCATGTGCAATCAAAACAGTTCTCTGAAATCCCGAAGTATTGGAGCCGTCAATAACCGTCTTCCTCATAACTTGAGTAACAGGATAAATCTCACAATTAAGCAATAAAGCGACAGTCAATGCAACATCAAGCGCCTCACTATTCACAGCATGCGCTGGCTCTTCATCCAGTTCAACCAAAGAAACAGAATCGCGATAACCCCCATAAACAAATGTTTTTCCAAGTGCAGCCTCGTGGGCAACAGCCTCATCCACAACACCAGTTTCTCCAGCAACAGCGTGCAATTTTCTTTCAATTCTATAATGAGGCTCATCATTTCTTAAAAACGACGGCGCCCCAGAAAATAATTTCGGCGTGTCAAGTTGCTGATGAATCTCAAGTCCTGCTTTAAAGCCTAATTTTGAATAATCATGCATGAAAGTCAAACAAAAAAGGAGTTATTAAATACTATCTACTTTGATCAGTTTTAGTCCCGGTATATTTACTAATCTCTCCAGCATAAATTTCATATCTGTTAAGTATGGGAGTCTCCAAACTCATAGGGTCTCTTTTTATAATTGCAACACTTACTCAGGGAGTAAACTATTAAACTCTCCAGCCACATTTTCCAGCATCTTCTCTCGAACAAGCCCTTTCCAATTCTTATGCCCCAAAACCCAGCCTAACTTAACAAAAGCAGTTTCAGGCAGCATATCTTCTAAATAAATTATACCAAGCTCCTCTAAGTCTCGCCCAGGAGAATAAACTTTAGGATTAAGTCGGCCATATAAAGTCTGAGGCGCCGCGCAGACAACCATGCCTTGCTTAATGAGGCGCTTCAAAGTAGCTCTCCACGAATGTTTCACGTCTCCCATAGCAACATGTCCAAGCCCAGTCATTGCAATCACAATTCCGCGATAGCCTTGCACAAGATAATAATCTAAAATTGAAGGGTCCTGCCCAGGATAAAAATATACCAAAGCAACTTTTTCATCAAAAGAAGCGTCCAACTTAGTAAGACCAGAATCACGAGCACAATATTTATCCAAAAACTCAATTCTATCAGGCCAAACTTTCGCAAGAGGTGAGCAATTTACCGGCTTGAAAGTGTCACGTCGAGAAGTGTGCATTTTCCGAACTTTAGTTCCACGCAAAGCAAAACAATAATCATCATCTTCAGTTGCATGTCCGACAATCACAACTTCAGCACAATCACTTAAAGCCATTGTAACAGCGCAATCCAAATTCAATTCAGCGTCAGAAGAAGCTCTATCAATACTTCTCTGAGAAAAAGTCAGAACAACCGGCTTCTTCAAATCTCTCAAAAAGAAACTCAAAGCAGCAGCAGTATAATGCAAAGTATCAGTGCCATGTGTTACAATTACTCCTCTAATTTCAGGATCATTAAGCATTTCTTTCACATGTTCAGCGATTGTGACCCAATGCTCATAAGTCATGTTTTCTGAAGCAACCATAAACGGGACAGAGATTTTCTTTACATTAGCTTTTTCAAAAACACGAGGGTAAAACTTTGCAAACTCATTTACATCAGTAAGCCATGAAACCCCACCAGTCCTAGGGTCAAGTTTAGCTGCAATAGTCCCGCCAGTAATTATCATCCCAATAGAAGGCTTTCCAGCAGCAAGAGGAATATCTTTTTTTATTTGGACATCTTTAAACTTTTCAATAACAACACAATCAAGAATATTTTCCTTCGGAATTCCAATATTATATCCACTCTTCAACTTAACAAGCACAACATTCTTGTCAAAACTCTCCAAAACGCGCGCTTCAATTTCCTCGCGCGCCAATCTAAACTTAACTAAATCCCCTGGCCTAAAATTTAATTCAACCATGAACACCATCATAAAACGAGATATAAAAAACTTACTCAATAGCTTCTCGCAACATAAACGACATGTTGTGCCTTCTTCCCGCAAACAGCACAATTTCCAGAAAATTTTTCACCATCAAGTCTCGTCCCACGGACTTGCGCCCCAACTTCCTTTTCAACAACCTCCGCGCATGAATCTCCCTCAACAGAAACAGAGCAAAATCCACAGCGCACAATATTACCAGACTCAATCAGTTTCTTCATTTCAACAATACTGCGCGCATTCTTAATTCTATTATTAAAAAGCTTATCAGCTTCTTTAATCAAATTAAAAGTAAACTCCTTTTTCACACGAGTTAAGTATTTCATCAAATGCTTTTCAGAAATCAATTCCTTTTTGTTCAAATCCCTTCTGAAAACACTCAGTTTCTTTGCCTTCAGTTCTTTCTCGCCCACATCAATCCTAACAGGAACTCCCTTAAGCTCCCAAGTGTTCAACTTTTCTCCAACACTATTTTCAGAATTATCAATAAAAACATCACCAAAATCTCTAAGATTTCCAGCTAGCTCATGAACCTTTTTCAAAATTTTCTCACTGCTTCCAATTGGCACAACAACAATTTGTTTTGGAGCAATATCCCACGGAAACCTCAAGCCCTTGTCGTCGCCATGAGCAATCACAATAGAAGCAAAAATTCTGGAAATCGCCGGTCCATAGCAAGTCGTATAAACATATTTATCTTTCCCATCTTTATCCTTGTAAGTAATCCCAAAAGCTTTTGCAAAATCCTGCTTTATCAAATGAGTTGACGGTTGCTGCACAACTCTCCCATCCGGATTCAAAACATCAGCTGCAAAAGTCCGATAAGCCCCTGGAAATTTATCCCACTCCGGCCTTTCAAAAAACATAAACGGCAAAGCAAAAACATCATGCAAAACTTCTTTTGTAGTTAACATATCTTCATAAGCCTGCTTCAAAGCATCCTCCTGCGTTGCAAATGCGCAATGTGTCTCAATCCAATGAAACTCGCGGCCGCGTAAAAAGGGCCGCGTCGCCTTAGTTTCGTATCGAAAAACCTGCGCTCGCTGATAAGTCTTAAATGGTAAATCTTTATAACTACGAATCCAAAGAGCAAGCATTTGGTAAAAAGCGGTCTCCGAAGTTGGCCTCAAAGCAAGTCTCTCTTCAAGTTCTTTATCCCCTCCATGCGTAACCCAGAAAACTTGGGGGGTAAATCCTTTGACATGGCTTGCCTCTTTCTTAAAATTGCTTTCAGGAATCACCGTCGGAAACCAATAAGGATTATGCCCTTTCGCTTTCAGAGCATTTTCCATCACAGAATACATCTTCTCCATCGCCAAAACACTCCACGGCTGAAAAACCAAGAAACCTTTCACATTATATCTCAAATCAGCAAGCTCGGCCTTCTGCACAACTTCTGAATACCATTCTGAGAAATTATCGCCCTTCTTAACAGTCAAACCCTTGGTGTCTTTCATAAAATAACGAAACAGAAATCATTATTAAACCTTACTTCTAAAAACAAGCATGGTTTCACAAAGATTATCAAACGACATAATACCAGCAAATTACAAAATAACCATAAAACCAGACTTAAAAAATTTTACCTATGAAGGAAGTGTAGAAATAACAACAGTTATAAAAAAACCAACAAATTTAATTACATTACACTCAAAAAACCTTAAAATAAAAAATGCAACGGTCTGCGTAGGCACACAATGCCTTTTACCTAAAATAAAAATAAACGGAAAATTAGAGCAATTAACTCTAATAACAGCAAATAAAATAATTCCTCAAAATGTAGAAATTCATATAGACTTCGCAGGAGAGATAACAGACAGTTTAGTTGGAATTTACCGAAGCAAATACGAGTACGAAGGCAAAGCAAAATACATGTTAACAACGCAATGCGAAGCCCCTTATGCAAGGAGAATCTTCCCATGCTTCGACGAACCAGACAAAAAATCAACATTTGATTTAACAGTTGAAATAGAAAAAGAATTGCAAGCCATATCCAACATGCCAATAAAAACAGAATCAACTCAAAACAACAAAAAGACAATTCAATTCAAAACAACTCCAAAAATGCCAACATATCTATTCTACATAGGCATTGGCGACTTTGAATTCCTTGAGGACAATTACAACGACGTAAAAATAAGAGTCGTGACAACTCCTGGAAAAATCCAAAGAGGAAAATTTGCTCTGGAGCATGCAAAAAAATATTTAGAATATTTTGAAAAATATTCAGAAATACCTTATCCTTTAGAAAAACTAGATTTAATTGCAGTTCCCGATTTTCAATCAGGCGCAATGGAGAATTGGGGTGCAATAACCTTCAGAGAATTAGTTCTCCTTATAGATGAAGAAAAAAGTTCAGCAAGAATAAAAAAACGCGTCGCTGAAATAATCGCACACGAACTCTGGCATCAGTGGTCAGGCAATCTCGTAACAATGAAATGGTGGAACGACCTCTGGCTTAACGAAAGCTTCGCGAACTACATGGCTTACAAAGCGGTTGACCATTTCGCACCAGAGTGGAAAACATGGGAAGACTATATATCAAGTGAATTGTTCAGAGGCCTATTCAAAGACACTCTAAAAACAACTCACCCTATAGAGATTGAAGTAAACAGTCCAGATGAAATAGAGGAAATATTCGACGACATTAGCTACGCAAAGGGCGGAAGCGTCTTAAGAATGCTTGAGGCGTATGTCGGAGAAGAGCAATTCAGGCTTGGTGTGTCAAACTATCTAAAAAAACACACTTATGAAAACGCTGAAGCACACGACCTTTGGCACGCAATCGCAGAAGCAACATCAAATAACTCAATAAAACATATTATGAAATCTTGGATCTCCCAGCCAGGCTATCCATTAATAGAAATCAAACAAAAAAAAGATAAAATAACAATCACTCAAAAACGTTGCAATAAAAAAACTAATCAAATATGGCCCATACCTATCTCAATCGCAACAAATGAAATATGCTACAACAAAATGCTAGAAAAAAGCTCGCAACAATACGAGATCAAATCAAGATATCTAAAATTAAACCATGATCAATACGGATTCTATCGCACCAAATATCCAAAACAAATACTTAGAAACCTCGGAGAATTAATTGAAAAAAACAAATTCAGCGCAATAGACAGATACGGCATACACAACGACCTATGGGTATTATGTTTAATCAGACAAGAAAAAATAGAAGAGTATATTTCGCTGCTAAACTCCTACTCCAAAGAAAATAGTTTCATAATCTTGGCAGACATAGCAAATAATATTAGAAAACTAGAGCGGCTCTGCATTCATAAATCATGGTGGCCTAACGCAAAAAGAAAAATAACATCTATAATTCTGCCGGCATACAAGAAAATTCTTAAAGAAATCGGCTGGATCCAGCAACCAGAAGAAAGCACAGAAACAATAATGCTGCGCTCATTGGCAATCGGCTTCTGCGGCTTTGCTGAAGACAAAGAAACAATCATGGAGGCACAAGCAAAATACGCAAAAAATGAAATAAACACAAATATAGCTGATGCAGTATATTACATAGTAGCAAGAAACGGCGCAGAATCTGAGTTTAAAGAAATGCTCTCTAGCTATCTTAACGAGAAAGACCTAGAGCTTAAAATAAAATTGCTCGTAGGTTTATATCAGTTCAAACAGCCAAAAATAATAAAAGAAGCACTAGATCTTGCGCTAACAGAAAAAGTAAGATTCCAGGACTTAAGATATATTTTCCAAAATCTGCCAGCCAACCCCCAAGCAGGAGAAACCATCCAAAAATGGTTTGAAAAAAACTTTCCAATTTTAAAAAAATACGAAGACAGCCACTACATTTTTGAAGACTTATTAAACGCGCTAATCGTCACGCAAACAAACAAAAAATATCTCAGAAAAATATCAAAATTCCTCAAAACAAATAAAGTACAATACGAACGCACAAAAGCCAACGCATTTGAAATTGCAAACATGAATATAAATTTCATAAATAAAAATAAAAAGTTCCTTGAAAAGCAATAATTTAAAAAACACCATTAGCCGCACAATATAAGGCCCTATAGTTTAACGGATAGAATATCAGGCTTCGGCGAAACAAAATAGTTTTGAAGCAACCTGAGGACCGAGGTTCAATTCCTCGTAGGGCCGTTTATTTCAAGATATTCTCAAGCAATCTCCGCGCAACAGCAAAATCAGCACGCCGTTCAGTTGCTTTCATAACTTCACCAAGCAAAAAATTCAAAGCCTTAGCGTCGCCTGACTTATAGTCCGCAACAACCTTCGCATTCTCTTTAATAACTTTCAAAACAAATGGTTCAAGTTCTTTAATATCAGAAATCTTTCCATCAACTTTGGAAGGATCAAAGCTCGCAGGCACGAATTTATTCAAAATCTGCTTTGCCTGTAGTTCAGTAATTTTCCTATTCTTTACCATCTCAAGCAGTTTGACAAAATGCTCAACAGAAATTGAAACTTCATCAAGTGATTTTTTATTCCAATTCAAAACCCTCAAAAGCTCGACATTCACCCAAGGCAATGCAAAACTCCCGTCAATTCTTCCGGCGACTTTCTCAAAAAATAAAGCAATATCAATGTTCTTCGCAAGAACAGCCGCATCTGTTGAAGAAATTTTGTATTTCTTTATTAATCTCTCAAGTTTAACATTAGGCAATTCAGGCAATTCTTTTTGTAACTTCAAGACATTGTCTTTAGAAATCTGTAAAACAACTAAATCAGGGTCGGCAATAAATCTATAATCCCAAGCCTGCTCCTTTCCACGCATTCTAATCGTCTTTCCCTTAACCTCGTCAAATCTCCGAGTCTCGCGCACGCCTCCTTCGCGCATCTGCCTTTCAATCTCATGCTCAATAGCTGCCCGCATGTTTTCAACAGAATTAACATTTTTGACCTCAACTCTCTCTGTTTTCTTCGCTCCCCGCTCATCAACTAAATTAACATTAACGTCTGCCTTAATCCCAGCGTTTGAATCAACAGCCTTCAAATAGCTTAAAGCATGAACCAATTTCCTAACCCAATCATAAACTTCCTGCGCAGTCTTGAAATCTGGTGCAGTCACAATTTCAACAAGAGGCAAACCAGAGCGATTATAATCTAATTTCCCCGTATTCGGATCCCACGCCGCAGGATCTTCTTCAAGATGCATGCTCTCAATTCTAATTCCTAAAAATTTTCCGTCAATTCCTAAAGGCACAGCATGCGCCCCACTCAAAGTAGTTTGATATCCTTTCGGCAAATCCGGCCAGTCGTAATGTTTTCTCATCCACGGGCAAACATTATTTATCTTGCACTCAAGCAACAAACCTATTTTAACTGCCTTAACAACAGCGTCGGCATTCGGCCTCATCGGCTTAGCGCCCGGCTGTCCAGTGCAAATCGGGCAAACAAAACTATTAGGCTTAGTACCACGTTCACGTGATGCCCTACATCTGCAAAAGAGTTTCTCCCGCGTCGTCAAATACGTGTGTATCTCAAGCCCGATTTTCCCAATCATAAATGCACAATAAATTCCATGTATAAAAACTAATCGCTATAGCTAATTAAGATATATATTATTTCCCGTAATTCCTTTTCCGCCGCACAAACTCCGAAACAGCAGCTCTCAAATCCTCAGGCATAAAATCAGGAAACTTTCTGTCAGTAAAATAAAATTCAGCGTAAGCTCCTTGCACAGGCATAAACCCGCTTAAACGATACTCGCCGGCAGTTCTGATAATCAAATCAGGATCAGGAATTTCGTGCGTGTCTAAATATTTCATAAAATCTCCTTCGCTAACAGACTTATCTCCATTAGCAAGCATTCGGTTCACAGCACGCAAAATCTCATCACGCCCGCCATAATCAATCGCAATCTGTAAATTAAAATCTTGAAAATCTTTTGTTCTTCCCTCCAAAGATTCTATCGCACGTAATAATTTTCCAGGTAACCTATCTCTTCTTCCTATGTGGCGGAATCTTATCTTCTTTGCAACAGCATCTCTTTCCAATCTTTTCAAAACCCGAGTCATTAAAGAAAAAAGTCTGTCAACTTCATGCTTCTCGCGCTGCCAATTATCCGTCGAAAACGCCCAAAAAGTCACGTATTCCACTCCTAAATTTCGCGCCTCATCAAGAAGCGAGCGCAAATGCTCATATCTAGAAGCATAAGCGTGTCCTTCAATCCCTGGCTTTCCACGCTCTTGCGCCCATCTGCGATTCCCATCAGGAATTATTGCAACATGTCGTGGCGATTTAGTTCTCATATGAAATAAGCTCTTGCTCAAGTTAAAAAGGCTTAACGTTTGGTCAGCAACAAAAGCCTTATCAATTTTAATCTCAAAGCTTTCAAAAATCTCAGATGCTTCGCGCCAAATATAATGAAAGCTATCTATCTTAGAAAGAGCATTTCCTTTTTGCAAGCGCTCAAGAAAAATTTTGAGATTTCCCTCGCTGCCCTGAGCCACAACAAGCACAGAGCCGTCAGGCTGATTTTGCACGTAACCTTTCACATCAAGTACATCGGCAGTTTCTTTGACAAAATGCCTAAACCTAACGCCTTGCACACGTCCACTCAAAATAATTTTCAGTTCTTTCATTTTGCTAACTATGTAAATTTCTCCTTCAGCATTTCAACAAACCTATCCCACTCGCTCGCCTGAATCCGCGCGCCAACAGCATCTTTATGCCCTCCGCCAGTCGCTCCTACAAAACTAGGCAAAACTTGTTCTAAAATATTTTTTACATTATTTCCTCGCAAAGAAATATTAGTTATCGGTCCTGAGCTGTAAGCAACACAAATATATTTTCCTGGAAAAATATAAGACAGCTCGTTAGACAAATCAGAGCTTATACTCAAAGTCCCAGAATAATTAAAAATCAAATATTTATCAGAAACAGAAAGCTTGGCAGCATCTAAAAGAACAGTATACTTTTTCAAAATCTCCCTGTATTTTAAAGCAAAGGCTCCGTTTCCATCAAGCTCCCGTTCCAAATCCAAAGGGCTTTTACAATTTACTAAGAAGTTTTGTAATTCGACAACATGAGTAATTGAATCCTTCATCCCAAAGCTTAAAGCCCGCGAAAGTCTTCCAATTCCAGTTGTATACAACGCCTGAAACGGCGCAGTAATTTTTCTAGCCCAAAGCTCAGGGTATCTCTTCTCAAAATCATCTGTAAATTTAGGAATATAGTGATCAGCAATGCATCCAATCAAAGCAATCCACGAATCTTCAATCTTCTGTGTGGCAGAATAGCACAAATAAGTAGTTGGTTCACTGCTTTTCCTTTTATTTCTAATTGGATTATAATGATGCAGCAAAGAATAATTATATTCCTCAAAAGCCACGTCATGATGGTCAATCCAAACAATTGGCAGCTGCAAATTTGCAATCTCCTGAACAAATTCATTTCCTAAAGAATGTCTGTCTAAAACAAACACGCAATCCCCTCCAAGCTCCTGTACTCTTTTCGCATAGCGCGCATCAACATTCGGATGCGACTTCACAGCCACTCCCTTCCCGCGCCCCAGAAATCTACGAAGCAAAACATAACTGCACAATCCATCAACATCGTTGTCAAACAAAAAAATCGGATTCTGGCTCCTTTCAAGATGCTCTCTTATTTCAGACAATTGCTTCTTAGTTAGCATATCTAACTCAGAAAAATAAGCTTTTTAATACTTAGTAAACAACAGGCTGCACTTCAATTTCTTCAACAGGAAGCACCAAAGACTTAATATTATCCAAAGTATTCAAATCATTCGCCTTTATCTTCTTGTCAGAAATCGTATATAGCACGTCATCCAAATACAGCGAGCGTCTAACATAGCTGTTATAATAATAACTCCCGTCAGTACTTTCATCATGAGAAATTTTCCCTCTCAATCCGATTCCCTGAGTATCAATATCAAAAACATAAGCTCCTTGCCAATAACTGTTGTAATCATAATTGTTTGTACTCACAGGAATTACAAGTAAATTCTTTTCCTTGTCAAACAAAACAGCTTTGTGTTCATATTCAGCTTCAGACGACGACCATCCGCCCTCAAAAACATATTTGTCAACTTCAAGAGGATTTTCAAAATCAGAAACATCAAACAATGAAATCTTCAAGCCTTGCTGACGGCCCTCCAAAGTCGCTTCGTGCCCAATTCCAATCAAATGTTTGTCATCGTAAGGCTGAAGATAATTTGAAAAGCCAGTCACTTTCAAATATCCAAGCACCTTAGGATTTTCTTCATCCGATAAATCAATAACATACAAAGGATCAACCTGCCTAAAAGTCACCATATAAGCTTTATCTCCGACGAATCTAGTAGAATAAATTCTCTCGCCCGGCGCCAAATCCTCAACACTTCCGACAATCTCCAAATTCTCATCTAAAACATACAAGTTATTCCCGCTCATTGTACTCCCAGCACCAAACCACGCCTCGCCGATAGTCGTAGCAACTCTCAAATATCCGTCATCCTCATCAAGAGAAAACTGATTAAGCAAATATCCTGGAACCTCTCCGCTTCCAGCATAAGAAATGTCCAAGCCGTCAAGCTCAATCTTGTGAATCGCTGTCTTCTGGTATTTCTTGCTCCACGAAGAAGCAAATTCCTGCATGGATTCCTGCAGCTCTTCCTGCAAAGTCTTCTTTTCTTCCTCAGTCAATTCATTGAAATATCCAGCAAAAATCTGTTCCATATCTCGCGACTTTGTATAATATGGCTCATCGCTGTCAATTATTTCTTCAGCATCACTTCTGTCATCAGCAGGCAGCAAAGGAAGGAAAACTTCGCGAATCATATCTTCCTGAAATTTTCCATAATCAAAATATTTTTGATGAGTCAGGTAAAGTGCATCACGAGAAACATAACTAACTCCGCTGTTTCCGGTCAGAAAAACATCTCCGGAAAACTCCAATCCCAAAACATCAACGCCTAAAACAGAGGTAAACAAAAACGAGCTGTCTCCTATAACAGGATAATAAATATCAGAAACTGCAACTTCGCGAGTCCCAGCATCAGAAGCAAAAACAGGCAGAACAGGATTTTCAGTATCAGCATAATAATTAGAAACAACATAAACAACTCCATCAATCATGCGCGCAGTATAATAATTACCCTTAGAAACAAAGGTGTCCTCCAATTCAAGATTCTCAATATCAGTTAAATCATAAACATGCACTTTCACTTCGGGCCGCGTCTGCTCCACTGGCGCAACAAATCCGTCAACAGCAACAGCAGTAGAAGCAACAGCATCAGTAGCAATTTCAGGTCTGCCATAGCTGTAATAGCCATAAACAGCTTCAATAACAATTAATTTATTATCGTAAACAAACAACCCGACAACATTATTATCAAATTCCAGTTCAGAAACAATCTTCATTTCAGAAGCAGGAAAAGCATCAACAATCACGACTTTGTTATTCTGCACAATTTGATAAATATATTTGCCGTCGTTCTTAACAACATCCGGCTCATCAACTCCGACAACTTGAATATTCGTCTGTGAATAAGTTCCAGCAGAAGCAGAACTAGACTCTAAATTAGATCTTAAACTTGCCTCTGAATCAGAACTTGTAATACTCGCAACTTCAGTCGTACCTCCAAATAATCCAACTCCTGCTGTCTGCTGGGTATTTTCTTTCAAAAAACTCTTCAGTTCATCATAAGAATTAAACTTATCAAGAGAAACATCCTCGCCGACAACAACTCCATCAGAAGAGAAAACAACAAGCACAGCTACAAAACCTATCAAGACCACTCCGAGCCATAAAACAACGCTTAAATCTTTATCCATGTCGTCGTAAAATCTCCAACGTATTTAAATCGTAGTTAAACTTCAAACAAATTTGAATCTCTACCATAATCAGAAATTCTTCCTCCAATAATTGAACCAGTCCCACAAAAATAAAACAATAAGTGAAAACAAAGCTCCAATAAAAAACCAAGTCCACACAGCTCCAAAAATCCCAGAAGAAGCAGTAGCAGAAATTTCGGGTGCACGCGCAGCAATTGACGCAGATCCAGAAGCGCTATCAGAAGCAGTCTCAACAAAACCAGATTTCTGAGAAAGCCTTCCCAAACTTAAATATCTCAAAACAACTGCCACAACTCCTGAAAGCAAAACAGCCGGCACAACTCCTTTAATCGCTCTTCTCGGCGAAATAACAATTTTCTTGTTAGCAACTCTGTAAACAGGCGTCTTCTTTCCCTTAACGCTCCAAAAAAAATTGCTTGACTTCTCCACAAGGCCGACATTAATCAGTTTTTTTAAATTATATTCAACAGTATTCAGCGGCAAACCCAGTCTATTGGCAATATCAACTTCGCGTAGTTCTTCTTCGGCAATCAAGCCAAGCACCTTCACACACGGCTTATTCGCAAGAGCTTCAGCTACTTGTCCAGTCCGCGGATCATCTAAATCAATACTAATGGAGCTTTTACCCATATCAATTCAAGCAAAAAGTAATTTATAAACTTCAACAAAACTGCAAATCCAATTGAAGTAAACAATCAAAGTAGCTGAATCTTCTAAACCAAAATAAATAGTTACCTTGAACCATAAAATCAATTATCTAATCGTCTCTTAAATATCTTTCCAAAATAATATCCGATAGTATCATCTTAATAACCAACAACAAAAATGTTTAAATACCGTTCAAAACACAAGAAATCATGAACAAGTGGTCCGAACTTTTTGTAGGCCTCATCCTAGTGATAGGCGCGATAGCAGTCGCGTACTACTCGCAAAGCTGGGGCGCATGGAACTTCTGGAGCGCAGCAGGAGAATTCTTCAAAGGAGGCCTGTTCTGGCTCGTCGTCATGATAGGCGCACTCTTCATCCTCCTCGGCATCTCTGACTTAAAGAACTAATTCCAGTAAGTAATTAGATATCTAAAATATTCTACGCTCATAAATAGTATAAATGCATACCAATAGCTCGTTAGTCCCTTTAATATCAGATCCTACTTCCTAAGCACCAAACTGTTGATAGTGCATTAATTATAGTAAATAAGACATAATGTCATCATCAGTTAGTTTAACGACACTACAAAAAGCAATATTTAATAACAATATTCTACTATTAAGTCCATGAAAAAAACAAGGATTATAAAATTAGAAGAAGAAAGAACTTTCATGTCTAACGAAAGAACTCTCCTGTCGTATATCCGGACAACATTCGCGGCGCTAATCCTCGGCTTTGCACTTATACAGCTATCAAAAGATAATACTTCAATGCTAAAAATAGGCATTGCCACGATCGTCGGCGGCATAATTCTCGGAGTAATCGGCGTTATTGAATTCCGCCTGCACAACCGCCGCATAAAAGAAGAAGTCGAAGACGAAGAAGAATAAACTTAAAAAGGGATAAATTTCTGTTTTGATATGGCAAAAAAATTCACAAAGGCCCAGATAGATGGAGCAAGAGAATATTTCCAAAAACAAAGATGCATGGAAGTAACGGCAGAAATAGAGGGAAGACAATTTAGATATTTTATAATCCCGCAAAAACTAAATCCTTCTCTGCCAAACTTCGCAGTAAGGGTTACTGGAGAAAAAGGAGATGGATATGTGCTTGGTGTAGCAGATACCATTCCAGAAATTCTTAGAGGATACGTTGCATTTCATGAGTATATTGAATTTGTAGAACTTGGGGTAGACACCCCCAATAGATGTAAAAAAGCACTAGAAGAAGAATTAAGGGCAGTACCACTAGAAATAAAAAAAGAACACTCCATATTAAGATCAAAATTTTTCAAAGACCTCCTTATTTATGCAGAAACAGAAGAAGAAATGACCGAAGAAGACAAGGAAGAATTTAGAGAAAGCTTACGACATTTAGAGCGAATAGCACAGCAATTCCTATAAACATCCCATCCATTAAATCAAAATGCCTCAAATATGCAAGACCTGCGGGCAAGAAGACTGCGACAAGCACACATTCTTCCTAGGAAAAACAGTCAAGTTAGAGCAATTCAGCGGCTCAACACCTCCAGAAATTTTTGTAGGAAAATGGAATTATCCAAATGTCTACACAGGAATTTTAGCGCCGCAGGAAATCGGCAACACTGAAATAATGTCATCGCCTGAAGCGTGGCACGCTAATAAATTATCAATAAGCGACATAATGTCTTACAGAAATCAATTAATCTATGGACGAACGCAGTCAAATATAAAAAAATTAGAAACAAAATTCTTGTCAGTAGTAAAAGAAGTA
>ERZ1292623.1374-Hain-H51-01um-R1-1374-length-23597-cov-9_pt1 | contig 23597 bp, 24 predicted proteins | sample MGYA00564398_ERZ1292623 | MGnify/ENA primary metagenome ERZ1292623 (study PRJEB36523, sample SAMEA6512633) | groundwater metagenome | collected 2019-01-07 | study: AquaDiva: Metagenomics assemblies of 32 groundwater samples | reverse complement strand
ACCTGCTAACGCGCGAGCATGCCCCGGCGAAGGACCGCGAGCTTGTGCCGCGCCGAGCCGTCCATGACCGTGTCGCCGACGCGGACGACGATGCCACCGAGAATGCGCTCGTCCACCGTCACGTGCGGCGTTACGGTCTTCTCGAAGATCCTGGACAGGCGCTCGGCGATGAGCTTGCGCGTGTTTTCGTCCGCGTCGCGCGCCACGGTGACGTGCGCGTGCATGCGGTTCTCCGCCTTGTCCACGAGATCCACGTAGGCGATGGCGATGCCCGGGATGAGCATCTGGCGGCGATGCCGAACCACGGACTCAATGAACCGGACGAACTTGGCCGGCGCCTTCCCGGCCAGGGCCTTGGAAAGAATCGCGTTCTTCCGCGCCGTATCCACACGCGGCGTTTCGAGAAACGCGCGCAACTTGGAGTCACCCTGCATGGCGTCCGCGATCCCCTGGAGGGTCGAACCCCAGCCGCGCAGGTCCTTCTCGCGGCCCGCCAAGACCAGCAGCGCCTCGGCGTAGTTCGCGGCGATCGTCGACGCGCGCATCTTAACTGCCGGACGTCTGACGTCGGACGCCTGACGTCAGGGTGTTGAAGAACGATTCGACCAGCTTGCGGTTCTTGTCGCCGTCGAGGTTTTCCTCGATGACCTTGGACGCGCCGGCGATGGCGAGATCCACCGCCTCGCGGCGCAGTTCGGTGATGGCCTTGTCGCGCTCGATGCCAATGTCGCGGCGGGCGCGATCGAGCATCTCCTGCTGTTCGGCGTGCGTCTTCTCGATCAGGTCGGCGCGCATCTTCTCGGCCACGGCACGGGCGTCGGCGATGAGCTTCTGCGCTTCGTTGCGAGCGCCTTCGATCCTGGCCGCGTGATCGGCCAGCAGCTTGGCAGCCGCATCGCGATCGGCCTTGGCGCCTTCGATGGCGTCGGCGAGGGCTTTCTCGCGCGCCTCGACGGAGTTGAGGATCGCCGGGAACGCGTACTTCTGCAGGATCCAGTACAGGATGCCGAAGATGAGCAGCACCCAGAACATGACATTGATCTGGAGACTCATCAGGCCTCCCCCTCCCTCGGCGGGGACGGGTGCGACTGCGAGCATGGAAAGACCGAGCATATAGGACAGGCCCATGGTGTAGGGTCTAGGGTTAGGGTCCAGGGTATAGGGTGGGAAGCCTCTCCCGGGAGCGCTTCCCACCCGTTCCCACTAGAACTTGAGCGAGATCAGCAGGGCCAACACGATGGCGAAGAGGGCCGCGCCTTCAACGAGCGCCGAAAGAATCAGCGCGCCCGTCTGAATCGTGCCAGCAATTTCCGGCTGCCGGGCCATGCCTTCCGTGGCCGAGCCGCCGATGCGGCCGATTCCGATGCCGGCTCCCACCACGGCGAGACCGGCGCCGATACCGGCACCCATCATCGCCCACGCACCCATGTAGTTGGCGTTGTAGCCAGCTTCAGAGGCGGCCTGCAGGAGAGGAAGAATCGTCATCTGTTTTGCTCCGAAAACGGTTCACTGCTTTGCGCTCGCACCGTACTGCGCGCTGTCCGTCACCGAGCCCCGGGGCTCAACGGACTTCGCCAGCCAATCGACCGGCTACTCGCTGGCCAGGTGAGCGACATCCGGCCGACGTACTGCAATGCTTGCAACGGTGACTGGTGACTGGTGACTGGTGACTGGTGACTGGTGACTGGACCAGTGCCGAGTCACCAGTCACCAGTTACTTCAGTTAGTGGTGCGACGTCCGAATCTGCCCGATAAACACGGCCGCCAAAAGCGAGAAAATGAACGCCTGAATCAGTGTGACCAGCAACTCCAGAATCATGATGAAAAGCGCCATCGGAACTGACCCGATGGCCGCGCCGAAGCCAAACAGGAAGATCAGGCCAATCAGCACCAGGATGACGACGTGGCCGGCCACCATGTTCGCGAACAAGCGGATCGTGAGCGCGAACGGTTTGGTGAACTTGCCGATCAACTCCACCGGCGTCATCACGAGCGTCAGCGGCGCCTTGAGCGCCAGCGGCATGTCGTGCGGCCAGTAGATGATGGTGCCGATGTATGCCTTGCCCAACGTGCGAATGCCGGCGATTTCGACCACGAAGAAAGTGATGAGCGCGAGGCCGGCGGTCACCGCGATGTTGCCCGTGGCGGTGGAACCGTATGGCAGCAGGCCCAGCACGTTGCAGAAGTAGATGAAGAAGAAGAGCGTCAGGCAAAACGGCACGTACTTCTCGCCGCCGTGCCCGATGACCGGCATGTAGATCTCGTTGCGGAGATAGAGGATCACGCCTTCAATCGCCGCCGCGAATCCCTTGGGGTGTCCGATGGCCTTGGTGCTGCGCTCGTGCGCACGCGCCACCAGCACCAGCATCAGGGCGGTGAGCGTCGCGGCGATCAGCAGGAATACGACGTGCTTCGTGGGAGCGACGTCGATCGTCATGCCGCCGATGTGCACGTTCCACGTGGGCAGCGTCAGCTCCGCGCCCCAATGCTCCATGCTACACGGCCACGGCACTTCCAGGTGCTTGGAGTCCACCAGGTGCGGCATGATGATGTCAGCCGGACCGGGCTTGGTCTCGGAATGCGGCGGGCAGCCGATGCTGAATCCGGCAGAGGCGGCGTGCTCGGCGAATTCCTGCGCCAGCGCCGGACGCGCGCCGAGCGCCATCAAGGTCAACAATGCAAACGCGAGTCGTGCTCTCGTCATCGTTTCAGGAAGATCGGTTCGACCACCGTCGTCACGAACAGCATTCCCACGAAACTCAGCAGGGCCGGTGTGATCGGCGCCCGCCATAATCTGGCGACAATTACCGCATACAGCACGAGCGAAATCAGCCGCAACAAGCTGCCCAGCCCCCACCCCAGCAACAGCTGCTTGTCGCGCAGCGACCTGGCCACCGCAAACGCCGCCATCTGGACCACGACGGCAACCCCGGCGCTCACCAGGACCACTTGCCGGCTGGCCGCGTCCGTGAAGGCCCATGCCAACGCACCAGCCAGTCCCACCCCGGCCACCAGGGCCAGGAAGTACTGCCCATATGCCTTCACCGGGGCCTTCCACCAGGCCGGACCATCTTGCGGTACATCGACCAGAAGCCCAGGCCGGCCCCGCCGAACACCATCAGGATCACGAGCCATGGCGAGGTACCCAGCCGTTTGTCGAGCCAGACACCCGCCAGTGCAAAGACAACGATCGTGGCCGAGAACTGCATGCCGACGCCGGCGAACTCGCTGCCAGATATGCCTTTGCGCCGATGCAGCAAGCGATCCAACTCGGCTTCGCTCGGTCGGTGGGTGTTTGGGTCGCTCAACTGGCCTCCGGCCTCTGCCGCCCCGCCATCGGGAGGAAACCTACCGCTTGTGAAATTTTTCTCAAGCGCAGGTCCGGGGTTGTGTGGACGTACACGAGAGGGCGGAATCAGCGGCACATCGCACCGGACGTCGACCGCTACCAACCCGTGACCGAAGTTACGATGCAGGAGTCACTTGCGGGCAAAGGATTATGTTGACTCTAGCAATAAAAGTTGATAACCTTGCCTTCCCCACGTTTGTGAGCGGCGCCGCTCACAAGTGCCCCGCCGGTGTCGCACGTCTCGTTGGTCTCGGTCTCCATTCATGAGTTCGCGTTTTCTCATTCCGGTGCTCTGCGTTGGCGCGGTCGCGTACGCGTGCGGACCTCGCACTCGCAGTGACGCATCAGGATCGAGAAAGGCCGGCACCGCTGTCGCGCAATCCACGACCAAGCCCGTTCTCGCGCGCAGTGTGTCGCGCAAGAATGGCCAAGAGAAGCCGAGCCTCGTCGCGCGCCTCACGGTAAACGCGGATCCGTCCGCCGTGCGACTCGCACTGCATGTCGTGAACGCGGGCAGCCGTCGCGTGGAAGTGAACTTCCCCACGGGCCAGACCTACGACTTCGTGATTCTCGATTCGATCGGACGCGAAGTGTGGCGTTGGGGCTCGGGTCGGATGTTTACCCAGACGCTGCGGAACAAGTTGCTCGACGGCGGCGAGGGACTTGACGTCGCGGAAACGTGGCAGACGGATGCGCTCGCGCCTGGCCGGTACATGGCACGCGCCACACTCAAGAGCGACAATTTCCCGTTGACGCAGCAGACGGAGTTCACCGTCAGCGCCGCGACCACGGTTGCGGCGAGGGAAGAGCCGCAGAACTGATCAGGGTGCGGAGGCAGGGCGCAGCCAGAGTTACTATTTGTACCCGGCCACTCCCTCCAGCTTGATCGCGCTGCGCATGAAGGTCCCGTTGCCGCGGGCCACGATGTTGCCGCCCATTTCCAGCACTGAATCGGCGATGAACAGGCGCTTGGACTGATGCACGACCGTGCCGGTCGCCGTCGCCTCTCCCTCGACCATCGGCGCCAGTAAGTGCACCTGGAACGTAGACGTCAGCGCGAAGACGTCCGTGACCAGCGACTGGACCGCGAAGAAGGCCGCGTCGTCCAGCAGCTTGAAATAGACGGCGCCGTGCGCCGCGCCAGCCGCATGATGCATGTCGGGCCGCACCACCATCCGCACGACCGCGGTGCCCTCTTCTATATGTATGGTCGGGCGGAAGAACTGGTTAATTGGCGCGCTCACGTACATGCGCTTCAAGGCTTCGAAGTGACTCACAACGGGGAACCGGGAATGGGGAATTGGGAACGGAGCAACCAAGAGTGCGGGAACGGGAAAAGGAAAGTGATAGGGACTGGTTAGGGAACAGTTCCCCAACTAGTCCCCTTCCCATTCCCTTTCCCCTTCCCGCACTCTTGGTTGCCCTGTTCCCATTTCCCCGTTCCCTGTTCCCAGTTCTATTTCGTCATGGCTTCTCCCGCACGAAGACAGGACGACGACCGCGACGTGGAGCTGCTCGATCAGCTGTCGGCCGCACGCAGGGCGTTGGTCGACCAGATTGGTCGCCGCATCGTAGGCCAGCATCAGGTCGTCGACAATCTCGTCGCCGCCCTCCTCGCCGGCGGACACGCGCTGCTCGTTGGGGTACCCGGCTTGGCCAAGACACTCCTGGTGCAAACCGTCGCCCAAGCCCTGGACCTCACGTTCAACCGGGTGCAGTTCACGCCGGACCTGATGCCCAGCGACATCACGGGCACGGAGCTCCTCGAAGAGGAGCACGCCACCGGCCGGCGCTTCTTCAAATTCAACAAAGGCCCCGTCTTCGCCAACGTGGTTCTGGCGGACGAGATCAACCGCGCCCCACCGAAGACGCAGGCGGCCCTGCTCCAAGCCATGCAGGAGCATGCCGTCACGGCAGCCGGCCAGACGCACAAGCTCACCGAGCCGTTCTTCGTGTTGGCGACGCAGAACCCCATCGAACAGGAAGGCACATACCCGCTGCCGGAAGCGCAGCTGGACCGCTTCATGCTCATGCTCAAGATCGGCTACCCCACGCGCGACGAAGAAGAGCGAATCGTCATGGCCACCACGGGCGACCATGAGGTGGAGGTAAAACCGGTGCTGGGTGCGCAACAGATGATCGATCTGCAGCACCTCGTGCGCCGCCTGCCCGCGCCGCCGACCGTCGTGAACTACGCGGTGAAGCTGGCCCGGGCCACACGGCCCGACGCCCCCGAGGCGTCCGACAAGGTGAAGAAGTACGTCAGTTGGGGTGCGGGCCCGCGCGCTTCGCAATACCTGGTCCTGGGGGCCAAGGCCCGGGCGGCCATGGACGGCCGGGGCATCCCGGACCTCGAGGACGTCAACGCGATGGCACTTCCGGTGCTTGCCCACCGTATTGTCATCAACTTCCAGGCGGAAGCCGAAGGCGTGAGCGCCGAGAAGCTCATCGAGATCCCGGACCGACCATGACCATGGATCTACGGAACAGGAAGCGGGTGATCCTGTTCGTCCGCATCGGATTGATCGCAGCGACGATCGTCTTCGTGTTCTCGTGGATCGTGGGGCGAGTATCCAACCAGGTGCAGGACAAGTTCAGGGACGTGGGCGTGCAGACACAGGCTCCGACCGCGAAGACACTCCTCCCCGGCGACGTCCAGATCCTGACCACGGACGGCACGTTCGACGTCACCCTGTCGGGCGACAAGATCCTCGCCGGATTGTCAGAAGCGACCGTGGCAAAGGTGCGGGACGAGATAGCCAAGGAGACTGACAAGCAGCAGACCGGACTGGGCGCGGTCATTGCCGGCGCCGTGAAGTCGGGCGTGTCCAGCGCCATCGGGATGCACATCACCTATGCACTTTCGGACATCCGAGAAATCCGCTTCGACGCCGGCAGGTTGACGGTGGTAACCAAGGACGGCAGCACACACGGGTTGTCCGGCGATAGCAAGAGCGGCGGCAACAAGGAGAAGGCGCTCTTCTCCGAAGCGGACGCGATGCGGCTCATCGAAGCCGTGAAGTCCCGCAAGAACGAACTCGGCCTCCCGTAACGCAACGTTGTTGACGTGGCCAGCCAGGTCGTTCGCGGGGGTGACGGCGCCCCGCTATCGGCGTGTGCGCTGGTTCACGCGTGCCAGTTCGGACCAAAGCGCTGGATCCTCAGAGCCAAGCAGCCACACCGAATAGCCGCGCAATCCGTACGTGGCGATGAGTTCCCGTTTGGCCATGAAGGCTCGCGCGTCCTCCAGCCACATGTGCCGGAACACGCCGTGCTCCTCCCACATGGCGAACGGCGCTTTCTGGACGTCATCCCATTTGGGTGTCACGCCCGCGCGCCCGAGGATCTCCATGCCGCGCGCGTACGAGATGTCGCTGCCGCGCAGCCGCGAGCCATTCTTGTCATCGTACGCCGGAAACCACCAGTCGGAGTAGCCGGCCAGCCCGATCGAGATCTTTGACGGCGGCACGCCCTGTGCCAGGACGTACTGGAGACACGCCAGCATCCACGGATAGCCGGCGACCGGGCCCGGCGGCGAACCGCCGGTGTGCTGTGCGTAGGTCATGTACGAGATGAAGTCGAGCGTATCGGCCAGCGCCCCGTAATCGAATGCCGCGCGCCAGTTGTCGTGGATCCACGTGTCGTAGCTGCCGCTGCCGGGATCGTCGCTCATGCGCGGCACCACCGCGGCCGACAGGCTGCACCCCGCACGATGCACCGAGTCCACCGCCTCGCGGGTGAACGACGTGAACGCATCCCTGTCGCTCACGTGGAAGTTCTCGAAGTCGAACTGGATGCCGTCGAACTTGTGGTCGCGACACAGCGCCGCGAGCGAACGGATGGCCTGGGTGCGCGCGGACGGTTCGTTGAGCACGCGATGGATGGACGGCTGATCGAAGCCGGGATTCATCACGAGCGGAATGAGCTTGACGCCCTTGGCCTTTGCCGTGGCCACCACGCGTGGATCCACGCTGCCGCGAATCAATCCGGCCGAGTCCATCGAGAACACCTGCGGAGAGACGATGGAGATCTGGTCCGCGTGAGCGAGGAAGGCCTGGATGCTCTCCTCGCCGCGCAGGTACCACAGCGCCTCCGGCGTGCGCGACTGTGCCGATGCCGTCTGCGCGGCGGCCAGCAGGAGTCCGGCGAGGGTTCTGTTCATGACTTGAAGATACGATGAGGTCGGGCTCTATCTTTGACCCCATGACGAGACTCACATTGGGGATCGCGGCCGCGACGTTCCTGCTGACCGCATGCACGCAAAGACCGGCGAAGCCGGCCGACAGCGCATTCGCTGCACTCCAGACGCGCGGCGCCTCCGCCATGGGCGTAGACCAGTACACGTCGTCGCACGTCTTCGAGCCGCTGCCCGACGGCGGCCGTATCGTGCTCCAGCGCGACACCGCCGACGTCGCAGGCACTGCGCAGATCCGCGAGCACATGCAGGACATCACCAAGCGGTTCGCCGCCGGCGACTTCTCGATTCCGGGCTTCGTGCACGCGCAGACGGTGCCGGGCACCGCCGTGATGTCGGCCCGCAACACTTTCATCGCGTACACACCGGACACGTTGCCGCGAGGCGGCCAGGTCCGCATCGTCACGAAAGACACAGCTGCTGTCACTGCCATCCACAAGTTCCTCGCGTTCCAGCGAATGGACCATCGCGTGGCTGACCACGCACAGCACATGGCCAAGCCGTAGATATAGAGTCGTTCTCGGCCCCGCCGCTGCGCCGCGTGGATTAACGTTCTCGGCCGGCGCTTCGCGCCGGATTCTTTGCACTCCCTGCTTCGGAGAGCCGGTCATGAGAATGACGATCGCCGTAATGATGGCTGTTGCCGTGACGGCACAAGCACAGACGACGGTGCAGTACAGGTCCACCGCCGGCGTCGAGTACCGATCACAACAGGACACAGGTTCCGTGGCACGCGCCCAGGCGGCACTCAACGCAGACCCGCAAGCCATCCAGCGCTACATCGCGCTCGGCGTGGCGCAGTCGGGCATACGCCAGTTCCGCGAAGCCATCGAGACGTTCACCAGGGGTCTCGCGCGCGACCCCGACAACGCAATGCTGCTGCGGTGGCGCGGTCATCGGTACCTGTCTACCCGGCAGTTCGACCTTGCGGCGGCAGACTTGGAGCGCGCCGCCAAACTGGACAGCACGATCTACGGCATCTGGTACCACTGGGGCATCGTGCGTTTCGCGCGCGGCGACTTCAACGGCGCGGCGCAGGCCTTCGTCAAGGCACTTCCGATTGCGCCCAATGGGGGCGAGCTCAACGGCTCAGTGGATTGGCTGTGGATGTCGCTGTCCCGCGCCGGCAGAGCGGCGGAGGCGAAAGCTTTGCTCGATCGCAAGCCGGACACGACATCGGTGAAGAACGCTTACTCACAGCGCATCGCGATGTACCGCGGGCTCACTCCGCCGGCTCAGCTTGTCACGCCGGCAGACACCGCAGACGTGCAGGCGTCGACGCTGAGCTTCGGACTCGGCAACTGGTATCTCATCCAGGGCGAGACCACCAAGGCTCGCGCCGCGTTCGAGGGCTCGATCGCCGCGGGCGGTTGGCCCGGCTTCGGCTTCATCTTGTCCGAAATCGAGCTGAAGCGACTGAGGTGACAATGGAAGCTCTCATTGTTGGAATCGGCATCGTCGCCGCGTATATCCTCGGCAGCCTTCGCGTGCTTTCACAGTACGAGCGCGGGGTGATCTTCTTGCTCGGCAAGTACAACGGCACCAGCGGGCCCGGACTATTGTTCCTCCCTCTATTGCTGACACGCATGAAGCGCGTGTCCCTGCGCATCGTCGCACAGGACGTGCCGTGGCAGGACGTCATCACACGCGACAACATCACGGTCAAAGTCAACGCGGTGCTGTACTTCCGGGTCAGCGACCCGGCGCTCGCCGTGATGGAAATCCAGGACTACATGTTCGCCACCGGACAGCTGGCGCAGACCACCCTCCTTTCGGTCCTGGGCCAGGTGGAGCTCGACGAGCTGCTCGCCGACCGCAAGAAAGTGAATGACTTGCTCAAGCAGATCATCGACGAGCGCACGGAGTACTGGGGCGTCGAGATCTCCGCGGTGGAGATCAAGGATGTGCAGCTCCCAGACACGATGCGCCGCGCCATCGCGCGCCAGGCAGAGGCGGAGCGCGAACGCCGCGCCAAGATCATCAGTGCGCAAGGCGAGTTGCAGGCATCGGAGACGCTGTCCGAGGCGGCGCGCGTGATGTCGCTCAATCCCGCGTCGCTGCAGCTGCGCTATCTGCAGACCCTCACCGAGATCGCCGCCGAGAACAACTCGACCACGATCTTCCCGCTGCCGATGGACCTGATCCGCCCGTTCCTCGAGCGCGCGGCGGACGTGGTGGGCCCGCGGAAGACCGCCGAACCCACGCCCGCGCTGCCGGCGGAAGTGGCCGCTCGCGCGTTGCCAGCGCCAACCGCCCCGGGCGCCGACGAGTCACCAAGCCGACGCGCGTCCGCGCGGAAGCCGCCGAAGTGAGCGTCAAGGTCGTCGTCATTACGGGTGCGAGCAGCGGGATTGGCGCCGCACTCGCCGAACATCTGGCCCGGACGACCGACTACCAGCTGGTGCTCGTAGCCCGGCGAAAGGACGCCCTCGACGCCGTGGCCGCTCGCTGTGACGGCAAGGCGGCGGTCGTTGTCGCGGACGTGGAGAAACGCAACGAAGTACGGACCGTTTCGGATTACGTACTGCGGCAGCTCAACCGCATCGACGTTTGGGTGAACAACGCCGGCCGCGGCATCAGCCGGCCTCCGTCGCAGCTGACCGATGACGACGTGGATGCGATGATGCGCATCAACGTGAAATCGGCGCTGTATGGCATGCAGGAAGTGCTTCCCCACTTCAAGAGCCGGGGCGAAGGACACTTCATTAACATCTCGTCCATGCTGGCGCGCATTCCCCATGCGGTCATCCGGTCGGCGTACAGCGCCTCCAAGTTCTATCTCAACGCGCTCACCGCGATGATGCGCGACGAGGTGCGCCAGACGCATCCCGACATCGTGTTCTCACTGGTGTCACCCAGCGTCGTTGTCACCGAATTCGGCAGCAACTCCGTGCACGGCGGCCCGGACAGCCGACTGTTGCAGGACGGACAGGAGGCGCGCGAAGTGGCGGCGGTCATTGCCGGCGTCATCCAGTCGCGCGCGCCCGATGTCTACACGCGCAAAGGCTCGCGCGACCGCGTGGCGGCTCACTACGCCAGCATCGGCGTCGATCCCTGACATCGTCGCTTTCGTGCGGCCATTGCACACCCTCGCCCGGCCAGGCAACGTTCCCGACATGAAGAGAATTCTCCGAACCTCCGCGCTCGCCATCATCCTCATGGCGTGCAAGGACAGTGTCGGACCAAAGCCTCCGTCCGCCAAGAGTACCGTCGTCGAAGTCATCACCACGGTATCCAAGGCGCAGCTGGGCGTCGGCGACACCGCCACGTTCGGCTACAGCCTCAAGAACATCAGCGCGGACTCGCTGACGCTCACGACCAATGACGGCTGCCAGATCAGGCCGGAGCTGGACCAGGTCGATGGACCCAAGATTCCGAACCTGCTCGAGCTCCTCTGCCCCACGGCCCAGACGGTGCTCGTCCTGGCCCCGGGCGAGAAAGTCGCCTACGGCATCGTCCTGCGCGGCTACGACAAGACCAAAGCGACTGATCTGCAGCAGCCCGGCTACCTGCTGAGCACTGGCACGTTCGACGCCTCGATGCTCGTGACCGCCAACGAACTTCCCGCCCCGGTACGTTCCGACTGGATACGCTTCACCGTGAAGTAACAGCAACCTCCACGCGCCCGCCCAACATGAAATCGTCCATTCTACGCGCATCGGCGACCCTCGCCCTCTCGATTTCCGCCTCCGGTTTTTCCGTTGCGGCTCACGCCCAACAGCGACCCGGCCAAGCCGCGCAGGCAGTTCCGGCGGATCGTCGCGACGATCCACGCGCGGCACCTGCCCGGCATGAAGGCGAAGGCCCGTTCAACCGGCTCATCATCCGCGGCGCGACGCTCATCGACGGATCGGGAAGCCCGCCGCGGGGGCCGGTGGACATCGTCGTGGAGGGCAACCGGATCACGAGCATCGCCGGCGTGGGCACCCCCGGCGTGCCAATCGATTCCGCGCGGCGCCCCAGCGGCGCGGCGCGCGAGATCGACGCGACCGGGATGTACGTGATGCCCGGATTCGTGGACGTCCACGTCCACCAAGGCACGCAACAGAAGGCGGCCGAGTCCGAGTACTACAACAAGCTCTGGCTCGGGCACGGCATCACGACGGTTCGCGGCGTTGGGTTCGCGAGCTTCGATTACTCGATCAAGGAGCGGGAGCGCAGCGCCAAGAACGAGATCACGGCGCCGCGGTACGTCGTGTACATGCGGCCCGGCAGCGGCTGGGGTCAGGGCTCCATTTCCTCGCCCGAGAAGGCGCGCGAGTGGGTGCGATGGCTCAAGCAGGCCGGGGGCGACGGGCTCAAGATCGGCGCCGAGCGACCCAACATCATGGCCGCGTTGATCGATGAAGCGAAGAAACAGGGACTCGGCACCACCGCGCACCTGCAGCAGACGGGCGTCGCGCAGATGAACGCGGACGAAGCCACGCGGCTGGGACTCGGCACCGTGACGCATTTCTACGGACTGTTCGAGGCGATGTACGACAACCACTCGATCCAGCCGTGGCCCGCGGACATGAATTACAACGACGAGCAGTTGCGCTTTGGCCAGGTGGCGCGGCAATGGCGGCTTGTCACGCCGCGCGGCGAGAAATGGAACGCACTGCTCGCCAAGTTCAAGGAACGTGACGTCACCCTGGATCCGACAATGGTCGCCTACCTCACGGGCCGCGACCTGTTCCACCACATGTACGCGCCGTGGCACCAGAAATACACGCTGCCCACGTTGTGGGACTACTACGCGCCCAGCCGCGTCAACCACGGCTCGTACTGGTACTACTGGACCACGCAGGACGAGATCGAGTGGCGGAACTTCTTCCGCGTGTGGATGATGTTCCTCAACGATTACAAGAACATGGGCGGGCGCGTGACGGCGAGTTCGGACGCCGGTTTCATCTACAACACGCCCGGCTTCTCCACGATTCAGGAGATGGAACTGCTGCAGGAAGCAGGGTTCCATCCGCTCGAAGTGATTCGCAGCGCCACGTACCACGCCGCTGAGACGCTTGCCAAGCCGTCGGGCAAAGGCATCGAGGTCGGGTACGTGGGACCCGGGATGTTGGCAGACCTGGCCATCGTGGACCAGAACCCGCTCGAGAACCTCAAGGTTCTCTACGCGACGGGCGCGCTCAAGCTCAACGACAAGACCGGCAAGCCGGAGCAGGTGGGTAGCGTGCGCTGGACCATCAAGGACGGCATCGTCTACGACGCCCGGCAGTTGATGTCGGACGTGGCCCGGATGGTGGACGATCAGCGCCGCCAACGCACGGCGACGGATGGCATGCGGCCATAGCGCTTACTGAACGCGGTGACGGCCAGCGGGTCAAGGCCCGCCCGGGAAGTTCGCCGGCGGTTGCGACGCGGCTCGCTCGCAAGGACCTGTCTCGGGTTAGGCATGGTGCGTAATGTTGGCGCACCATGTCCTTCACGCTCCCCCACTCCATCGCGCATTACACGCTGACGCAGCGCCTTGGCGAGGGGGGCATGGGCGTGGTCTACCGCGCGCGCGACGAGCGATTGGGACGCGAGGTCGCGCTCAAGATGATCTCCGGCCTGTCTGATGAGGAGGCGCTGAAACGTTTCTGGCGCGAGGCGCGCGCTGCCGCGAGCGTGAGCCATCCCAACGTCTGCCAGATCTTCGAAGTCAGCGAGTCGCCGGACGGCGTCTATCTCGCAATGGAGCTCCTCGCCGGCGAGGCTCTGGACGTCCGATTGCAGCGCGCCGTCTGCGCCCCGCGCGATGCCGTCCAGATCGCGGCGCAGATGCTCGCCGCGCTCGGCGCGCTGCATGCACAGGGACTCGTGCACCGCGACGTCAAGCCGTCGAATGTGTTCCTCACGCCCCATGGCGTGAAGCTGCTGGATTTCGGCCTCGCCCGTCCGATCTCCGACGTCACGGTTCGTATGGACGTTCCGGTGAGCGATCAGATCACGCGTCCTGGCACGCTGGTGGGCACCCCGCGGTACATGGCGCCGGAACAGGTCACCGGGCGCAGCGTGGATCATCGCACCGACCTCTACGCCGTCGGCGCGGTGCTGTTCGAGATGCTCACGGGCCGGCCACCGTTCGCCGGGGACAACATCTTTGACTTGGCCGCGGCAATTCTCAATGACCATCCGCCAGCGCTGCAAGGACCGGCGTCGGTGGTTGCCATGGACCGCGTGATCCGGCGCGCGCTGGCCAAGGATCCGATGGGGCGCTTTCCGTCCGCGGACGCGATGGCCGCCGAGTTGCGGCAGGTCCCGGTCGCCGGCGACACCGCAACGTCCGTCATCGCGGTGCGCGCACTCCTGCGCGTGGTCGTGCCGCCGCTGCGACTCCCGGGTGAGGACAAGGATGCCGCGTTCCTGTCGTTCGGACTGGCGGAGGCCGTGTCCGCCTCGCTCGCCGGCCTGCGCGACCTGGTGGTACGGTCGCCGTCACTGGCGTCCGCGTGGACCGGCGGTGACGCCGACCCGCGCAGGTTGGCCCGCGACGCAGATGTGGACGTGGTCGTCAGCGGATCGCTGGCACGGATGGGCGATCAGCTACGGGCGACGCTCCAGGTCATCGAAGCCGCGTCCGGGACGGTCGTCGGCGCAACGTCCGTGCGCGGCCAACTGTCCGAGATCTTCGAATTCGAGGACCAGATCACCAAGGCGGTGATCGCCCTGCTCACACCATTGCGCGCCGATACAGGCAAGAGTCAGGACGTGCACCGTGACGTGCCGGCCAACGCGCGGGCGTTCGAGCTGTTCCTGCGGGGCCTCGAGCTGGCGCGACAGATGAATCAACTGCCCGAGGCGCGCGTGTACTTCCAGCAGGCACTGGAGCACGACCCCGCGTTCGCGCCGGCATGGGCGTGGCTGGGCCGGTGTCACCGCGTGATCGGCAAGTACATCGAGGACTTCGAGGCCAACGACCGGCGCGCCGACGACGCCTTCCGGCGCGCGCTGGCGCTGTCGCCGGACCTCCCCATCGCGCACCGGTTCTACACCCACTACGAGTCCGAGCACGGGCGGGCGGACGCGGCGGTCGCGCGGCTGTTGCAGCACACCAAGGCCAACCGGAATGACGCGCAGTTGTTCGCGGCCCTGGTGCACGCCACCCGCTACGCCGGCCTGCTGGGGGCGTCCGTCGCCGCCCACGAAGAGGCCAGGCGGCTGGACCCGGCGGTTCCGACGAGCGTGGAGTTCACCTACCTGGCACTGGACGACCAGCCACGGCTGAAGGACTTGGCATTACGCGCCGCAAGCGACTCTGCCAAGGGCGCCTACGCCTACATGCTGCTGTTCCACGGGCGACACGATGAGATGCGGCAGCTGCTAGCGCAGACAGACCTGCGGCACCTTCCCCATGGTTATCAGGGCATTATCCGGGCACTCGAGAAGCCCTTGAGCGATGCACAGGGAACGCTGACCGCGCTGGACGAAGCGCTGACCGTCGGGGCGTCCAACGATCCGGAGGCCGTCTTCCTGTACGGGATGGTTGCTGCCGCGCTCCAGGCGCACGATCGCGGGCTGGAATCCGTGATCAAGGCCGTCCAGCGCGGGTTCACCCCCGTGCGAACGATGGAGACAGCGCCCGCACTCGCTCCGGTGCGGCAGCGCATGGCCTTCGCAGACGCCCTCGAGGTGGTCCGCCGGCGTCAGCGAATCGCGCTGGCTGTCTTCGAGCGCGGCGACGGACCGTCTCTGCTCGGCATCAGCGCCGATCGCGCCGTGTGACGGAATCGGGCCGGGCAAGCGCAACGCGGCGCTTCGCGCTCCGGAGTGCCTTCCATATATTCGGCACGTCCGCACCTCCCACCCGTCAGCACTCATGCCAGCCTTACGCGAGCAGTCTCGACGGAAGTTCCTCCGTTTCCTCGCCGGTAGCCCGCTGTTCGCGCTCGCCGGCGGTGAGTTGGCGGTCGTGGCACGCATGCTGGAGCAAGGCGCGCTGACCGACGGTGACGCCGCGCCTCAGGACCCAGCGCTGATCCACGCGGCACAACAAGCCATCAACGTTTTCGACTTCGAGTCAGTCGCCAAGGCCAAACTGCCGCCAGCGCATTGGGGCTATCTCGCTACGGGCACGGACGACGACGCGACCATCCGTGCCAACCGCGAGGGCTACGCCCGCTGGGAAATGAAGATGCGACGCCTGGTGGACGTGAGCCGCATCGACCCCGGCGTGGAGATCCTCGGTGTGTCATGGCCCACGCCGATCGTGATCAATCCCGTCGGCAGCCAGAAGGCGTTTCACACGGAAGGCGAGTTGGCGGTGGCACGCGCCGCCAAAGCCAGGAACCACCTCCAGGTGCTCTCCACCGTTGCCACGACATCTGTCGAAGACGTGAGCGCCGCACGCGGGATGCCGGTATGGTATCAGCTCTACCATCGCCAGGACTGGAGCCAGACGCGCGAGCTGGTGAAACGCGTGGAGCGCGCCGGTTGCCCGGTGCTCGTCTTCACCGTGGACCTCCTCGGCGGCAGCAACCGTGAGACCCAGGTGCGCGAGGCGCTCACCGACACGCGCGACTGCACCAAGTGCCACACCGGCGGACGCCCGCAACCCGGGATGCTCCAGATCGATTTCCGGGACAATCGCCGCAAACCGATGATCGCGGGATTTGGCCCGGCGCAGAATCCGGATCCCGGCACGCCGACGTGGGACTACATCAAGCGCCTCAAGGACATCACCACCATGAAGGTCTTCCTCAAAGGCATCGTCACGCGCGAAGACGCCGAGCTGGCGATGCAGCATGGCGTGGACGGGCTCTTCGTATCGAATCACGGCGGCCGCGCCGAGAACAGCCTGCGCGCCACGGTCACTGCCCTGCCGGACGTGGTGGCGGGAGTGGCAGGCCGAGCGCCGGTGATACTCGACGGTGGCATCCGTCGCGGCACGGACATCTTCAAGGCACTGGCACTCGGCGCCACAGCGACCGGTATTGGCCGGCCGTACATCTGGGGACTGGCTTCGTTCGGGCAGGAAGGCGTGGAGACCGTGCTGGCCTTACTGCGCAAGGAGTTCGAGATCGTGATGCGACAGGCCGGCACGATCACGACCAAAGGCATCACGCGCGACTATGTCGCCGAGGCACGCGGCTAGGTTTCCCCGGTACCTGTTCCGCGGACAAGAACTCATACTGGCGGGCATGCTTCCAGGATCACAAGGGTTGGCGATACCTACACCGCGTCGCCGTTGGACCCGCGCGGCATTCTACATCCACTTGTGGCTCGGCGTGGTCGTGACGGTCGCGCTCGTCGCCATTGCAGTCACCGGCGTGATGCTCAACCACAAGCGCGGCGTGGGCCTGATGCCCGACGTTCCGCACCAGCCCACCGCCCCGTTCGGCCAGGCGATTTCGCTGGAACGACTGGCGTTGGCGGCGCTCGAGGCCGCGCCGCCGTCGTCGAAGGGAGCATGGAAGTCGGGCGACCCGGTGGACATCGCGCTCATCGATCGCATGGACGTGCGCCCGCGCGATGGCATCGTGAAGGTGCGTCTGCGCGACAAGGCGTCCATGGAGATGACCGTTGATATCGCGAGCGGCCAAGTGCTCCACACCGGTCGCCGCGGAGATGTGTTCATCGAGAAGCTGCATTCCGGTGAGGCGTTCGGCGGGCAGGCGTACGTCCTCCTCTCCGACGTCACCGCCGTTGTGCTCGTGCTCACGTTGATCACCGGCTATTGGCTCTGGTTGGCGCCCAAGCTGCGGTGGGGCCCCGCCCCGGAATCGGACCAAGTCACATGAGTGCAAACATCATTGCCTTTCTGCTGGGCTTGTTCGGAGTGCCCATTGCGTTGCTCGCGGTAGGCCATCGCCTGCGGCGACGCGCGCCGCGAGTCCGCAGCGCCTTCATGGGGGCATTCATCGGACACTGCGTGGCCGGCGTGCTGGCCGTGCTACTGGGCATGATTCCGCCGGAAGCGTGGACGCCGGAAGAGACCGGCCGCGGATTCGCCGGACTGTGGAGCTTGCTGGTACTGCCGGTCGTTGGCGCGATGGGTGGGTCGCTGTGGAGCAAGGGCCGGAGGGTTTCGCTCGACATCCACGGGGTACGAGAAGGTGGTCTAGGCAAGCCCTGGTAGTACCGATACTCTAAAGCGGTGGGCCGCTTCTCCGACGACGGAGACATGCCGCGTTTTGGTGGTTCGTCGTCATCGGTCGAAGCGTGACCTTGGCAGTACTCTCACGCTGGACTTGACTGACATGCGCCAACTCACGTTGTGTTTCCACGTCACCCTGCTCGGGGCCATCGCTGTCATCACGCCCCAGCCAGCGGCGTCCCAGGCGCTGGATTCCCTCCTCGACGCGCCGATCAACGCCGCCTCCAAGTACGAGCAGAAGGCCGCGGAGGCTCCGGCGTCGGTCACGATTGTCACCGCGGACGAGATCCGGCGGCATGACTACCGGACCATCGCGGACGTCCTCGAGAGCGTCCGCGGTTTTTACATCAGCAACGACCGCAATTACACGTACATGGGCGTGCGCGGATTCGGCCGACCAACGGACTACAACAACCGGATTCTGCTGCTGATTGACGGTCAGACCGTCAACGATCGGACGTGGGCCGGCGCACCTATCGGCGGTGAACTGCCTTTCAACGTGGACGCCATTGAGCGCGTCGAGATCGTGCGCGGGCCTGGCTCGGCGCTGTACGGCACTGGCGCGATGTTCGGCGTCATCAATGTCGTGACCAAGACCGGCACCCAACTGGACGGAACGATCATTCGTGGACGTGCCGGGTCTGACGGCTTGGGCGAGGTCGCCTTGACCACGGGACGCGCGCTCGGCGCAAATGGATCAGCGGCGCTTTCGGTGCTTGCGGGCCGTTCGGACGGCGGCGACCTCTACTTTCCGGAGTACGACACCCCGGCGCAGAACGGCGGCGTGGCGCGCGGCCTGGACTGGGAGCGCGGTGGAAGCGCGCTCGCGTCGCTCAGCTGGAAGGACATCTCGACCTCCGCTGGCTACCGGTCACGGTCAAAGGGAATCCCTACCGGGGCTTACAGCATGGTGTTCGGCGACGCCCGGGCGCAAACGTGGGATCAGACGATCTGGGGAAGCGTCGCGGCACGCCGGGAAGTGCGTGCCGGGTTGCTGCTCTCTGGGCTCGTGTACGGTGACCGCTATGACTACGAGGGTACGTACCCGCTCTCCGCCGGTGCGCCGTACGGCGACGGCGGCGGAAGCGCGGATGCCGGCGCCGAAGCGCTGCTCCTGTGGGACGCGACGTCCCGACATCGCCTCTCCTTTGGGTCTGAGTTTCGCCATGTGTCGCGCGCGGACTACTGGGAACGTCAACTGGACGGGACCCGAACGAGCGACGACCAGCCGTTTGATGTCACGTCCTTCTTTGCGCAGATCGAGTCCCAACTGCTATCCCGCCTCGCGCTCGTTGCCGGTGTGCGCCGCGAGGCGACACGAACTCTGCCCGCCACCACCGTTCCGCGATTCGCCCTGATCGCCAATCCAGATGAGCGCACGAGTGTGAAGCTGCTCTTCGGCGAAGCGTTCCGTTCACCAAGCCCCGCTGAAGCGACGATTACCACCACGTTCTACATCCGGAACCCCGGGCTCAGACCTGAGCGCATCCGTTCCACTGAACTCGAAATCCAGCGCCGCGTCGCGTCGCCCCTCCTGGTGGGCCTGACTGCCTATCGCTACCAAATGCGCGATCTCATCGAACAGGTGGCGATCGATACCATTGGTACGCTCAACTTCAGCAATACTGCCGCGGTCGACGCGCGCGGCACGGAGTTGCAGATCGACATCGTACCGCTCGGCGCACTCTCCGCTCGCGCCACGTATGCGCTGCAAGCCGTGGACGACCGCTCCACCGGACAGCGACTCAGCAATTCGCCAGAGCAAATTGCCCATGTCACGGTCCTGGGCCAAGCCACAAACGGACTTCGCGCCGCGGTGGGTATTCGGTACGAGTCCGGTCGGCGAACGCTCGGCGGCGGCATGACCCGGGCGTTCACACGGTCAGACCTGTCCCTGGGTTACGCGTCGGCGTCGTCGGGCCCAATCCGTTGGATACGCGGCGGCGAGGTCCTGCTTCGTGTGACGAACCTCTTCGACGCGACGTACGCTGTGCCCGGCGGCCTCGAGCACCTCCAGAACTCGATCCCTCAGCGGGGGCGCCAGTTCTCCCTGAGCTTCAGCCACCGCTCGTCCTGGCGGCGATGACACGAGCCGCACTGCCCCTCGGATGGGTGGGTCGCCGAGTCGCTTGCCGTGCCCGAGGCGCGTGCATGGCGCTCATGTTCCTGGCTGAAACGCGGGCCATTCTGGCGCAGGAGATGGACGTCCCAGTCTCCGTTCAGATTCCGCTCTTTCTCAAGGTCATGACCTTCGATCGACGCTACGGCAACGGCGGTCAGCCGGTGATCTTCGGCGTGCTGTTCCAGAGTGGCAATCGGGCGTCGGTGATCGCGAAAAACGAAGCACTGCGCGCGTTGAATTCCGCCGCCGACCTCGAAGCTCAGCCCGTCCGACCCATACCGATCGACCTGGACCAGGAGTCCCTGTCCGATGCGCTCGCCCGGGAGCACCCCACGGCGGTGTATGTGACTCCCCTGCGGGCCGTCGCCATCGGCAATATCTGCGTCGCGACGCGAGCCGCCCAGACCACGACGTTCACCGGCGTCCCTCGCTTCGTGACGCTCGGGCTGGCCGTGGGCGTCCGGCTTCAGGGTGAGCGGTTAAAACTGTTGGTTAATCTCCCCGCCGCGCGAGCCGAGGGTGCGGACTTTCGCGCCGAGCTGCTCAAGCTTGCTCAGGTGATCCGATGACGCCCTGGCTCGGCGGCATCCGCCGCAAGCTGGCGATCAGCTTTTCGCTGCTCGTGTCGGCGTTCGCCGTGTTCATGGTCGTGTTTTTCCCCAATCGGCTGGAACAACAGGCACGCAGCGCCCTTATTGCGCGCGCCGAGGCGGTGCGCGACATGACAGCGTATAGCCTGAGTGCCGGTTTGTACTTCGGTGATTCCTCAGCCATCCGGGAAGTGCTGGATGGCGCGGCCCGCGACGCCGACGTCACCCTGCTCGAGGTCCGCGATCTCGCCGGCCGGCTGACCACCATCCGACGCGACGCGGGCGCGATGGCACATGACACGATCGTTGGCGGCGGCTATGTCGCGCCCGACGGTGCGACTTACATCACGTCAACGCTCGTCCTGCACGGCACCACCCAGGTCGGTACGCTCCACCTCGGCCTTTCACTCGCCGCACTGCGCAAGGATGTCCGAGCCGGGCGCCAACTCGGACTGATCGTCGGCGCGCTGATCCTCATCATCGGCCTCGCGCTCGTTTACACCGTGAGCACGCTCGTGACCCGGCCGCTGCTCGACGTGGTCGATACCGTGCGGCGCATCGCGGCCGGCGACCTGAGTCTCCGCGCTCCGGCCACCTCCGATGCTGATGTCTCGCAGCTCGTCAACGCCGTCAACTCCATGGTGGACAGCTTGGCCGGCGCACAGTCCGAGCTGGCGCGCATCAACGCGGAGCTCGAGGCGCGCGTGCAAGCGCGAACCGCCGAGCTGGAGTCGCTCATCGAGCTGGCACCCACGGCGATCGTCGAAGTGGACCTGGCGTGGCACGTCACGCGCTGGAATCGTAGCGCGACGAAGCTCTTTGGCTGGACGGCCGAAGAGGCCATCGGGCACCGCATCCCGTACATCACCGAAGAGCATTTGCCCGAGTTCAGCAAGAACCAGGCGCGTCTGATCTCAACCGGGACGCTGCCAGCGCTGGATGCGGCGCGGCGGCGCAAGGACGGAAGCCCCGTCCACGTTCTTGTCTCCGCCGGCAAGCTGAGCGATGCCCTTGGCCGCACAACAGGCTACCTCGCGTTCGTGACCGATCTCACCGAGCGCAAGTCGCTGGAAGAGCAGCTCCGCCAGGCCCATAAGATGGAAGCGGTTGGACGGCTCGCCGGCGGAATCGCGCACGACTTCAACAACATCCTGACGGTTATCACCGCGTGTGCCGCGCTCCTTCGCGACACCAGCGTAACGACCGAGCAACGCGAAGACATCGAACAAATCGTCGTGGCGGCCCAGCGCGCCGCCGCGCTGACGAACCAGTTGCTCACGTTCAGTCGGCAGGAAGTGGTGCAACTCGAACCCGTGAATCTCAGCAACGTGGTCCACAGCATGGACCGGATGCTGCGTCGGCTGCTGCGTGAGAATATTCGGGTCACGACGTCACTGGGACGCGAGGTTGGGGTCGTGACGGCCGACCGTCGCCAATTGGAGCGGCTGCTACTGAACCTCGTCGTCAACGCGTCGGACGCGATGCCACAGGGCGGGGCGCTCACCATTGAGACGCGGAACGTTCGCCTTGACGAGGCGTTCACACAGCGCTACCGCGGCATGACCCCAGGCAACTACGTCCTGCTGTCGGTCCGCGACACCGGCGTTGGTATAGACGCAGAGACGATTCAGAACATCTTCGATCCCTTCTTCACCACCAAGGAGGTGGGCAAAGGAACGGGCTTGGGGCTGGCGACGGTGTACACCGTATCCACACAGCTCGGAGGATGCGTTGACGTAGTGAGTTCGAAAGGCAACGGCGCCACGTTCAACGTCTACCTGCCGCTCACTGGCGTACAGCCTGCCGCCGAGGCTGCATCGTCCGCGATCGCCGGCCCAACCGACGGCGGCCGCGAAACGGTGCTGCTGGTGGAGGACGAGGAACCGGTCCGGCACGTGCTGCGTCGCACCCTGGAACGGCTCGGCTACTCAGTGCTCGACGCCGGCAGCGGCGAGGCTGGCCTGGCGGTCTCCAAGAGCCACGACGGTAGCATCGACATCGTGGTGACCGACCTGATGATGCCCGGGATGAACGGCCGCGAGTTTGCCGATCGGTTGCATGCAACCAAGCCCGAGTTACGCGTCGTCTTCATGTCGGGCTATACGGAGGAGCGGGTCCGGCAGGGTGGGCTGGTGGACGCGAATCACGCCTTCCTGCGAAAGCCATTTACCGGGCCGGAACTTGACAAGACCATTCGGGCCCTGCTCGACCGCACGCCGCGAACGACTACGCCCACCTGACGCGCCGTTCACGATGCCAGGGCGAACGTGGTTTTGTCATCCTGAGATCAGCGCGGCGCGCCCATGGCGCGCACCATCTCCACCCAATTCTGGATCAACGCGATGCGCGGCAGGCTCTGGCCCACCTGGTCGATATAGAGGAACTGTTTTCCGTCGGGGAAGATGTCCCAGTTCACGTTCGCCATTTGGGTGTCGTCCAGACCGCTCTCCATCACCACCCGCCGACTCGTGACGGCCATGCCCTCACCAGGCGCAATGCCAGCGGCGAGCAGCGCGCCCCGCTGAACGTAGAACAGCGTTTTCCCATCAGCGCTCCACCTGGGCGAATGGCCACCTTCGGTCGAGATCTGCGTCGGCGCCGTGCCGGGCGTCATTGGCAGCACGTACAACTCGGTCCTTCCCGTTCGATCCGACGAGAACGCGAGGCGCTTGCCGTCCGGTGAAAGCTGCGCCGCATACTCGTTGAACTCGGAGTTGAGGATCCAGCGCGGCACGGAATCGCCCAGCGCAATGACGCCGATATCGGCCTTCGCTTCGGGCCAACTGATGAAGATCAGGCCCCGGTCACCCACGAGCCACGAGGCGGGATACAGGGCATCTCCTGCCAACAGGAGTTGGGGTGACCCGGACAGGTTCGAAGCGCGCACATAGATCCCAGGGACGACACCACTGTCGCCGGTCGACACGGCGTATGCCAGCCGCCGGCCGTCGCGGCTCCAGACGGGTGCGCGTCCGCCGCCGACCGAGAACCGGGCCAGCGTTCCCTGCCTGCGGTCGAGAATCCAGAGATCGGCCTGCCCAGCGCTACCGGGAGACAACAAGCGCATGGCGAGGAATCGGCCGTCGGGTGAGATCGCGGGGTCCTCAAGGTTGTCGCTTCGACGGCCGGGAAGCGGCAGAATGGCGCCGCCAGCACCGCTCGATACGCGAAACGATTCATTGGTGTATCCCGTGCCCGGCTGATATTCCAGCCAGCCGTTCGTCGACAGCGCAAACTCGTGGTTGAAGCCGCCGGGCTGCCACACG
>ERZ1292623.988-Hain-H51-01um-R1-988-length-28427-cov-7_pt1 | contig 23601 bp, 21 predicted proteins | sample MGYA00564398_ERZ1292623 | MGnify/ENA primary metagenome ERZ1292623 (study PRJEB36523, sample SAMEA6512633) | groundwater metagenome | collected 2019-01-07 | study: AquaDiva: Metagenomics assemblies of 32 groundwater samples | reverse complement strand
GGGACAAGTTATCGTTATGACGTCTCTGCTGGTTCATTGGAAAAGCTAGAATCTTATAATTTGGATAGTCAGGTAAGCTTTTTTAATATTCCGCCGGGCGGGTTAGATATAGTTTTCGTTCCACCCGACCTATCTGTGATTTCTAATTCCCAGCTGCCGGTTACAATAACCCTACAAAGCGATAGTGGAACGCTCAGTTTAAATGTCAGCGTTTCTTCGGCTGGACAGGTAAGCGAAGGAGCGTTGGGTGTTTCTGGTGGGAGCAGTAGTGGTGGTTCTGGGTCTTCTGCGGCACCGACCGCCCCTACGAATCTTTCTGCAAGCGCCTTCTCACCTTCGCAAATTAATATTGTTTGGGTTGATAACTCTAACAATGAGACGGGATTTCTGATTTATCGTTCAGTTAACTCAGACCTATCCAGTCCAGCCATTATACCAGCGCCAGTGAATGTGACTTCTTATGCAGACACGGGGTTAAATTCGGCAACTAGATATTATTATCAGGTTTATGCTTGTAATGCTATCGGTTGTTCTGGGTCGAATGTAGCAAATGCGACGACGTTTTAAGAAGTATTTTAATATCAGATGAAAATAAGAAAAATCATAATAATATTGCTTGTTTTGTTGGTGATAATTCTTTTGGGAGTCGCGGTTAAATTTATAACTCCCAAGAAGATCGATCCTGCTCATTCTGGTCCCACTATCATAGTTGAGGATCTTAGCGAATTAGATGAAATTTTAGAGGAGAGAAAGAGTGCGGGCATCGAAGAAGAACCATCAATCATAATCAACAGCTTGGGTCATTATAAAGACACAGAAGTCTTAAAAAGAATTTACGGTCCTGATTTCGAATATAGACCGGAAGCATTTGAGCTCAATCCAAATTTTTAGAATGATGAACTTTGACCCTTTCTCAAAAAAACACCGTTTCATCCTGATTGTAACCTTGTTTTTTGCCCTGTTTTCATTGGTAGACGAAGTTTATGCTACTCAAATACCCCCCTTTCCAACAATTGGTGAGCAAAAACTTTTAGTTATTTTAGTCAATACCGATAATTCGCCGTCACCTAAGGAACCCATGACTAGAGATCAGGTCAGAAACATAATATTTGATGGCGAGTTTCAAAATTACTATCAGTCGGAGTCTCAGGGCAAGATTTATTTTACGGGAGACGTTGTGGGTTGGTATACCATTCCGGTTACACCAGGAACAAGTTGTGGTTTGACTTGGGGAGAGTTAACTACCAATCAAGAAAAATTTGATAACCTTATCCGATCAGTCAGAGAAGACGTCGATTTGTCACAGTATCGAAAGCTGATGATAGTCTCTCACCACAATTGCACAGCTGGTGGATTTGCCGGAATAGATCAATCTTACACTCTAGACGGTGTCCAATATTCATTTGGGCTGGCATGGGTAGGTATGCCTACAACGATTTTCCCAACCTCAATTGCAGTGCACGAGCTTAGCCACACTTTTGGAGGAGGATTGTGGCATGCGGACGCTCTGGAGTGCGGTATGAGCAAGATAAATGAAATGCAATGGAATAGCCTTTTTTATGCAACAAATTATTCGGGCGTGACTCCTTGTTATAGCTACGAATATGGCAACTTCACAGACATAATGGGAGGAGGGGGGCTTAGTAATTTAAATAGTATTCATTTCAATGCAGCTATAAGAGATTTTCTAGGCTGGTTTGATGGCGATGAGTTATTGAATGTAGAAAGGTCAGGCGTATATACGATCAATCCATTGGAAAAACAAGGCGGTGAAATTAAGTCTGTCAGGATAAGAACGTCAGTTATGGGCCCAAGAGAATATTATTATTTAGAGTATCACACGGACATAACAGCAGGAAGATACAGTTATTGGGATGAGGCCAGTCAGGAGGTAAGGCTTACGAACGATGAGGTTAGTTCAAATAACGACGGCATCTTTATAAACTGGATGCCCCAAAGAGGTAAATGGTGCTCAATTTGCTTCATCCCCACCTCCGAAGGCTCAGGAGAAATCTTTCTTTTAGACATGAGCCCTCTTCAAGGCATTAAGGCGGCCGATCCGAATTGGCATACTGACTGGCTGTTCCCAACTCTTTTAAAACAAAGTGATTGGGGAACCGAGAATAGAAGCGTAGAAAAATTTATCGATAATAACAGAGGAGTTGTGATTGGCCCAGTTTTGAGCAACGACGATAACGGCATTACTTTTCGTGTTGAATTATTATATCCATCGGGATTGGTTACAATTCCGGTGAGTTCAAATCAAATTAACCTCACTTGGTTTGATAATCAAGACGATGAAACTCGTTTTGAAGTTGAACGATCCGCTAACGGTACCAGCGGTTGGGCTAATATCGTAATCAATCTTTCTGCAAACACTCAGTCTTATTCCGATAGCGCCTTAAACGCAGACACCACATACCATTATCGGGTCCGAAGTTGTAATAACAATAGTTGTTCTTTGTATTCAAATATTGCGTTTGCCAAAACATTGGCTGCGAATGCGCAACCACCTTCCGCTCCGCCTGTCCCCACAAATCTTTCTGCTGCTGCCGCCTCAATTTCTCAGATTAATTTATCTTGGACCGATGTCTCTTCGGAAGATAATTACAAAATTGAGCGGTCAGCTGATGGCACAGCTTTCACATCTATCACTAATGCGGTTTCCGCAAACGTGATTACCTATTCAGACACCGGTCTTGATGCAAATGCCAAATATTATTATCGCTTAAGCGCTTGCAATGCAGGCGGTTGTTCAACGCCCTCTTCTGTGGCTAATGCCACAACCTTATCGCCACCACCAGTTGCTCCGCCTGCCCCTTCGAATTTTTCTGCTGCCGCCGCATCTGTTTCCCAAATTAATCTTGCGTGGATTGATAATTCTAACAATGAAACTAAATTTGAAATTGATAGATCACCCGATGGAACAAGCTTCACTAAATTAGTAACCGATCCCTCTGCTAACATCACAAGTTTTTCTGATACGGCCTTAAGCTCTAATACTACTTATTACTATCGCATCAGAGCCTGTAACGGCACAGCATGCTCCGCTTATTCCAGTAGTGCTTCGGCAAAAACATTGGTCATAGTCGTTTCACCACCAAGTGCGCCGTCCGGTCTCGTTGTTACTACCATTTCTAATTCTAAAACTTATCTTTCTTGGACAGATAATTCTAATAACGAACTTACCTTTGTTGTCGAGCGATCGTCTGTTGGGGCAAGTTCTGGCTTCTCGGCCGTAGCTACTACACAGACGAATGTAAATAGCCTTACCGATACAAACCTTGCTGCAAATACTATTTACTATTACAAGGTCAAAGCCTGCCACGCGACGGACTGTTCGTCATATTCCAGCGCTGTTTCTGCAACAACGGGTTCGGTGGCTGGTTGTTTGCCGGCTGGGGTGCAGATAGGAGTTAATAAGAGCGGGTTGCAAAAAGTCATTTCTACTGGCATCCAACTCGTTCCTAAAAGCATTGATTCTCTTCAGATATTTTTTCAATTGCCACAAAGCCTTATTTCGGGTAATTCAATAGAAGTACACAAAGACTCTTCAGCTCCGACCACTATTCAAAAGTGTTAATATTTTAGATATTATGAGTTTCATTAAAGAAAATAACGGCAGTTTGATTGTTGAAGCAATCGTAAGTATTAGCATTTCTGTCGTGGGGCTTCTGGGGGTGCTTGGTTTGCTTTCTCGCTCGCTTGGTTTGAATAAAGATATCGGACATAAATTCATCGCAACTTATTTAGCCGTTGAAGGAATAGAAGTTGTTAAAAGTTTAATTGAAAATGATTTTGTGGACGGTCGTGGCTGGAGTGCCTGTTGCGCTCCCGGAGCTTGGGAGGCCGCTTATAATAGCACCGCTCTTGTTTCTGGGGCTTCACCACGACCTTTGCGTTTTGATTCGGCAACCGGTGTTTATAATTATGACGGGACTAAGCCGACGTCCGCGTTTTCGAGAACGATCAACATAACGAACGTCAGTTCAAATGAAATGCGCGTTGTTTCAAACATAAACTGGACAATTCGTGGGTCTGCGCAAAATATCTCGTTAGAAGACCATTTTTTTAATTGGCGAGTACGTCCATAACCAGGAAATATTTAAAATTGAAAATTAGCAATTCAGGATTGAATGATGGTTTTACGCTTGTGGAGCTAATGGTTGCTATGTCCCTTTTTTTGGTAGCGGTTACGATTTCTTCGGGCGCATTTGTAAGGTCTTTGAGAACACAGAGGGCGGCCAATCAGATAATGTCGGTGAATAGCAATGCCAGTTTGGTTGTTGAACAAATATCTAGAGAAATAAGAAGCGGATATAACTTTACTCTGAATAATTTTCCTACATCTCTTTGTGGTACTGGTCAATTCGATGAACTAAAATTTACCAATTCCAAGAGCAAGGGGGTGACGTATCATCTTCAGAGCAACGCGATAGAAAGGCGGGAGTGCGATGCAGCGGGTTGCACCACAGAACCTTTTTATGTGCTCACGCCTCCGAATGTCTCCGTATCTCGGCTTTGTTTCGTAAACACCCAATTGCCCACAACCAATGATTCCTGGCGGATTACTGTTTTTTCAAAATTTGGACCATCTGATCCACAGTTGAGTGGAAACACTGTGGATTTTCAAACAACGATAAGCGGCAGGATATTACCAAGTGAAATCCAATAACATGATTAAACAAAATAACGGCCAAGTAATGATTTTGAGCGTAATGCTTCTGGGTGGAGTGCTTCTGAGTGCTTCTGCGGTTGCCGGGCTTTTAACTCTTTATCAGATAAAGAGTGCAAATGATGCGGTTAATTCTGCAAAAGCTTTGTATGCCGCAGACGCTGGAGTGGAGTCCGCCAGTTGGGCATATTTTAAGGGAGATATTGGGAACATACCCGTTCCTGTTTTCAACGACACTTCGGTTTCGGTGGTAATCCAGTCGTCTCTTGCTCCGACATCAATTAATATAACTTCAAAAGGATTTGCGGCCGGTAATAAGGTAATTAGGATTTTGGAGACCATCTTTGAGAACGTATCACCGTAATGGATAAGATTAAGGCCAAAGAAAGAGTCTCGCATCTTAAGAAAGTCATAGACAAATACCGTTACGCATATCATGTTCTAGATCAGGAATTGGTATCCGATGAGGTGCTGGATTCTCTTAAGAAAGAACTTTTTGATCTGGAACAACAATTTCCGCAGCTCGTTACACCAGACTCTCCCACGCAGCGTGTGGGCGGTAAGCCCTTAAAACAGTTCAAAAAAGTTCGTCACGAGGAACCAATGCTTTCTTTTAATGATGCTTTTTCGGAGAGTGATATGGAAGATTGGCTTACAAGAGTTGAGAATTATTTGGGGGAGAAAGTGAAACAAGAATTTTATTGCGAACTAAAAATTGACGGGCTTGCTATAGAGCTGGTTTACGAGAACGGTTTTTTTATTCACGGCGCAACAAGGGGTGATGGTTTGGTTGGGGAGGATATTACGCAAAACCTTAAAACGGTTGAAGCAATACCCCTAAAGTTAAAAGTTGAAAATCCAAAATTGAAAGTACCGACAAGGTTAGTAGTTAGGGGCGAGGTTTTTTTAACCAAGAAAGAATTTGAAAGGATGAATAAAGAGCAAGTTAAAGCAGGTGTAAAAGTCTATGCGAATCCGAGAAACGTTGCGGCTGGATCTATGCGTCAGCTTGATCCAAAAATTACCGCATCTCGCAAACTTGATTCGTTCCAATACGGCATAGTAACGAATGTTGGGCAAGAAGAACACGAAAGCGAGCACGAAATTCTCCGCGATTGGGGGTTTAAAACAAATCCCAATAACAAATTGGTTCACTCTTTAAAAGAGGTTTTTGAATTCAGGAATTATTGGGAACACCATCGCGAAAAACTACCCTATGAAGTTGATGGAGTTGTGGTGATTTTGAATAATGACGAAGTTTTTAATAACGCGGGCGTGATTGGCAAGGCCCCTCGTGCCGCAATTGCTTATAAATTTTCTCCCAAGGAAGCAACAACGAAGATTAAGGGCATAAAGATCCAGATAGGGCGTACAGGAGCCTTAACTCCTGTTGCCGAACTTGAACCGGTCGGAGTGGGTGGAATAACCATAACTCACGCAACGCTTCATAATTACGATGAAATCCAAAGATTGGGAGCGAGAATAGGCGACACGGTGATTGTAAGTCGTGCCGGGGATGTGATCCCTAAAATTACGAAGGTTTTGAAAGAACTCCGTAATGGTAAAGAAAAAGAGTTTCATATGCCGGTTGTTTGTCCTTTTGACGGCTCAAAAATTTTACGTGACGGTGCAATTTATCGTTGTTCCAATTCTAGGTGTGGCGCTGTGCACCGAGAAACGCTTTACCATTTTGTTTCTCGTTCAGCATTTGATATAAGAGGATTGGGTGCAAAGATTATTGATCGTTTTTTGGATGAGGGTCTGATATTGGATGCTGCAGACATTTTTTCTTTAAAAGAAGGCGATATTAAGACATTGGAGCGTTTCGGAGAAAAATCTGCCGAAAATATTGTGCGTGAAGTGGGGGAGCATAAGACAATAACACTTCCACGCTTTCTTTATAGTCTTGGGATTCTGCATGTTGGCGCAGAAACCGGACTGCTCTTAGCAAGACAATTTCCAGTTACGGGCATTAGGGAACTTGTTACGAAATATAAAACATTGTCTTTGGAGGATCTGCAGAAAGTCCGTGATGTAGGCCCCGCGGTCGCAGAGAGTATTTATGGTTGGTTTCGCGAGTCGCGTAATATAAAATTTTTAGAAAAACTGGAAAAGGTAGGGATTGTCATCGAAAACCAAGGACCTGGTATTAAAAATCAAAAGTTATCTGGAAAAACATTTGTTCTCACAGGAACTCTTTCGAAGATGTCTCGTGATGAGGCAAAAGAGAAAATTCGTGAATTGGGTGGAGATGTTTCTGAAAGCGTATCTCAAAAAACCGATTATGTCGTTGCGGGCGAGAATCCTGGTTCAAAATACGATAAAGCGAAAAAGTTGGGCGTTAGGGTAATGAACGAGATAGAATTTTTAAAACTTATTTAACTCATATATAATAAGATTCTTATGGGAATTGTAGATAAAAAAACAATTGAAATCTTATCAGATCTAGCAAGAATCGGTCTAAAGAAGACCGAAGAAGAAGCGCTTGTTGGCGATTTAGAGAAAATACTGGAACATTTTGGAGAGCTTAAGGATATAGATACCGACAAGGTAGAACCGATGTTCGGGGGCACGCAATTGCAAAATTCGTTTCGCGTTGATGGTGTTGGGAGCAGAATCAATGCTAAAAAATCTACGGAGCAATTTCCTGAATCAAAGGACGGTTTTTTGAAAATTCCGCCGGTTTTCGAATAAGGCATTATCCAAGCAGATGCACCTACACGACTTAACAATTAAAAGTTTCGGAGAAGGCCTTCTTAGAAAAGAATTTTCTGCGCTTGAGATAACTCAGGCCTATCTGAATTATATAGCCGATAAAGACAGGGAAGTTGGGGCTTATTTGAACCTGCATGGGATGGAAGCGATTCGTTCTGCAGAAGCGGTTGATGTTGCTATCTCTGAAGGGAGAAGAATCGGTCCGATTGCAGGAGTACCTGTGGCGCTTAAGGATAACATGCTCGTAGATGGGTCAAGGACAACTGCTGGCTCAAAAATTTTGGAAAACTATATTTCGAGCTATGACGCAACGGTAACTAAAAAACTAAAGGAGGGCGGAGCGGTTGTGTTGGGCAAAACTAATATGGATGAATTTGCTATGGGCTCTTCTACTGAAAACTCTGCATTCCAGATTACTCGTAACCCTTATGATCCCAAACGAGTCCCTGGAGGTTCTTCCGGCGGTTCTGCCGCAGCTGTTGCTGCAAATATAGCCCTTGCAGCACTGGGTTCAGATACGGGCGGATCAATAAGACAGCCCGCCGCTTTCTGTGGAGTTGTCGGATTAAAACCGACATATGGTGCGGTTTCGCGGCATGGGCTCATTGCTATGTCTTCGAGCTTGGATCAGATTGGACCGATTACAAGAACAGTTGAGGATGCGGCAATCCTCTTTAAAGCGATATCCGGTAAGGACGAGTTTGATTCAACTAGTGTGGATACCGATTATGACGACGTTATTAATCCGGATTTGGATGACCTGAAGAATTTAAAAATAGGTTTACCCAAGGAGTATTTTATTTCGGGGCTTGATAAAAAGGTTTCGGACGGGATGGATTTAGCAATAGCAAAATTAAAAAGTTTGGGCCTGAAGTTTGAGGAAATCAGTTTGCCAAACACAAAATACGCTCTCTCTGTTTACTACATAATAATGCCGGCGGAGGTGAGCACCAACCTGGCTCGTTTTGATGGCATCCGTTATGCGCGCATACCCGATTTGGAAATCAAGAATCTAAAAGATTTGTATCTAAAAAATAGAGGATTGGGTTTTGGCGCAGAGGCTAGAAGGAGAATATTATTGGGCACTTTCGTCCTATCTTCGGGATATTATGATGCTTACTATGCAAAAGCTCAAAAAGTTAGGACGCTTATCAAAAGAGATTTTGACGAAGCTTTCAAAAAAGTAGATGTAGTTTTGACGCCGGTTACCCCAACTCCCGCTTTCAAAATAGGAGAAAAAACCGCAGATCCGATGCAAATGTACCTTTCCGATATATTCACAATCCCCGCGAATCTTGCAGGTCTTCCTGCGATCTCTATCCCGGTTAAGAAATATTCTTTAGCAGATAAGGAATTACCCATAGGCTTTCAGCTTATAGGGAAGTATTTTCGCGAGAAAGATATTTTGGGCCTTGGGCAATACTACGAAAAGTTGTAGTTTACTTTTCCGTCTCATCTGCTAAATTCTAATGAGAACACAGAAATAGTCTGAAGGAGAATCGAGTGATTCCTGACGATTCACGCCAGTCCTCCGATTGGCTTTCTGATCTTCAATTCCATAGGTGTACTCACGAGTGTCATGTAGATGACAAGGTCGTTTGCGACGGATCCTGCTGTGACGGGAAATGCAAGTTTTGTGGATTTTTTTTCCATCACTTGCTTTCTCATGAAATGAGATGTGAATGTGCCCCTGCTGGATAAAGGATGAGCGTGGATAAAAATATAGCGCTCCGATGTACATCGGAGCGCTTTTTGTTAGTTTTCGTGATAGATGATCCTGACTTGATAACAATGTCTTTCTTGTGCCTCTTTGGTGAGGTGGTCTATAAGAGCCTTTCTGAGCGTCTGTCTGTATTGGTCCGGCAGTTCTTTGCGGGTTGCCACATGAGTAATGTAGGCAAAACTTGTCCCGCCATGGAAAAAAGTCCGTTCAATAATCAATGTAGCCGCACCCACCACCTTGCCGTTTTCTTCCGCAACAAAGATGGTCTGATCTGGATTTGCTTCCATCTTGGTAATCACCTCTGTCCGCCATGCGCTTGTGAATACTCCAACCGGCATCAATGTTTCAAGTGTCTCAAACAGGCCTTTTCGCCAATCAAGCCATTTCACTGGTCTGATCTCCATGTTCGCTCCCAAATTGAGTGGATGAGAATCGTAGAACTAACTACAGTCTATTTATGCGCGCGAGAAAGTCAATCGATTAGAATCACTTAGCGAGGAACGAGGTTAGCGATTCAATCGCTTCGTGAAACGAAGTACCATTTTAGTTGCGCAGCTGACGGGATTTGCCTCTCCCTTCGGTCGAGACCTCATCACTTCGTGATTTTGGCCTTCGGTTCAAATCCCGCCTGAATAAGCCAAAACAAAGCCGACCATAAAGGTCAGTTTTGTTTTAGTTGCGCAGCTGACGGGATTTGAACCCGTGATCTTCCCCGTGACAGGGGGACGTGTTAACCAGGCTACACCACAGCTGCAATAGACTCGTTTTCTAGTTATTTAACCTCGGATGCCAGTAAATTGCAATTATCTTCCGGTTAGATTTTTGACCTCCGCTATATACCAAACCATGTTCTATTGGCACCCTCTTCTTAGTGCTTGTACTCACCGCTCTATTGTTGCCCACAAAGAAGCCCATGTGCTTGTGAGAAGAGGCGAATATTTTGCTGTTTTTATCTTTATCTGATTTGATTTCTTCCCAGACAATAATTGCTCCAACTCGCGGTTTATGGATTCTTCGCCACCCACTCCGTTCCATTTCGTCGAGTGCGCGGTGTATTGTGATTTGGATATTTTTGACCAAGGAAAAAATTTTCAGCACAGATGTTAAATAAAAAGCACAGCTAACCCGGCCGCGTTGGAGAACCTCTAGTTTTTTTCCGTTCACCAAACAGTAAAATTCTTGGAAGGCCTTTGAGCCAACCGAGTTTTTTATAAATGCCAAATAACTTTGAAGTAATAGGGTTTCAACTCTTACAGATTTTGAATTTCTGGCATGCATATATTTATGTATTGTGCCGACAGCAGGGATCGAACCTGCGACCTAGGGCTTATGAGTCCCTCGCTCTACCACTGAGCTATGTCGGCATAATTTATGTTCCGGGGGTTGGATTTGAACCAACGACCTCAAGGTTATGAGCCTTGCGAGCTACCAGGCTGCTCTACCCCGGGATAATGGATGTTAAAATCCTACCATATAGTACATAAAAAACGAGGAAATATCAAACACGACATCTTGTCTTTTATCTTGCCGAAAGCGCGCTCTAACCTTAAAATTATAAGTAATTGCATGGATATTGTGAAAATAAAGAATCGGGCGAATGAGGACATAAGGAAGATTAAAGATTTGAAGGGGCTGGAAGATTTGAGGGTTAAGTATCTTGGGCGCAAGTCGGAGCTTGTTAGTTTTTTGCGTTCCATGAAAGATAAATCAATTACTGAGCGTCGCAAGGTGGGGCCAATTGCGAACAACCTTAGGAAGGAACTGGAACTGCTTTTTAATAATAAATTAAAAGAATTTAAGAAAGGCGACGATGGTAGAAAATTAGACGTTACTCGCCCCGGTATAAAAGTTGAAAGAGGTCATTCGCATCCTCTTACTCTCTTGGACTCAGAAGTAAGAAGGATATTCGCCTCTATGAATTTTTCTATCGTTGAGGGGCCGGAGGTAGAATCTGAATATTATAACTTCGATGCTTTGAATATTCCTGCCGGTCACCCCGCTCGAGATTTGTGGGATACTTTCTGGTTGAAGTCCGAGAACAGAAAAGAAAAATCGCTTCTTCGCACGCATACCTCACCGATGCAAATACGATATATGGAAACGCATGAGCCGCCATTTCAGATCATTGTTCCTGGTCGGGTTTTCAGATATGAAGCAACGGACGCTTCCCATGAATTCAATTTCTATCAGGTGGAAGGTCTAATGGTTGGTCCAAACATAACGCTCGCAAACTTCAAATATGTAATTGAAGAATTTTTCAAAAAACTATTTGGCACCAAAATAAAATTCCGCTTTCGTCCCAGTTATTTCCCGTTCGTTGAGCCTGGAGTTGAGGTGGATATAAAGCTTCCCGGAGGCAAGTGGTTGGAGGTAATGGGCGCCGGAATGGTTCATCGGAAAGTTTTTGACAATGTTCGGTATAATCCCGATAAGGTTCAAGGTTTTGCCTTCGGAATAGGGCTGGATCGGCTTGCAATGATCAAATATAACATTCCAGACATACGTCTTTTCTATTCTGGAGACTTGAGATTTATCAAACAATTTTAACAATATGGAAACAATACAATCAACTCCGGAAATAGGGGAAGACGAAACTGTTGAAAAAGAAACTAAGCGGCGCGTTTTTGTTGAGATTGGAACTCACGTCCTCCCCGTTACCTGGCAGGGCGCAAAAAAATTTAATAAAGACAACATCTATATCGGGATAGACATCAGCGGGGAAAGAGTTAGGAGGGCAAAAGAAAAATCTTTAATGATTGCCGAAGGCGTTGGTTCTGATAAAGATTCGTTGAATTTCATTAATGCCAGCGCCGATAAACTGCCGCTTGCGGACTCCAGCGCCGATGAAGTTTTTTTGGGCAATGTGCTCGGGGATCCGGGCATAAAACCGATTGACAAGAAGAAAGCTTTCTTGAAGGAGGCGGAGAGAATATTAAAGGAGGGTGGCAGACTGATAATAAAAGAAAACAATACGCCGCTTGATTACGAAGGTTTAAGGAAGGTTCTCGAGGGTACTATGTTCTCCCCTGAAAAGTTTTTGACCCCAAAGGATGCTGAGTGGGACAAAGAAATAGCGAAGTACGAAAGAATCGCAGTAGGAACCGAAGAACACTGGCCCATTTTTTTAGCCTATTTAATAAAAGGACAGGAGGGCGGAAAATAACAAAATGAAATTCTCATTCAAACTTATAAAAAAACTAGTTCCTCAGATAAAGAATAAGGCAGGGCTTGTTGAGGCCTTGAGCATGCACGCTTTTGAAGCCGAAGAAGCCGGTGGCGACGTTATAGAAGTTACTCTTCCGCCAAACCGATATTCGGATGCTGCGTCGCATTGGGGGATAGCCAAAGAGGCTGCGGCTATATTGGGTTTTAAGCCGCCATCCTTTCTTCCTAACGCCAATTCGCAAGCACCAACAAAATCACCAAAAAATTTCAAGATTTTGATAAAAGAAAACAAGCTGTGTCCCAGATATACTGCGCAATATTTTAGCGGTTTAAAAGTCAGTCCGTCTCCAAATTGGATTCAGGACATTCTTAGGGATTGTGGCTTAAGACCCATCAATAACGTCGTAGATATAATGAACTACGTAATGCTTGAAGTGGGCCAGCCTCTTCATGCGTTTGATGCTGATAAAATAGGCGGCGGAAAGATAATCGTTCGCCGTGCAAAAAACAAAGAAGGGATAACGTCTATTGATGGAAACAAATATGTTTTAACCTCAGACATGCTCGTTATCTCGGACGCTAAAAACGCCATGGCCGTGGCAGGTATAAAGGGCGGAAGAGGCTCGGAGGTTTCAAGTAAAACAAAAAATATAATTATTGAATCGGCAAATTTTGAGAGTATGAATGTTTATAGGACTTCTAAAGCGTTGAACCTAACAACCGATGCCTCTATAAGATTCTCGCACGAACTTAATCCACATCTCGCGATAATCGGTTTGGAGCGTGCCGCAGAGCTCTTGGAAGAAATTGCTGGTGTGCATGCGGGCGAAAGGTATGACTCAACAAACAGAATGCCCTCTAAACATGTTATTAAGTTTAGTATCAAAGAATTCAATCATTTCATAGGTAGCAACTTGGAGAAAAATGTCGCATTGCAGCATCTTTCTGGGCTTGGGTTTAAGATCAAGGGAGGCTTGGTTGAAATGCCCACTTTGCGTACTGACATAGAAACACACGAGGATCTTGCGGAAGAAGTTATCCGTATTCATGGCTTGAATAAACTAAAGTCCAGCGCTCCCTTAGTCGCCCTAAGACCGTCTGACTCCGACGAGCCAATTCTATTGAAAGAAAAAATTAGGAATATGCTTATGACCTCAGGGCTTTCAGAAGTTTATAACCCCTCTTTCATTTCCGAAAAAGAAGCAAGGGTCTCAAGTTTTTGGCCCGGCAAAGCAATAGAAGTTCAAAATCCGATAAGCGAGTTCAACACTCATCTGCGGACAAACCTTATTCAGGGACTATTGAAGAATGTTGAAGATAACTTCCGCTTCTTTAAAAGTGTAAAGATATTCGAAATAGGGAAAGCATTTCAGATAAAAAATGCATCCTCAAAAACAATGAATGAGACGACTTATCTGGGTTTAGTTTTGGGCGAAGGCGAGAAAGAAACATTTTTTGAACTTAAGGGTGTTGTTGACGACTTATTAAAAGGTTTGGGTCTTACAGACATTTTTATGAGAGATCTTGGTTGGGGAAACGATTTTTTGAGGAATGGCTTGAAAATCGAGTCGGATCATTCAGTTTTGGGATATATTGGTCATTATAAAAATGGCGTGAGTGTCGCGGAACTTGATTTAGACAAACTCCTCGTTTTAGTTGAGGGCGAATTGGAATTTGAACCCCTTCCTAAATATCCGGCTATCGTTCGCGACATATCGGTGTTGATTGGTATTGATATGCGCATAGGCGACATTATTCAGGCCATACAACTTACGAATCAGCAAATCATAAGGGACGTCGATTTAATAGACGAATACCAAGACAACAAATGGGAAAGCATGCAGAGCATAACCCTACGCATAGTTTTCCAAAGCGAGGAAAGAACTCTTTCTGGAGAAGAAGTTGATAAAGAAATGAATAAGATAATATCTTTAATCAAGACTAAATTCGAGGCCGAGGTTAGGTAAAATTGACACCAGTTTTTGTGGTGATAGTGTGAAGTTAGATATTTTCTTCTACAAAAGGAGATTTTGTGAGAAAGCCCGTTTTGTTTTTGTGTGGTTTATTTGTTACATTCTTCGCTTCAAGCACCGCTGCTCAAGAGAAAGAACGTAAGTGGCACGGTGAAATAGAAGCTTTCCGAGGTTATGTTTGGGGCAACGATGTCCATGTCGGAGATTTTGTCGTGTATTCCGAAGAACATATCAAGCTTTTCAGGGATGTTAAATATGGGGCGTATTATTTTCCAATCATCACCAAACCAGGCGGTAGTTTCGGTATGAACTATGAAGCTTCGTACAAATTGGGCAAAAGGTGGAGTGTCGGTATAAGCGGAATGAGTTTTTACAACAAGGTCGCTTTGAACGAAGCCTCGGGCGCGCTTTTACTGTGCGAATGCGTTGGCGACTACGGCATCCATTTTTGGGACCATACGCTTTTCGCTCTTAGGAATGAAGCGAATCCCGACGCACCCATTCCTTATTGGGCAAGTAACGAACTCTTGCTCTGGACGGCAAATTCATTTCTACGCCGGACTTTAAAAGAAGGTAATAGCTCGAGGTTGAGTCTTGGTCTTGGTATTAAGGTTGGCAATCTCCAAAACCAAAGGATAGAAGGGCAGCGACACGAAGCCTTCATATATGATTACTTTGTAGGAGGTTTGCATTTTATGAATCAAGTGAAGCTCCAGAGCGTAAGTACTACAAGGTTCCAACTTTTCGGTGGTCCAAGTGTCGGTTTCGAAGGAGAGGCCCGTCTTTGGGGATTCGGACTTAAGGCTTCAGCCGAACAGGCGTTTTTGTTCGCGGATGCCTACAACAAGGGTCATTGGACCGATGTTGATGAGATTCACGCAATGGCCGGTCCGCAAGGCGGTCCTTTCGAGGATGCCGGCGTGATGGCTGTGTATGACGGTGAAACCAAGTTTAGATCTACTCAAAAAATGGTGTTTGGGGCAACCGACCTTAAGCTCAAAATCAACCGCTCTATAAAGAACCGTTTAGATTTTGGCGCGGGGGCTTTCATATCTATGATTTCCGGCGTGACTCTTGCTCCGCGTTTTTCTGTGCCCGGCGAGTGGTCGGTTGGAAACGGCACGGCTTGGGTTTGGGGAGAAAAGAAGAATATAACTATCGCGGGCATTTCTCTGAGTGCTGCGGTGAAGTTCTAAAAAATAAAGCCCCGATGACCATCGGGGCTTTAATTATTACAAATACGCTATTCCAAGTGCACTCCTTTTTTGAATAGGTTTAATCCTAGCAACAATGCTGGGTGTTTTTTTAGCAAGGGATCGGTTTTTAATGTTGCCTCCGCTGCCTCTCTCGCAATCTTTACGAATCCAGGGTTTTGTATCGCTTTCATTGCTAGGTCGGGCATTCCTGTCTGGCTTGCGCCCAAGAATTGTCCGGGGCCGCGGATTTGCAAGTCGTGCTCGGCGAGTTCAAATCCATTCTTAGCTTCAACGATGGATTTTAATCTTTGGTTGGTGCTTTGAGAGGCCGAATCAGTGAATAACAAGCAATATGACTGATGTTCGCCACGTCCTACGCGTCCGCGGAATTGATAAAGTTGAGCGAGTCCGAATCTATCCGCTCCTTCTATCATCATTATCGTGGCGTTCGGAATATCAACCCCAACCTCAACAACTGAAGTTGAGACAAGTATGTCGGTTGCTCTCTCAGTAAAATTTTTCATTGCTGTTCCTTTTTCTTTGGCCTTCATTTTGCCATGCAACATATCAACTCTCAGGTTAGGAAATATCTTTTTTGATAACTTTTCGTATTCCTCTTTAACTGATTTGAGCTCCAATTTTGCAATAAGGTCGTTTGTGGCAATGTCCGGATCCGGCGGCTCTATCCGGGGACAGATCACAAATGCCTGCCGTCCGTTTTTGACCTCCTTTCTTATGAAATCGTACGCTTTTGTTCGTTCGGCAGTCTTTACTGTGCTTGTTATTATGGCTTTTCTGTTTTTGGGAAGTTCGGTTATGAGCGATAGGTCAAGATCGCCAAAAAGAGTGAGACTAAGCGTCCTTGGGATGGGCGTTGCCGACATTGATAGAAAATGTGGTAGTATCTTGTTTTTTAAAAGAGTTGCGCGTTGCTCCACTCCAAATCTGTGTTGTTCGTCAACGACGACAAGAGCCAAGTTGCTGAAACCAACGCCTTTTTGTATCAAGGCATGAGTTCCTATTACTATTCTTATCTTTCCGGAAGAGATGTGTCGCAGAAGTTCGGCGCGGGCAAGATCGGTTTCCATCCCTTCGCCGTAAAATATTTTTGATTCGCTTGCGGTGAGGAGAGCGACTCCGAGTTCAAAATCTTTAAAGAAGTTTTTAAATGTCTGGTAGTGTTGCTGGGCTAATATTTCGGTTGGCGCCATGAAGGCCGACTGACAATTATTCTTTGCGGTGATTATGCTTGCGATTGCCGCAATTATAGTTTTCCCTGACCCAACATCTCCTTGAAGCAATCTATTCATCGGGTTGGGCTTAGAAATGTCTTGCACTATTTCCCAAAGAGATTTTTTCTGAGATACAGTGAGCTCGAAGGGAAGCCTAGTTATCAAGTCTTTTATTCCCGATATTTCCGATTTTATTGGTATCGCTTTTTCTTTCTGCAATCTCATTTTTTCCCTCAAGTTGTGCAATTGCAGAAAAAACAAATCCTCAAAGGCAAACCTTCTTTTCGCCATAAATGCATCTTCTATGCTCGTCGGAAAATGTATTTCTTGCAGGGCCATGTTTATATCCGGCAGTCCTTGCGAGGCAAGCGTTTCTTTCGGGATAGTTTCGGTGATTTTTGGGATAGAATCCAGCACTGGTTTGATAAGGTAGCGCAGTCCTTTTGATGTTAGCCCCCTCGTTTCGGGGTAAATCGGCACTATTCTTGCGGTGTGTTTTGTTTCTTCGGAATCATCTCGGAAAAGTTCGTAGGTTGGGTTGGAAAGGTACAGTTCGTTTTCGTCCGAGGAGACCTTGCCGGAAAAGTTCGCCAATCTCCCCGGTTGCAATGTGTTTCTTATATACGGCTGATTGAACCAAACCGCTCTTATTGTTCCGGTCTCATCGTCTATGAACGCCTCGGTCATCAATAACCTGCGTTGCCAGGTGCGTCTGGAGTTGACCTCTTTTATCACGCCACGGACGGTGACCTCCTCATTGGGGATGAGGTCGCTTATATTGTAAATTTTAGAGAAATCTTCGTAACGGGTAGGGAAGTGCCACAGTAGATCTCTTACTGTTTCAATTCCAAGTTTTTGAATCTGCTTTATAAAGCGTGCGCCTATTGAGGGGACATCCTCTAAGAGAGTGTTTAACTCTGTCATCGCGCATATTTTAACAGGCTTTAAGGTTTTTTCAAAGTTATTTAGTCCGCCCGGTAGGAGTTGAACCTACAACCGTCTCCTTAAGAGGGAGCTGCTCTGCCATTGAGCTACGGGCGGGAAAAGCGTGCCGGGTTTGCTATAATACTAAAAGGTATTAATCACATGTCAAAGTCTAAAACAATTTGGATCTTAATTGTAGTGTTGATTGTCGTTGCGGCAATCTACTTTTGGTATGGTGGATATGGTGAAGAGTGGTATCCAGGAACGGCTATAAACCCTCCATCTGGCGCGACAGTTGTGACCCCAGACCTAGGAAGTGATCTATACGAACAAGCTCAAAATCCAATAAAAGATCAATTGCCTTCAACCAACAACACTGTGCCTAACCCGCTTGAGGGGGTTTATGAAAATCCATTCAAATAAATGACAAGAACAATTAATTTAAGATATTTACTGCCAGTTTCTATTCTCGCTTTCGGGATGTTCGTGGGCTTGGCCCTTTTTGCTCATGCTCAAACCTCAGACGGTCAGACTTCAACAAGCGGAATCACATTCCCTGTTCAAGAGTTGGGTAATTGTACAAGCAAAGAAGAGTGCCGAACTTATTGCAATGATACGGTGAATATGAGCGCTTGCGTTGATTTCGCGAAGAAGCACGGACTTATGAATGCCGATGAGGCCGACCGAGCAGGAAAGTTTGCAAAGCAGTTACGTGATGCGAATGGACCCGGTGGCTGTACTACTCCAGAATCCTGCGAGACTTTTTGTAAAAATATTGCCAATTTAGAAACTTGCGTTTCTTTCGCTGAAAAACAGGGCTTTAAGAACAAAAACGCTGGAGAGGGGAGGAAAATGCTGGATTATATAAAAGCGGGCGGTAAAACCCCTGGCGGTTGTGATTCAAAGGAGTCTTGCGAGACTTACTGCAAAGATTTTAGTCATGCCGAAGAATGTTTCAACTTTGCTAAAAGAGCAGGTTTAGCCCAAGCACAATCGGGAGAGGGTAAAATTCCTGAAGGCCAGTTTCAAAAGTTCTTAATGGCGGTAAAAAACAACGAAACTCCTGGCGGATGTAAATCCAAAGATGAATGTGAGGCTTATTGCCGCGTAGAATCTAAGAGAGATGAATGTTTGGCCTTCGGCAAAAAAATCGGATTTGTTAATGACGAAGAGGTGCGGAAATTCAAAGAACTCGGAGGCAAGGGTCCTGGAGGTTGCGCTTCGCAGGATGCCTGTCGCAATTATTGTAACGACCAAACTCACCATGACGAGTGTTATAAGTTTGCAGAAGATAACGATTTGGTTTCCAGGGATCAGTTAGATAAAGCCAAGCAAGGTTTTTTGCAATTGCGTGTAGGTTTGGAGAATGCTCCGCCCGAAGTCGCGGAGTGCATGAAGTCGGTTTTGGGAGAGAATGTTCTTAATGACATTCAGTCCGGCAAATTTACACCAGGCACGGAGATAGGTGAGCGAGTGAGGTCTTGTTTTGATAAATTTGGTAAAAAACAGGATGCGGGTGATATTCTAAGAAAAGCTCCGGCATTAGTGCAGGTTTGTCTCAAAGAAAAACTCGGAGATGACTTTTCTAAAATTCAGGCAAATACAGCTTCTCCAACATCAGAAGTTGCCGACACCTTCCGTGTATGCGCCCAGAAGGTTCAGATTGAAAGAGCCGTACCGCTTGGCGGGGAAGCTAAGCCCGCGAATATCGGCGGTTTCTTGAGGTCTGCTCCGCCCGAAATTCAGTCGTGTCTTAAGGAGAGGCTTGGTTCTGACTTTGAGACCCTTCAAAACGAAACTTCTATGATGACCCCAGAGATCAAGATGAGGATGCAGGAATGCTTCCAGAGTTTTAAACCGCAACCAGCGGACAAGGGAATAGAGCTTAACGATGCTTGGACGCCACCGGGAGGGATAAAAATGATACCTCCGACAAACTCAATGCCGCCTCAATTTGCCGAGTGTGTGAAGATGGTGGGCGGAGAAGAGGTTTATAACAATTTGCAGAAAGGCATTAAACCGGAAGGAGATATTTTACAAAAAATTTATTCCTGCGCTTCTTCAAGAATGGCTCCGCAGCCCTCAACTCCTTTGCCGATTCCGGACAGAAAGATGGACGATGCCGTGCAACCGCCTACCGAGGGCTGTATCAGTACAGAAACCTGTAGAAAGTATTGTTATGACTCTTCTAGTAAATATTATTCAACGTCCCCTTGCGAGGTGTTCCGCAAATATTCAACCAGCGCTGTTCCCCCGACGACAAACACACCCGTAATAGAGTTATTGCACGCTTGCCCTGAACATTGGTATGTGAATAATATGCCTTCGGTATACAGCGCAGAAACGATGCCGAGAGAATATTTCGTCTTTAAGGGCGTTCGCCACGAGCTTTCTGAATTTGATATGGGCTGGGTAAAGACGAATTGCCCGCTGAAACAGGAACTAGTTTTCTAGTCTTGAGTGGTAAACGCAAGAATCACGACCGAGATTATAGTTACGACAAAACCCACCCATTGGTGGGTTTTGAGTTTTTCTTTGTTGAACAAAAGACCTAGGCCTCCCGCGAAAGCGATGTATCCTTCGCTGATGCCCGTTGCAATTGCAATCGGTATATAGAGCGTTGCATACGAAAAGGTTATCCAGGCCAGGTTGTCAAACAAGCTCACGCTCAATATCAGTTTATGATTATTTTTCACATCGTTTACCATCTCTTTCAATCGCGAATTAAACAGTAGGTAGAGAAATGCGATAACCGCAATAAACAAATTAGTAAACCAATTCACCAGAAGCGGGCTGGTTTCGCGCGAGCTTATGCCAAACAGAAAATTTGCTGATCCCATTCCGATAGTCGCGAGTAGCGCGTACCAAACACCTCTTTCAAAAGTAAATTTTTTGAAATAACTGAATGATTGGGTGGAAATAAGGATGATCCCCATTATTAGGATTATTATCAAAAAGTTTTGTTCTGGGGAGAGGTGTTCTTTGGCTATATATGTCCCCAAAAAAGCGGTTACTGGTATTTCTAAGGCGTAGATTGGTTCAATCACAGATATTTTGCCCACCTTGAGCGCTTCAAAATCTAAGAGGGCGGCAAATAAAATTACGAAGCTCGTTATCCACAAAAGGGGCGAGTGAGCGGTAAAAGAACTAATCAAATCGCGATAGATGAATGGAAATAAAATAATTGCTCCGAAAGCGGTAATGTAAAAAAGCGCTATCCAGTCGCCGAATTTTCTGGCACTTCGTTGTATTAAGAAATCGCCAAACCCCCAACAAACCAATGCCATCGTTGCGAAAAGTATCCCCATAAATATTTTCTAAAGTGTGCCCTCGGAGAGAATCGAACTCCCATCTCTTGGTTCGAAGCCAAGCGTGCTATCCATTATACTACGAGGGCTAAGTCACTCTCATTATAAAACAATGTAAAACAAATGTGCCCCGCTCTATTATTAGCCGGGGCACAATGCTTTGCTGCGCGCTTTACGCCGATGCAGTACGAGGAGGGCGGTCTCTCTTCCGGATGTAGTCGGCTATGTCCGACTTAGATGCCTCGCATCTCGAGAGCCTGCCCTTGCAGATGCAAGGTGTCGCCCCTCGTCCCAAAACAACATGCGTCCGCTCCTCCCTACGACGGGGAAGTACGGGGTCCTGCGTTGCCTTGCGCTTGCGGAGGTGTTCCCTGTTGCGATGGCGGTCTCCCACTGCAATCGACTTTTTTCTCATTGTCCACCCATGCGTGTAGGGTCTTTGTATGAAAAAGCGCGGATTCTAAAAAACTGTTTATAATTCTATCCTAAAGTTTGATAGTGTCAAATTTAATCTTTTAACCGAACTCTACTACAATTAAAATGATGAAGCAGAGTATTCCAAAGGAAGTTAAGGAAATAAGCCAAAAATTGGAAAAAGGCGGATACCAAGCATATCTCGTGGGGGGTTGTGTTCGCGACCTGCTTTTAAAAAGAAAGCCGAAAGATTGGGATGTGGCAACGGATGCCAAACCGGAAGAAATTCAAAAAATATTCCCCGAAAGCGTTTATGAGAATAAATTCGGGACGGTGGGAGTTAAAACCGATAGTGAGAGCTCGGATTTAAAAGTTGTGGAGGTAACGACTTTCCGTGTTGAAGGAAAGTATTCCGACAAGCGTCATCCTGACGAAGTAAGGTTTGCAAAAACGGTTGAGGAAGATCTCTCAAGGAGAGACTTCACCGTTAACGCGATTGCGATGTCATTGGGGGGCAAAATAATTGATCCATACGATGGAGAAAAAGATCTAGAAAAAAAACTCATTCGTACTGTGGGTAGTCCGAAAAAGCGTTTTAATGAAGATGCGCTTCGCCTGATGCGTGCAGTGCGGTTCGCGGTTGAGCTGAATTTTGAATTGGAAAAAGCAACCGCAGAAGCGATAAAAGACGATGCGGGGCTCTTAGAAGCGATTGCTAAAGAAAGAATCAGGGACGAACTCGTGAAGATAATAGTGGCACCTCGTGCCGCCGATGGGATAATCATGCTTGAGGATTATGGCCTTTTGAGATTTATTTTTCCGGAACTCAGAGATGGTATCGGTTGCGGCCAGAACAAGCATCATATTTATACGGTTTTTGATCACAATGTGAGGGCTTTAAATTATACGGCGGAGAAAGATTACTCTTTTGAGGTACGTCTTGCGTCCTTGTTGCATGACGTAGGGAAGCCCCGCACAAAACGTGGTGAAGGGTCGGATTCAACTTTTTATAATCACGAAACGGTAGGAGCCAAGATGACCCTGAAGATGTTGGACCGCCTACATTTCTCTAAAGAAACAATTGAGCGAGTTGCTCATCTCGTCCGTTCGCACCTTTTCTATTACAACGTGGGCGAAGTAACTGAGGCAGGCGTGCGAAGGTTTCTTGCGCGGGTAGGTCCGGAAAATATTGACGACTTATTGAAAGTGAGGGAAGCGGATAGGATTGGCTCTGGCGTGCCGAAGGCATTTCCATACAAACTTCGTCATCTATTGTTTATGATAGAAAAAGTTAAGCACGATCCGATTCATCCCAAAATGCTCAAGGTAAAAGGGGATGATGTTATGAAGATGTTAGATATTCCGGCTGGCCCAAAAATTGGGCAAATTCTTTCTATTTTGCTTGAAGAAGTACTGGACGACCCATCAAAAAATAAAGATAAATATTTGGAAGAGCGAGCAAAGCAACTCGGCGGTTTTTCAGAAATGGAATTGAACACGCTTTCGTTCAAAGCTCGGGAGAAAAAAGAAGAATTTGAATCGGGGCTTGAGGAAGAGATGAAGAAAAAATACTTCGTGAAATAGATATGGATTTGAAGATAGGCGAGTACGAGCACTACAAAGGGAATAAATACGAAGTTGTGGGTTTAGCGAAGCACAGCGAAACACTTGAAGAATTAGTGGTTTATCGTGCATTATATGGAGACCATGGTTTGTGGGTGCGTCCAACAAGGATGTTTTTGGAGGAAGTTGAGGTGGAAGGAAAAATGGTGCCGAGGTTTAAATACATAGGCAAATAATTTACGGGCTGGAGTATGCCGGCAGTATACGCCCTTCGGGAGGGCGAGGACTGGGTTCAATTCCCAGCAGCCCGACAATTGAAAACTCTCTAACTCTTATGCTATCCTTCGGTTAGCAGATTTTTGTTTATTAAAGGAGATGATGCGTGAACCACTACCTCACAGAAAGGGATTTGAGGTCCTTGAAGCGGTCAAAAACATTTGAAGACTTGCTCAAAGTCGCGTTCCGGGCCTTGCGTCGCATGCCCCAACCGGTCGAGATGGTTTCTGGGCCGATTTCCAAAACCGGTGGATTGATGAGCGTGGAAAAGAACATTGATCTCTTTAGCCGGACCATCCGTCAGCTCGTTGATAAAGGTTTGGATATTTTTGACCAGATGTCTTTTGAGGAACACATGTGGCGGATAATGGAAAACAAGCGTTATTATCAGGGGCATGACCATCTTCTTCGCGCTTTTTATAAACCCATCTTTGAGT
>ERZ1292623.764-Hain-H51-01um-R1-764-length-32955-cov-8_pt2 | contig 23615 bp, 17 predicted proteins | sample MGYA00564398_ERZ1292623 | MGnify/ENA primary metagenome ERZ1292623 (study PRJEB36523, sample SAMEA6512633) | groundwater metagenome | collected 2019-01-07 | study: AquaDiva: Metagenomics assemblies of 32 groundwater samples | reverse complement strand
TGCCACTTCGGGTGGTCAAATTATACACCTTTGAAGGTGATGTAGTGTTGGACCCGTTTATGGGAAGCGGACAGACCGCTCTGGCGGCCCTTAAGGCAAGCCGTCATTATGTCGGTTATGATATCTCAAAAGAATATGTAACCCTTGCCGAAAAAAGGATAAAGGGATATTTGCAGGAACAAATCACTTTATTCCCTGAACCAATAGATACTAACGCTGCCGGTCGTTGTGCCGACTGGCGATGTGATTGCAGCGTATCAGCAAACGGCCGATCCGCTCTTCGATCTACTCACGGCCTGTATCAAGGAGAACGTGCAGTTAGCCGAGATGCGCGACTATCTGCTGCCACGCCTGCTGAGCGGCGGAGTCCGAGTTGAGGCCGCCCATGGCTGAGGCCTCCACAGCTCGCGCTCGCTTTCAGATGGCACTGTGCTCCAAAGAAAGGAAGACCTGCTCATCCCCATATCTGAAGTAAGGGGTCTCCGCAGGTCGAGTTTGATGAAATTCGATGTCATCATCGGAAATCCGCCGTATCAGTTGAGCGATGGGGGCTTTGGACGAAGCGCCTCGCCAATTTATCAGAAGTTCGTGCAACAGGCCAAAAAACTCAACCCACGCTATCTGACCATGATCATTCCTTCGCGCTGGTTTGCCGGTGGAAAGGGTTTGAATGAATTTCGGGCGGAAATGTTGAGCGACGACAGAATCCGTAAGATCGTGGATTACGAGGACGCTGCAGAGGTTTTTCCCGGTGTGGATATCGCCGGGGGCATCTGCTACTTCCTATGGGAACGCGACGGGTTGGCTAAATGTGAGGTAACAAATTATCATAATGGCGAACGGATTGTATCAACCCGTTCGCTTAATGAATTCCCAACTTTCATCAGGCATAATATGGCTGTCCCCATCGTCAGCAAGGTATTGGCAAGAAAAGAAAATGGCGGCAAATGCCTGTCTGACGTAGTCTCTTCGAGAAAGCCGTTTGGTTTGGCAACAAATTATCCGGCAAAGACCAAGGGAATCCCTTGTTGGTTTATTCAACGGATTGGCCTTAAATATGCCAGTGAATCCGATGTAAGCGACGATGCGGGTTTGCTCAATAAATGGAAATTGCTGATTCCTCCCGCGCCTATTGCCGGCCAAACCGACTTCTCGCAACCGGTAGGTTTTTACTATGAAGGCAATACGAGAATAGCAAAACCGGGAGAATGCTGCACAGAATCGTGGTTAGTTGCATGTGCGTTCAACACAAAATCCGAAGTCCTATCCTTTAAGTCTTATCTTTTCACCAAGATTGCCAGGTTCTTGTTGCTACAAACCGTCGTGTCGCAACATGTTACTAAGGATAAGTTTTGCTTCGTGCCAGATTTCGGAGAATACAAGGGTGAGTATACTGATAAGTTTTTACGCGAGCGGTGGAATATCAACGAAGAAGAGTGGGCATTCATTGATTCTAAAATCCGGACCACGGAGAACAGCGATGAGTAAAGAACAAGCTCTTGCAGTCTTCGAGAACTTCAAGATCCGCCGGATTTATGACGAGAAGTCCGAAACCTGGTATTTCTCGGTGGTGGATACTGTTGCCGCCTTGATTCAGCAACGGGATTTCCAGGCCGCAAGGAATTACTGGAAAGTGCTCAAAAACCGGCTTAAGAAAGAAGGAAGTGAGTCGGTTACAAAATGTAACCGACTGAAACTGCTCGCGGCAGATGGAAAGTCATATCTTACGGATGTGGCTGATCCTGAGACACTTATGCGTATCATCCAATCAGTGCCCAGTCCCCGGGCGGAACCGATCAAACTCTGGCTGGCGAAGGTCGGTTACGAGCGCATTCAGGTCGTTCAGTGGAACCCCCCATGAAAAATCTGCCCTGATACCTGCGGATTGGGGAGGGTATCCCCCGGCGGTTTGTGCTATGCCGCCGGGGGATTTTTACACTGGGACGCCTGCGCCTGGGGCGTCAAGAATCTTAAAGTATCGTTCACCATATAGATTTGGCAAATGTTCTAAGACTTTAGCCTTAAATGAAAGAACACCTAATTCTGATGGCGCAACCTCATATCCCAATTCTATCGGAATACATCTAAAGAACTCAAACGTTCTGGTGCCATTAGTTGAGAATGGCGTAGTTCCTATAAATTGAAGTCTTATAGGTCTAATTCTTATATCTCCTCCAAAGCTGGCCGCATTAGATGAAAAAGACATTGCGCCCCATATTCTTGATAAAGTTGATTGAACAATCTCATAAAGGTTTGCTTCTATTTCAACAGTTTCTTCACTGATATAAACGTGAGTGTTCACTGTCGTATTCATTTGGTTTGGATAGATAAACCTCTTTTGCCATATCAACTTTAGCCCACCAGTGAAATATCCCAAATCTGTAGAAGTAGAGTAATCCGGCGGTTCAACGAGTTTAACTAAGCCGTTTCCTAAAATAATGTTGTTCTTCGATCCCACTACAGTTGACCCTCAGAATAGTATATAGATTCCTTGACAGGAGTAGATGATCGTCCAGTTGTGTAGAAACGAAGAAAACCGTTTAAGAAGTAGGGAAATGGAGCATCTTGGCCATCATCATCTAAACCGAGTCCACTATTGTAAAGCAGTGGGTTATTTTCGTGTTGAGTCCACGTCGAACCGTCCGATGAAAAATAGAGGCCGATTTTATACTTATTATTTTGTTTACCGGCAACATAAAGTCGAAAAATATATCCATCCCATAGAACACCTGGTTTTGTAAAATCACCTTGATTCCAAGAAGATGAGACATTCTTTATTACAGGATTGAGAGGGTCTTTAAGCCAAACCTTAAAGTCAACAGATGTGGCATGACAAATATGCTGGCTTATAATTGCACTGGACGTACCCCTATAAAACAAATGCCATAGTCCATTAGCATAAACCAAGGAGGGTTGTTCGGCATGTCGTGTATCATAAGCCGTTACACCTCCAGTTCCTTGATCGTAAGCACTCGTAAGTAGAGGAACAGGAGATGTCCAGTCAATAAGATTTGATGATGATGAAGAATATATGGAATTAGATGTTCCTATATAAGTCATTACCATGTAGAAATTATTCTCAACTTTTGGGTCCTTAACGACCCAAGGTTCTTCAATATGAGCGGTATCCGTTAAGACAGGATTACTACGGTGTTTAACAAATGATGACTGATAATCTTCTCTATAAGCCAAGCCAATTTGTTTTTTATTTCCAAGTGTTATACCGCCATAGAATATATATTCAATTGAATCCTTTCTAATGATAGACGGTGCTCTGCATCCTCTATGATCGAAACCGCCTTCCGTTGAAATAAGAACAGGATTTCCTGTTGTGTGAGTCAGTCCAATTCCTAAATCGACGTAAGGATAGTATCCATTTAGAGCGTATCGTGTTTTACGTGCATCTAATTTGATCTTACATTCTATTCGTTGATGTTTATAATTCAATGCAATATCATTGAATGATACATCGTAAATAAGTTTAGATGATAGACTTGGTTGAAAGGCGATAAGTTTTGAATAAGCCATATTCATCAATCGTTGCTTTTCTATATTATCACCAAACTCAATATCCAGCACCACTTCATTTTCGTATGACAACTTGTAGATAGACTCTATTGTAGGTGACTTAAATTGACCCAATCTATTCTCATTGATACTAACAGACATTTGTGTGGGGATAGGAAGGATTTGACTTTGATCTATGACATGATAACGGACATCATCTACGTATAAAGAAGATGTAATTGTTGATGTGAAGTTGCTGTAATAAACAGGATAAACTCTTAAAGCCAATTCTGTTCCTGCAACAGTACTGGATATATCAAATATCCCTGATAGATAGTGCCAATTATGTAAGGCGAAATAAGTATGGGTTCCTGCGATAGTTGTCGTAGGACCCGGATACTTTCTCACTGCTGCGACAATAGCAATTTGTTGGCCGCACGACCACTCCCCCTTTACCCACAACCTATAGTAAACAGAACGTGTTGATAGAGATTGACTATAAAAAAATGTGGATTGAGCATATCCAACGGGTGTCGGTTGTACACTGCTATCCGGTTTTAGTTTTGCTACATAACGACCAGTTGGTGCATCATCTGATTCTAAACGAACTATAGAATCAAGAAGAGATACAGTCCATCCAGTTGTATCAACTTCAAAGTCTGTTTGAGTCAATCCCAAGGAAGATAAAGAATAAAGACAAGGATAACTGCCTCCTTCTATGCTTCTTCCAACAGGTTTCCATGACGGACTTAAGGCCACAAATCTACCTCAGCATACCCCATTTGGTTGCTTGACGTATCAATCAACCGCAGAGCACCACCATAAAGTATCGTATAAGGATTTGAAACACCTGATGTAGTCCAACTTTGAGAATCTTTAGTGAATACAGGATTATTAGTCATCTCAGACCACGATAACCCGTCCTGTGACGTGAACTGACCTATAGAGTGAATCCCTGAAACGTTCTGACCAGAAAGGAACATCCTATAGATTCCATTGTCCACTAATATAGAAGGTCGTCCAAAGTCATTGCTCATCCATGAGGAAGCCAGTCCGGTCGCAAGAACAGGATTTGACGACGATTTAGACCATTTCACGAGATCATTAGACGTGGCATGGCAAATATAAATACGTCCATCATTAGCAACTGACCGATACCACAGCCGCCATAGACCATCATAAAAGATAAGGCTTGGCCTCGATACATCTTTAGTGTCATACGTCGTTTGTGTTCCTGTCCCTGTTGCATCATAGCCGTTTGATAACATAACGGCGGATGACAGGGTAAAAGTTATTAGATTTGTTGAAGTATAATGTGAAATAACGGATGTACCAGCGGCTAAAGTATGACGATCACACACAAGGTTATACTTATCAGATTTAGGGTCTTTTTCTATCCATGGATACCTATAATGATCGGATCCTGATATGATAGGATTGGTCGAGTATCGGACGTAAGTATCTGAGAAGTCATAGAACCCGACGGCTCCTATAGCATCTTGTGTTAATGAGGATGTACCCGTATAAAACAGTTTCCAATAATCATCACTTTTTACCAAACACCCACCAAAGACGCCGCTATCTTCCCATAAAGCAGAACCTGCTTGTAGAATAGGATTCGACGGTTTGCTTGAGGTATGCGTCAATCCTACACCAAGTGTAGTATTGAGATCATAAGACTCCGGTTTATTGGCATAAACAAAAGCTCCTTCAAAAGATATATCGCCTACATGCCCTATATACTTTTGTTCTGGAAATCCTACATTTATACCTTTATCAAGAAAACAAAGAACCCCAAACCTTCGTTCATTATGCGGGAATATACCATAGATTGTCCCATTGAGTAATCGCCTTCGTTCTTGCTCGTAAAACGAATCAAGAAAGTCCCATGATTGCTTAATACTAAACCTGTATCCTCTTAAATACTCGACATCTGTCATAGGCAAAGTCGCCTTGCCCAAGGTTTCTTTTTCCCACGTATAAGACTCTCCTGATGGTATTGGCATGAGTACATCACCTGTAGCAAACCGGCCTTCAACACCGTCTATATAGAGTTCGGTCGTATGGCCAGGGACTCCATTTACGGAGTAAACAGGATAAATACGGTAACTCAAGTTATTTCCTGTAGCATTTGCCGGTATAGAAAAAGATCCTGTAAACAACTTCCATTCATTAGTTGCAAAGAAGCTCTCAGTGGAAAGAGCCACAGAAGAATCATAAAGACAGACAGCACACCCTTGTCCCCCTGCCCTTCCTGACTTCATCCACAATGACGTGAACAAAGTCCTATTTCTTATAGGTGTTCCGTCCGTTACTGTATAGGAGGCATACCCCATAGATGAAAGACTTGTCGGAACAATTTTAAGGACTTTGACACCAATAGGTGCTTTTGAATCGTCAATCACTGAAAGAGTTGAAAGTGTTCCTGTCCATAAAAGATTCCCCTCTTCAAACGCCCCGTTAGTAATTCCAGCAGAAGCCAATATCAGATACCGAGGAGAACCAACCCCTTCAAGAGTTTTTCCTTTCAGATTCCAGATCGCCACTTCAAGCCTCTATTAAAGTCAATTTTGTGTGTCCATCTAACTGGTTATTTATATCAATCACTTTCCAAGTAACGTTACTGACATCTAAATAGCTACGAGGTAAAATCACTGTCACCTTATCTAAAAGCTCTACGTGAGGCATAAATCGTCCAACAAACGTCCCTTTAAGTCTATCCTTAAACAACCATTCAAACCATAAGTATCCTTCAATTTCGTTATAGGCATCATTTTTACCCAATCCACTCTTGCCTAAGTTTATGACCTTTGCATTTTGCCAGAAGGATCCGAACCGTGTACGAGCATTGGTTCTGGAACTCCCACCACGAGACCCTATAGAAATACCGTCTATCCCATAGCTCCAAAACTGAGGTTCGTTCATTGTCCCCCAATTTGTATCCAACGTAATGCTATCACCCTTAAAAGTTCGAGGTTTGTAAAGAACCTTTCCATTCGGTTTGACTAATATATAAGAACTTGATAGCTTAGCTAATTCAGTTAAAGATTCTCTGATACTCATATTAGTAAAATCAGCATTCTCGACGCGAGATAGAATAGTCTTGCCCCAAAGGTAAATGTTACCACTTGGATAAGCGGCATAGACAATCGAATTATCTGTAGTATCAATAGAGCTATCAATAATATCCATCTCGTTAGCAGGGAAAAATGATTCGTGTTTTATTGTAATAGTCTGTGCTGAGTAGGTTGCTGATACCAATCGCATAGGAAATGTATTGAACACTTTATCAATAAGAACCCCATAAACAGTGCCTGATATTTCATAAAGATGGCTAAGAACCTGTGTTCCATCATAAATAAAGTCCGCTGATACATTAGCAGTCGTCCATTCATTATTGGCAAGATTGAAAACCCACCAATAATAGAGAAGTGTTTTCCTGTCAAGAATACACCCATGCAAAACATTATTTGTTTTATCGTGGCAGATGGATATAAGGCAAGCTGCCTCGAAGTCTGTAAGGGCACTATTACCAAGAACAGCAGGAGACGGGGGGGTCGTTAATGTGAGAAGTGTTGTTAGCGTCGTTGTGGACAGATTCACTTTACGCACATAAGAAATAGAAAAAATACTTCCAGCATCATTCCAATCAATCTCTGACAAATACAAGTCCGTGGGAGTATCGGCTATTGCCATACACAATAGATTGGAGTGCATTTTACCAAGTCGTGACAACAGATTAGACGGTGTGCCAGGGACTATTGTTTGGTCAATGAGCCATTCATTATGATTGATCGTGTCATTTCTTAATGAATAAATCCATTTATCTGTAGTCCTATTGAAGGCAAATGTCTTGGCTTGTCCTAAAGTAAATAAAGCGCCTGATGATGTTTGAGCTGTATAAAATGTATAATTGTAACTTGATCCAACGGCATAAAATCCCCTTTCGAGTCCAATAGACACTCCATACGGAAGGTCAACAACAGGCGGTACCTCTTGAGATGCTTTTGAGTTCGTTAAATACCCTATTTTTGCCCCAGCTATTTGACTTAAGAGACCAGTCATTTGATTCACGACATGGAAACGAATAGGTCCTTGTACATCAGCTTCAAGTGAATGACTGGCAAACACTTTCTGCTTAAATGGAATACAAATGTTTTCACCGGCATTTATTGTAACCAAACCAAATTGTTGACCCACATTCAAAAGACCAGGATTGCCCCCTGTTGCCTGTGAGTTACCGATACGAAAACAGTAGTCCCATGGTATAATACCTCCTTCAGCAAACGCACCTATTGCCCTACCTTGACCGGCAATCATCTTATCGTAAGCTGTTGTATTTGTATCATACTTAAACACCATCCCACCTGATGCATGATCGAATGATCTGATATAAGGAGGATCCGGACTAGGCTTCAACGGAACACTCATACCACCATCAGGTATCCACATCGAAGGACAAGCATCATCGTAAAGTATATCTATATAAGCTATTCCAGTGACTCTGTTTTGGCTATCAATAGCTATTTTATTGATATTAAAAATTGGAGATCCATAAAGAATACTGTGTTGACGTGGAATACGATAAACCTTAGTCCATCCTTCTTTGTCTGATAACCTCCAAATCTCAGGACCAATTCCACAATAGTATGTGTTTCCTACTTTAGATACAGACGAAACCTTAAATGAACCTGATTGTATAGAAGGATTGCCAAGTGGTTGCAAAAGATACTTTGTCAATGTATATGACGATAAGGTCACATCTTGCATAGCGGATCCAGTATTTGCCCAAAACAAGCAAGATTGTGCCACGGCAGACGTTGGAACTCCTCTATAGTTTATAGCAACGTCATACGTAGATGAGTATCTATCAGATTCTTTTGGCCTAAACGTAATAGATTGTTTATCTTCACCATTAAATGAATCTATATCAAAGGCACATCGAAACTCACTTCCATCTATATCATAAAACGACTGAATAGGTAAGAGGCGTCGTAGAAAAGCATCACTATTTGTTCCTTTCCAGAACCTAAACCTCATCCAATATCCACCGATTGTTGTCCCTGGAAAATCGCTATTACTTAAAGTTTCTGTCTTCCATGAGGCAATAGAAGACCATTCCACAATTCCGTCATGGCTGAGCCCTGCCGTACTGTCCAAACTAATTGGAATAGAGGCCCAATCAGTATCACTATATGTCGACACACTTTTATCTGAACTCTTGAGATAGTTAGCAATTATGCTTCCACCTACAAGACCTCTACCAGACTCTATTCGTATAGCGGCCCCACGAGGTTGATCATCTGATACCATCATTAACAAATCATCATAAGGGGCTGCATTATAAGCATGTAAAATAGGAATACAAGTCAATACACCCGGAATAAAACTCATAGTGTATTGATACTCTGTACAACTATAAACATCATTATTATTTGCAAATGGTTGGTCGAAGTTTTGAAAGGATGCACCCGCTACTCCTGAAACTCCGTATCTTAGTATATCAAAATCAAATAATGGACGTTTTTTTATGCCGTCAACAAATCCAAACATTACAGGAGATATATCTGACGTTGACTGCAACGACGATTTATCTCCTGAAAATTGAGCTATATAGCTAGTTATGGTGTTTTTAATTTGAGTGACATATAAAGGAACAATTTCAAGCTGACACCGTAGCGCATCGTGTCCTTTGAGTGTAAAGGTCTGTCCTGTTCCTATATTGATGACATCACCTGAATCGAGCCACGCATGTAGTGATGGCGTAAACTTAACCGTTCTATACCCTGTTCGACCTAAAAAAATAGGTGACTCAATTCTATTGATATTTCCAATGGTTTGTTTTTTATCAATAGAAAACTCAATCATCTTAGTACCAAGTGAAATGGATGTAGCCGACATAGACACAGGTATTATGCCATTATCAATCGTTACAACATTCTTTCCTTCTACAGTTTCAGTCGCAAAGTATCCTGGGACATTGTCCCATCTTGACTGATACCCTGATACTGATAAGGAAACCGTTCTATTGGCAGAACTCCTTTTGATTTGATAAGTATCTATAAACCCACCGAATACCTGACATTGACCATCTACTCCATAGACCCCAATATCTAACCGTGCCATACAATCATTTTCTTGAACTACTCTAAACTTATCTCCAATGATTACACCCTTAGAAACAGGATTCGGGGCAAGAGTTAAGACGGTTGCTGTATTTGAACTTACCCAAAATCTTTCACCGCGTGCTTTACCGTCAATAATATGTATAGAGTACCCACGCAGTTGATCTGTTAAAAGAGAAAGAGACGTATCCGTTATACTTGTAGCAGTAAGACTTGTTACCGTTCCAACAGTCTGACGGACATAGAGCATTCCTTTACGGTTTTCCTCATCAAGAAGAAAATAGTCCGAATTGTCCAAGACGGCACTCATGGACGGCGATTGTATCTCCATTAGTGTTTTGCCCTGAACCGATGACTCATAACTTGGCAACTTCTTATAGTCAACCCTTGACGAGACATTGTACTTAAAGGCCGATAAAGCCCCGTAATCGCTATTATCAAGAGTCATTGATGTTTTAGTGAGAGCCGTCAATAATGTGGAGCCACCGACGTAAGAAGCTGTTTCTAACTTAAACTCTTTGTCAAACCCACGCGATGAAAGAATGAATGTAGCCCCTGCTATAGTAATCCACGATGCATCACCAAAGACCTTGACATCATATCGAGTCTCAGACGGAGGTTGTGTGTCGGCTTGCTTGACCTCGAAGATTTCTCCTGCGTGACACCGGTAAATGTAAAATGAGAAATTAACACGAGGTGATGGTTCAAGCAGTTCTTGTCTAAAAGAAGCTGTTATAGGTATCAAAATAGCTCTACTTCACTTGAGACTGTTTTACCGATAGACCGCAAGTGCCTCTCTTTGGCAGGTAATAAAATATCTTTGTACCAACGATCAACTGAATCTCTATCATCGGATGTTACTATAGCGCCTCTTAGGTCAATAACATCACTGAAATTAACGTTTATGTTTTTGTTAGATGTTGTACTTGTATTGTTTATAGTTTCATTATTCATACCAAAAGTTTGTCTGCTTGCTACAACATTACGTGACACATTAAGGGATGAAAGACGGCTTTCAATGACGGCGTCAATACTTCCAATGAGTTCCGCCAACGGAATAACAAGCTCCGGTCGGTTCTGTTCGGCGATCCTAAATGTTCCTTCCCTTAGAACCAGACCACCATGTTGCAAACCTTCAGGTTGCAGTCCTCCATCACCTTCACCCGGTGGTGGCCTATTGGTATTATCAACCGGTATATTGGCCTCAATACCGCCGACCATGCGAGCCACCAATGCAAGAAATCCAGCCGCGAGGGCCGCACCGATGATTATACCGGGTAACCCAAACTTTTTTAACGCATCTTTATGGATTTGTACTGCACCGCTGACCGCATTGATTTTAATAATTTTCATTTCAGACGCTATTTCAATAGCTATTTTCTTAATGATAAATGCTATCAAATCTTTCAATAAACCCGCAAAGAGATCTGACATGATTTTACGACGGGCTTCGGCAGCTTTTCGTTGTGCTTCATTGCCTGCTTCTTCCAATCGCTTTTCTTTATCGATGCGCTCTTTTTGGGCCTTATCCATCTTACCTTGAAGTTCAAAGTATTTCTTATACCGTGTATCAAACTCAAGAATTCTAATGCTATTACGTAACCGTTCAATAGCATCCAACTTTGCCTGCGCTTCTTTTTCTTCTTGAGATCCTTTGACGGCCAAGTCACTACGCAATTGCCAGTACTCCGACTCATTGGATAGATTCTTCTCTATCTCTTCCATGGATAAATTGGTTATATCCAACTCACCTTGAGCCCGATCACCAAAATAATTACCCCACATATTATTTAATGTATCGATGACATCAGAGTTAGCATCTACGAAGGCTTGGAATTGTCCACTCACATCAGCCTCGCCAACAAGAGCCTCGCCAAACTCTTCGCTGGCTTTTTGTAACGTTTCGTCCACTGTACCAAGAAGGTTATTAACCATTTCATCGAGAAATTGGGATGCGGTATTAGAAACAGACGAAACCATATTACCTATTAAGTTTTCTAATAGTTCCGTGCTACTCTTAACAAGAGTGATATGTGTTTTTGATAGAAGTTTATCTAAAGACTTCTCATAAGCTTCGAGTTTTATAACAACTTGAGCCAGTGCATCATCGGATATGAGTTCAATATCTCCTAACTTCGACAATTGATTTTTAAGCTCTGAAATTTTAGTCTTTAAGAGTTCAATAGCCTTTTCAGTTTTACCAATATCTTCTAATGCTGATATACGCCTCAAAAATATCTCAGCCTCTTCACGTGCCTTCTTTACGGATTTAACAATGGAATCCTCTATTTCATTAGACACAGCTCTGGATTGTGCAATGAGCTTCCTTAATGCGGCCTCTATAGCATCGCTTGTGTCTAAACCAGATTTCTCTAAGTTATTGAACATAGAAATTAGTCCTGCCAAGGCGTCAGATTCAATTCCTAACAAAGCAAAGTTTATGGCCATTCTACCGAAGTCGGCCTGAATAGATGTGGATTGGTTACTGATAATATCGAAGTAGGATTGGATAAAATTGATACGTTTATTTATGCTTTCCCTCTCAGCAAGCAATTGGCTTTCACTCATACCTTCAATATCGCTTGAAAAGGATAGCGCCTTATCTCTTATCACTTCAAACTTCTTTGTTTCCAGGTCTATATATTCAGACGATGCAATATCGTATAACTGTTGTCGCTTTAATATAAGATCTAACTCATTGTTAAATGTTTCAATGCCAACTTCCTTTATGAAGTCTATTCTTGATTGTTCAAGTTCTATATCGAAATTAACAAGTTTCCTTTTAGATTGAATCAAACTTGCTTGAACATCTTTATAATCGCTCTCATCTTGTTTGTTGATGCTTCGTAAATATCGTAGCCGCATTTCTTGTTGCTCAATCTCATGCTGTATTCTATTTCTTGAACCCTCATTGAGTCGTTCCGTCTTTAATTGGTCAGTAGAGATAGAAAAATCAAACTCTGCTTGCTTATGTTTCATTATCAAATCAGTTCGTTCATTCTCTATCCTCACAAGGTCTTCCTGACTAGCCCAAAACACCTTTTTTTCAACGTCTAATAAAGCTATGCGTTTTCCAAAAGTCTCAAGGTTTTGTCTATCCATCTCATCAAGACGCGCCTTCTCATTCTTAATCTCTTGCTGCTGCTGATCGAACCGGATACGACTAACCCTTGTTCCATTAACCTCTATCGTTCCAAAGTAATTCTTCCACGCGGTCTCAAGATCGGTAAGACCGGCTAGAGCTTCTTTAATTCTTATACCCATGATAACCTCATCTAAAAATGGATCATCTCTACCCGCTGGTGTAGCCGCCCTTACTTTTTGAAGATTCTCTATTGACTTTGCCGCTTCATCCGCTGCTTCCTTTTCTTTTCTCAGTGCATCACTGGTTTTATCGCTAATTCCAATCCAAGACAACATCGTACTACCGAATTTTTGCCACAACCAATTCAAAGCTATAAGTGAAAGGGATATTACAGTAAGCCATGGGTTTGCAGCGGCCACAGCTATGCCTAATTTGATTAGAGTTGGAATTAAAAGCACTGAAATAACTATTGCAATACCTACAAGAATATATTTTAATGGACCAAGTGCATTCGATAACTCATTGATCTTCTTTTTAGTAGCAAATATTATAAGATCAAAGTTCTTAAAATTCTCCGTATCCGATTTCACCATTCGAGACAACAATTCAAAGGCAATTGTCGCCAAACCGATCGTAAAGACTATTTTGCCAAATACCCTCAAAAAACTTGTCCATACCGCACCACCCATAAGACCTTGTAGGACAAATAACGTTGCCGCTACAGTTGTTGCGGCAAGTGTCAATCCAACGAACATGGATGTCATATTACCAATAGCCGCACCAAATGAACCGGTCTCAGATGTAAGTGCTACAAATCTTTCTAAGAGATAGTTTATCCCTGCAATCACAGGTGTTAATATATCAAGAAACCCGACCATAGACTTAGAGCTAAATGCGTCTATAGTGCTTTTCAGTTTAGAGACCTGGAACTCAGCATCCATTTGACGTTTAGCAAAGGCACCAGCCGATGATCCGGCTCTATCTTGCATTGCCGTATAAACAGAAAGACCGCGCGAGCCTGATTCGACTAACGCATTAACAGCACGCCGTGCTCTCGTTTCAGAAAAGATTTCTTCTCTTTGCTCTGCCGTTAACGCTGAAAGTTGCTTGATAATTGTAACAAGACCCTTTTCCTTTAGGTACGTCGCAGATAGCTCAATACCAAATGCTGCTGCCGCTTTTTTAGCATCATCTGTAGACCCTATAAACGTATCAAAGAAGGCGGCTGTCTCTGTCATGGCGCGTTCAGGGGGACTAATACGTGATACGATAGCCACTGTTGAGGAAACGTCCTCTAAGGACAGTCCAGCAGCGGACCCGGCGGCGGCTAATTTCCCGAATCCTTGTACGATATTATCAATAGTGATATTGCCTTCTTCAACGGTCTTAAAGAGAATATCGGTAACATCAGTAGCATTCGTTGCCGACAAAGAAAACGCATTAAGGATTTCCTGTAAGGCTTGAGCAGAATCACTAACAAGAGAGTAACCACCGGCAGCCAAGATAGCCGCTGGTTCAATAAGTGCCATAGATTCTTTAACATCAAATCCTGACTGTACGAACACATTCACAGCCGCTTGAACATCGAAAAGTCCTTTTCCTGTATCAACACCCACTTTTACGATAGTATCCGCCATACTCTTCAATTGTTTTTCTGTCACGTGAGCAACTGTATTGATCTTAGTCATCCCTGATTCAAAATCAATAGCACGGGTGAAGACTTGTTTTAAGGATTGATTGATTTGATTTCCAAGAAGCATGAGAGCAAAGCCGGTGTGTCGCATACTCACTAAGGCGTCATTGGCTGTCTTACCGGCGAACCCCCATATAGATGTAATCTGTTGCGTCTGTTGAGCAACCGTTTGTCCTGACCTTGAGACCTGTCTAAAAGCCGTGTTCACTTGCTGCAAAACAGGTAGGAGAGGAGCCACCCGCTGAAGTTGCTTTATGAGTTCGCCTACAGATGTAGCAAATACGGTAAAGTCTATTGGAGCTTGCATCTTTCCTATAGTAGCCAATGATGAAAGAAGCGATCTTATACTACTAATAGTTTTAGTAAAGACTTTCATATCAACAGTTGCAAGCTGAGCCGTTACGTCAACACTTAATGTTCTAACGACATTGACAAGATTGGATACGAAACTCCTTAAAGATGTAATTGAAGCAGGATCAGTCTTTAACGATGCAATTCCAACCATGACCCTACTCAGACTTGAAAAGAGTTGTGATAAAGCGGTTAGCCCTTCACTTTTAACTTTGATGGCAGAAAAGTCTTTTGCTAATCCAACAAGTTGAGGTGTTATAGCTCGTAGATGTCTCGTATCTCCTGTTTTAATGTTAGAGATACTATTTATCAAAGTTGCTACAGATTTGAATGTTTGGGTAAGACCGATAATAGCTTTTTGTTGAGATGCTTGATTTACAAATGCAGAGGCCATAGTTTGAAAGAAAAACACTATAGCCTCTGCATTTGTAGTAATTCTGTTCTCATCTATTTCTATCTTTGATATGTTCCTAACTGAATTTATAAGACCAGAAATGGAACGCATGGACTGGATCAAATGTTTTGGTAAAGACAATCCTGACAACCCATTAAGATCAGTAAATAACGTCCGAACCGCTAAAGTGAACCGTCCGATGGCATCAAGAGAGATATTGATACCACCTAAAGCCGCCATCGTTTTCATAAATTGGTTCAACGACTTCATAACCTTAGATAGTCCTTCAAACTCACCTACTGTCCTTAGACTATTAGACAAAATCTCAATAGATTCAGCCATTGTCTTTGCTTTTATTTTTGCATCTTTTGGAAGTTCAATAGCCAATGAAAACTTAAGGTTAGATGACGAAATCTTTTTAGCGACAATATCCCCAAAGTCACTTGAAAGAGTTTTTTGCAATCCTTCAAAGCTCTTCTGCATTTGCGCTGTGGCTTTACTGACTGCGGCTATAGCCTGAGCCATACCTTTTTGCAGTTCCGTAATATCTGCGCCTATTTTTACTATGAGTTCGTCTAATGGACCTTGAGGCATTACGAATAGTCTCCGGACTTTACCAAATCTTCAATGGATATATCCGATGGGGACGATGGCGATTTTGTGGAAATGGACTTCGCTTCTCTTTCAAATTGGTGAGTGAGTTCAGACGAAAGAGAAGTAATCTGGTCAAACGTCAAAGCTAACGTTTGGGCACTTGAGAATCCTAAGTGTCTTGCAAAGGTAACGACAATTTGGGAAATGTAATTCGATCTTTGATCGCTTATTGAACCACTATTTGGGCCTGTATCTTTTTCATTCTGTCGAGTAAGAAAGGGACAACGAGTGCCAACGTAGTTTCTAAATCGAGGTGGTCTTCGATCCATTGCGTTTCCCTGTCTAAAATGATGCTTACAACCGATAACAGATAATCAGGTATATTTGTTGTTACCCACTCAACAATTTTCATAACAGGAACGTTACCTGATTTTAGGTCATCAATTTCACTAATCCCGGACGACTTCCACGCATCGCCTATAATACGAAGTATTTTTAGTTCCTTACCCAAAGAAATAGCCGGAACACTCACGTTATCTCCATTTATAGTAGTAACGACAATCTCTTTTGGCGCCCATATCTTTATATCTGTAGCCGACATATTTTCCTTTATTTCTGGATGTCAATCTTAAAGAGTTTAGAATCAACGGCCAATCCTCCATTGGTCCAATTAGAGGTTCCTTCAAGGGCAATAAATGTCATAGGAAACTCATGGATGTCATCGCCTGTAGTGATATTAACTTCGCCTGCTCCACTACACCTCCAGATATACATAGTCGTCGTATATCCAGATGCAAGACGATGTTCATAAAGCAGCGACAGGTCGCTAAAGTCCATCGACCCACCAAATGTCAGTGAATCTTTACCGCCGGCGGCTGGGTTCAAGGTCGTTGTTCCAACACCTAAAGCATAGGCAAGGTTATTCAAGTTCCACTCAACGCCTGATATAGTGAACTGGACATTTTCAGCGGATGCCCAGCGACCCACTCTTTTACGTGGGGACCCCTGCAACAGTTCAATAATCTCTCGTGAAATAGTCAACTGTCCGCCGGACCTAACATACCCTACATCAACAGAGGGTGTTCCACCAGCAGCAGACGGTGCATACGTTGACAGTTTAAGTATTCCAGGCCCAAAAGAGACTCTTCTTGAATCTCCAGAAGGTAAGTTGTGAGCTATACCACTCGGTGTATAAGCCATAGATTATATCTCCTTTTAAGTACTCTTATTCAAAATATGAAACATCCACAGACCGGATACTGAAAACCAGTATCCATCAATATCAAAATCCTCATTAGGGACTACAGTTTCACTTCCGAATATATCGGCGGTGTCATGAGTGATTCTAAAGTTTTTCAACGAACTTCTCATTTCATTATATGCGTCCCAAGCCTGTTCTAACGACTGATCGCTAAAGATGCTCAACCGCACAGTAGCGTGCATTATGTCTGGTATATTATTATCGGCACTTCCACGTATAATAGAAAAACAAAGACATGGCAACACTGGATTAGGAACATTGGTTGGCATTTCAGGATATATCCTGCTTGCAACTATAGCACTGAGCTTAGGCTGTCTCAGAAGATACTCTCTTATGATCTCTCTTAAGTTATTTAGCATTGTGAAATAACGACAAAGCTATTTTAACTCTATTTATTCTATCCTCTATACTTAATTTCTCTGTGAGATTCTCAAGTATTATAAATTGTTTATCTAAAATAGGTATAAGAGGAGAAATGTTTATATCAACGGAATACACCTGTGAGAGACCCATAAGGCCACAAGCCAAAAATAGTTTATCATTAGAAATGACATACTTATACTTTCCAACATCCAAACAGTTTACACTCTTTAATCGGGTTCTTACGTGTTGTGGGATACATTCAAAAGGATAATTGCCACAGTCTATATAGCAATCATAAGGTAACCTACCAAACAATTCTCTAATTCTACTATCACTTATAGAAGGAAGAACCAACAGACCATTACCTACGGGTTCAGGAGTCTCTATTGTAAAGTTAAACCCAACGATATGAGAAACCTTTGCAATCAGACTCTTGAGTTCTTTTATATCGCTATTCTTTTCAGACATTCTTTGATACGACCTTAGATATAATTTGTTGACTCAAATAATTTCTATAGATTTTGAACATATACTTCGGATAGTTTCTGCCGATCATCTTCCACGTTCCAACGGATCGAAAGACCCATGGGGCATAACTATCCCCTGAACGTGGGTTGATCGCTTTAGTTGGATCCACACTAATAGCATAAGATATTTTATACCGCGTGAGTGGATATAAAAAGACAAAAAATGATGACGCTAACCGGCCTGATTGACGGTGCACCAACCACCATCTGTCAGGATGCAACTCACCTGATCCCTCTCTGCCATGACGTTTCGCATAAGGATAGTCAAAGGATCCCATACTACTAACAGCATGATCTTCTGGCATAGACGGAACCAAGATAGTATCTATAAACCACTGAGCTTGTTCGGAGACAGCCTCACCTGTTCTCTTTTGCATCTTTAATAGGGCCTTTCTAAAACCAAGACCTAATGCGTCCCCATAAGCCGTACCCAAAGCCGTACCAGTCCTTCGTTGCGTTCCAAAGATAAATCCAACAGTAAACGAAACAGCTTGTTGTCGAGGCACGTTAACCCTTCGTGTTAGGTTTTCCAATTACAAGATCATCACCGACTAATTCTTTGATGCTTTGGCATATCCATCTCATAAAGTCCTTTGTCGGATGTTCGTTTCCAAGAAGATCATTTGCCCTATCCATATAGATAAAAGCCCGTCTTAAGTGTTCAATACCACATTCCTTATGAGCTTGAAAGTACGTACCTGACAACTCACACGCTTTTTCTAACATAGCTAATCCCTTAAGCCTATCGCCATCATTCAGCCAGTGAAGTGCCTCATTAAACCACGGTCGCGCATCATTGGGATTAGCATTTCTGGACTTCTGATTCATAAATAGGTATCTGTCTAACTTAGCACCAACAATGGTATCACCTTTAAGGTATCCGTAATGTGTAATAGTAAAAGGTGAACGGCCAACATTAGACGTTCCTGTTACGTGAAGGGAATCCTCTATTGTCTCATGTACATATCCTGACCAATAGATATGATTCACATTCTTGAACATCCTAAAGTTCTCAGAAAGACTCGCCTTTCCATTCTTTTGAAGATTAGCCACTTGAAATAACCACGCATCAATATGGCTTTTCTCAAGCATACGTACCAAGAGAGCAATGTCCTTTGGTGAGATACGCTCATCAGCGTCTAACGACAAAATCCATTTCGACTTTGATTTAGCCTTTACCAAATTACGTGGAATAGAGAAATCATCGCACCAGTCAAACTTGAAAGTATTATCAGTAAAGAAATTGACAATATCTTCCGTTTTATCCTGAGACTGATTATCAATACCTATAACGATATTATCAAAAAATGGAGCAATAACCTCTAAAAGATCCGGTAACCAATCCTCCTCATTCTTGACTACCATATTCAAATCAATAGAAGCATCAGGATTATAAGCTGATAATGTCACATCATGTTGTTCTATAAGATGGCTATAGTCAGAATGACCTATACGGACTGGATCCTTTAACGTATCCGATTCTTGATACCATTCATATTTCTTCTTACAGAGATCATAGTCCTCAAACCCATAATGTTTGAATCGTATATTGGCAAATCGTATCATCTCAGGAGGAAATATAGGAGCAGTCCCACAATGAAACCCTTGAGGATGATCGCTTCTTATATTGTGTCCTTTTATAGGACGAAAGATACGGACATTACTCAACCCACCAAAGGTACTATCCGTTCTTATGAACTGGCGACCGTTCCAAAACGTAGCAAACTTAACTATAAAAGCAGACACTTCTGGTCTAACAGGTCTGAGCAATCTTTCAAGATATTCTCTTGTAACTTTATCCTCTACAACCTCATCACCGTCTATCGCAATGACCCAATCCGCTTTTCTCTCTATTGCCCAATCCAATAACTCTTGGCGATCCCTATACTCCAACAACGAACGATCATACTTACGATAAAGGACTTTATCATACTTCTTAGCAATCTCAAAAGTTCTGTCAGTAGAGCCATCGTCCAATACAAGAATCTCATCTACAAGCTCAGACGTTTTAGAAAGAGTCTCATCAAACCATCGTTCTACGTTCTTTACTCGATAAGTTGCAACAATCTTTATAGGCTTGTTATCTGTATCTTTCCACTTAGAATAGAACTTGAGACGATTGTGTAGTCCACCCTTCATAAAAGTCAGTTCAGGCAAAGAAGTTGAAACCGTTCCAAAATGATGCACAAACGTATCAAGAACGGCTATAGCATTGTATCCATACCTATAAGCCCTGACCACAAAATCATTGTCTTCAAACCCACCGGGCGTAAAGGATACATCAAAGCAATATCCGTCACGCTCAATAAGAGTATCGTAAAGTTCTTTTGTGAACATCATACAGAATCCTGACAGGAATCCTGCAATTTGCCATGATCCACTATTTGACTCATACCACTTATTAGAGGCATCTGACAACGAGACATAGTCCATAGGATTATAGGGATCAATACCGCTAATTCGTTGAACACCTCCGACAGCGTTAGAAGCCGGACCGGCAATAGCAATGTTGGAAAAAAGACCTTTTGAGCCTTCCTCCATATTATCTAAGGCATTCTTCAGACGATCACACCATAAAGAAGGAAAGACAAGATCATTATTAAGTATCCCAAGATACAGAAGATCCGGATACTTGTCTTTAGCATAAGAAAGACCCTCTTCTATTGAAGAAGTAAATCCTTGCCTTTCCTCATGCCTAATAACTTCGATGACTCTATCACTATTAGATTTGGTTCTATGAAAGTATTCTATCGTTCCGTCATTTGAACAGTCATCAATAAGGACTATACCTACCTTATCTTGTGTTGACTTAAAAAATGTTTCGACTGCATTAACGGTATAAGAAAGAGCCTTATAGCAAGGCATAACAAATACTGATTCAGGCATTATCAAGATATTATCCTAATTTAACTCGTTTTAGCCACATCTTTTATCCACGACCGGCCACTAATCAGGAACTGACCTATCAGTTCATCAACAGCTTTTACAACACCTTGGCAATCAGGTGCATAATCATGTCCAGCTATTATACCACTGTCTTTCAACTTTGGCATCCAAGCCAAAATATCATTTTTTACGTTCTGATAAGAGTGGTTGGCGTCTATAAAGACAAACGATAAGCTCTTATCAGTGAACATTGTCGCCGCTTCAACTGATGACATTACTATAGGTATCAGAGGATTAAAAAGGACTAACCCTTCCTTCATTGTACTCATAAACTTATTTTGTAAAGACCCACCATACGAACGAATAATTTCTAATTGGGCTGGTTCATTATCGGACCCAAGAAATGTATCCACACAGAAGAACTGGACAGGTTTGAGGGACCGTTTTATCTCTACTGCCATATACGCTGCCGACCGACCAAAATAGCATCCTACTTCGACAAACATTGATTTTACGTCACAAGATACCGACTCTATGGCATTATGATAAACGTCATGAAAATCAAACGCTCCTTCTATGGATTCATAAAAATGTGGGAACATATTTTCTAAACTCATCAGGAACCTCCGTCTTTATAGCTCGTTTATAACAATCAGGCTGAGTGGGATGAAAGTCTCTATCGTTTTCAGTCCAATTCAGCCAATATCTTTGATACCAACCGGGTAGAACTTCTGCGGCATGACAATACGTTTTTAACTTTCTTTTGACCGATTCATCTGACCTTACCCATGAAAAGTGATGCAACACATACTCATCCGGTAGAAACGGAGCAAAACAATCCACATCTCTAACACCTTTGAAATGAACGCCCTTCCTGACAACAATCATTGGTTTATATGGCTCAGGAGGGTCTATTACATACCCGTCTTTCCAATAAGTTTTCATAGAAGAAACTCTAAAAGCCGATACCCATGGAAACTTTTCACAGTATTTCATAATACCAACCTGATCTGCTTTTGTCAAAAACTCATCAGGGTCTAGATTGAGAAAGTAATCACAATCAAGAGTATCCATAGCATCGTTCAATTGTTCAGAGTCTATTTTCCATGACCCTTTTATCAACTTCGCCCCTAAACAATGAGCCACTTCTTCTGTTCCATCATCAGGATACTCATCCCCGTGATAGGGATGAATAGATTGAATCACAACATTCTGATCAAAAACAGATTCCATTAAAGCCGCTCGTACAAATGGAGCCTCCCGATAGGCTCTCATCAATCTAATCCATTTCACTCGCACGTCTTTGTATAATCTTTACGACTCATTGCATTAAACCCATGACAACGCTTATAGGCAACAGGCAACGGCAACGATAACCAACCTTGTTTATCAGTACTCACCCATAGATTATTTAAGTATCTAGCATCAGGTGGAGAGTCATATGCTACCCACGGCCTATAGAACTTTGATCTGTGCATGAATTGATTATGGTCCATATTATTTGATGGATCCACAAAAGACGTTTTAAACAAGAAGTCATTAGGATTCGTTACTTTGTCTGATTCATCAGTGTGGATATAATACAATTTCCCATAAACAACGTTCGCTGTTAGATCGCTTGTGAAAACGTCCATTGCCCTTCTAAACCATGACCTATGATACCAATCATCATCGCAAAGATAACACATCAAATCAGAGTATATGAGATTCTTCTCAACTGCTTTAGTTATACAAGATGCTAACCTATTATAAGAAGTTATTTGCGAGTATTCTCTTTCTTCATAGTCCGACCTAAACAAAGTGACCTTAGTTGGATCATATCCGTCAATAGATGAAATTGTACTTTCTACATCATAATCAGAACCGTCATCGGCAATCAAAAGATGCCATTTCTTATACGTTTGCTTAAACACAGATTTGACTGCATCTATTATCATAGTAGGACGGTTATATGAAGACAAAACACATAGTATATCAAGTTGCATAAATAACCTCAAAGGAGACACCTGGCTTGAGCCATTGGGAGGAGCCGTGTCCCTCCGTTCGGTGTGGTAGGAATGCCCATCGGCACGGCTCAGGCGGGTCCGTTGAGGCCCCCTGGTAAACCGTTGGGCCTCAGCTTACGCTAAAGCCCACGCCTTTAGGAGTGGGGTAGCTTACCGTGGTATCAGATGGGCCGTTAAGTTTATATGGCTCACCGTTCCTCCTGCTATCACAGAGTGAACCGATCTTATCTGAAGTTTATCGCCACTCCAATTGACTATATCCCCATTCCTTACTGTGTTGTTCGACGAACCAATGATAACGGTATAAATGTCATCTGAGATAGGACCAGGGTTCTTCATCGTCCATTCAGGTATTCGTCTATTCACAACACGAGCCGCCGTATTAGGCCCAATCAGTGTCTTATCCTGATAAATAAAAGCTCCTGCCGGCGTGACCCATGAAACCGATACATCCGCTACCGTCCCTGAGGATTCAAACGCCATCAAAGCGTCGTAATTCTTAAAGAACTGACACGATCCTATTGCTCCACCGACAGATAAAGTCTCAGACTGACTCACACCAACTAACGACCCAACTACTCTAAACTGGTCCAACGTCGTAAAGGCTTTGATATTGATAAGAGGTTTTCCCTTAAACTTTGGTTGTCGTGAAGGGGCCTTTGATGCGGACGTTGTAAAACCAGTTACATCTAATACATCAGGAGTTAGCCTAGTTATAGAAATCTTTTCGTAGAGTAAATCTAAAAGAGACATACTTTAACATTCTCCCCATGCCTAAAGGGCGGGGCTTGATGGATTTTCGGTCAACAAAGGACGCCTTATT
>ERZ1292623.1372-Hain-H51-01um-R1-1372-length-23626-cov-6_pt1 | contig 23626 bp, 25 predicted proteins | sample MGYA00564398_ERZ1292623 | MGnify/ENA primary metagenome ERZ1292623 (study PRJEB36523, sample SAMEA6512633) | groundwater metagenome | collected 2019-01-07 | study: AquaDiva: Metagenomics assemblies of 32 groundwater samples | reverse complement strand
CATAACTAATCGGTATTAATTCGACATTTTTTTTAGCTAATTCTAAGATGTTTCTTGCGAATTCATACCAAGAACATTCTCCATGATTAACAATATGATATAATCCATATTTATCAATTTGAATTAATTCAAATGTTTTTCTTGCTAAATCTAAAGTATAAGTTGGACTAGTAATTTGGTCATTCACAACCTCTAATTTAGAACTCTCTCCAGCATTTTTTAATATTGATTCAATAAAATTTGTACCTTTACTTCTACTTTTTTTTGTACCCTGCAAAGCAGCAGTCCTTATAATAAAATATTTTTCTAAACCACTTTCTGAGATACATCGCTCTCCTAAAAATTTTGAATCGCCATATACATTTATTGGATTTGGTTTATCTTCTTCATTATATGGTTGTTTTTTTCTACCATCAAAAACATAATCTGTACTAAAATGAACTAGGATAATATTATTTTCTTTACAAATTTTTGCTAAATTTCTTACAGCATAAGTATTTATATCATATGCAATTCTAATATTAGTCTCACATTCATCTACTTTATTAAAAGCAGTAGCATTAATCACAATTCTTGGTTTATAATATTCAATTGCTTTTTTAACATCATTATGATTTGTTACATCAAAAAAATTTTCACCGTCATCCCTATTATGATAAAATGGAATAAAGGGAAAATTTTCATGAATAAACACATTAGCTAAATCATTTCCAAGTTGGCCATTCGCTCCAATTAATATACATTCATTCATATTCTCTCAAATAAACTTACCAACATACCCAAACCATATGAAAAATGCATTAGGAAAAATACTATGGGTAAAAATGGAAAATAAAATAAATTTTTTCTTATTGCTATAAAAAATCCAACAATAATATCAATTATTATATGCAATTTTACTGGAAAGAAAAAATCTTTTGAAATTAATAATAATAAAGGTAAAAATATTATATATATCGTAAATATACTTGGTATTATTAATACAGGATGAACTAATGTTTTATCAATAGCCTCTTTTTTTAATCTGACATTACCATATCTATAATGTTGTTTTAAAAAGCTAAATAAATCTGGACGTCTTCTATGATAGATTATTAAATTTGGGCTATAAGCAATCTTAAATCCATTTCTTTTTGCACGAGCAAAAAATTCAGGATCTTCTCCAGGCCATATTCTTGTATCAAATCCAGAAATTTTTTTAAAAACATTTTTCTTAACAAAGCAATTTGCACTTGTTAAACTAAATTCATTCGCATTTAAATTTAATTTTCCTTTCTTATAACGATCAGCCATTTTATAACTACCCCAAAAAGATTCAATAGCTGCGCCAAACATTTTTGCAAAAAACTTATCATCTTTTGGGGTTAATTGAGGGCCACCAATTATGTCTACATCTTTATATTCATCAAAAAAAATCTCTGTATTCTTTAAAATATTTTTATCAACAATAGCATCGTCATCTAAAAAATATATTATTTCACCTTTAGATTTTTTAATACCATAATTTCTATTTTCACTTGCATTATAACCTCTTTTTATAATTACTTCATATTTCTTTTTATCATAATCAACTTTTTCTAATGAGTTAAGTACCTCAGCATTTCTATAAGGTGCTACTGCTATTATAATTGAAAATTTTGGTTTCATTTTCTTACTTCGAGTTCAGCAATGACCTCTGCACATGGTAAAATCCAACAAAAAAATCTCTCGTAAATTAAAGGGGATAAATTAATAATTGGATTTATGAAAAAATTTAAAAAAATAAATGCTTGCCTAGTAAAATTTAATTCTCTTTTTATGATATTAAATCTAGATTTAGTATAAAAACATTTATCTGTAAAATAATCAAAGGTGAAATATGAAAAAAATCTTTTATGTGTCGGATCTCTATAAGAAACACCACAACTAAAATGGGGTACTCTTAAAATTATTTTTCCATGATTCTTCATGATTCTTATTAATTCTTGAAAAACTTTATCTAAATCATTTAAGTGCTCTAGTGTATGACTAGTATAAATTAAATCAAATTCATTTTTTTTAAATGGATAAGGTATTTTATTTAAGTCCCATACAACATCAACATTAGACATCTTTATTTTATCTATACCAATAACTATATCATTCTTATTTTTTGAAATAAATTTTCTATCACCACAACCTAAATCTAATATCTTCATTTTCTTGCATAAACAATATAATTTAATGTAAACACCTCACTATAAAATATTTTATCAAGACTTTTCCCAATAATATTTAATATTACAATTAATGGGAATCCGATTATTTTAGGTAATTTCTCACTGATACCCCACACTATTAATTGCATTATTGAAAGTAAAGCTCCGCCATTTGCTTCAACCTTTATATATTTAAATTTTTTAAATAAAACATCTTTTAATGCATATTTAGTAAATCTAAAATAATCATAAGGCTCACCATGCAATACAGTTGCCATATGTGTTGTAAGCAAACAAATTCCATTAGGTTTTAATATTCTATAAATCTCATTAATTGCTTTTTCTGGATTAGGTAAATGCTCTAATAATTGAAAACAAACTATATTGTCGATAGAATTATTCTTTAAGGGAATTTTAGTTGCATCTGCTATTATATCTGGTTTTCCTTCATATTCAAATTTATCTAATTTAATATATTTGGTACAATTTTTAAAAAAATCTCTGTAAGGTGATTTGCCCGCGCCTACATCTAATGTTACACCTTTAACTTCATTAGCATATTTTTTTATAGCATCTCTTAATTCAGAAAAATGTAAATAAATATCATCTATAATTCTTGGATTAGTATAAATTCTTAAAGGTCTATCTATTCTTCCAGTCCATTTTTTCATTTTTATCTTTTAGTCAAAAAATCTGTATCTAAGTAAATAATATAATGCTTTTAATCCATCTCTCCATGTAATTTTTTTCCCCTCTTGAAATGATCTCGCATCATAATTTATAGGAATCTCGATAATTTTATAACCCTTTTTAATTATTTTAGCTGTAATCTCTGGCTCGAAATCAAATCTTTTCGCTCTTAATTTAATACTTTTAACAACATCCCTAGTCATTAACTTATAACACGTTTCCATATCTGTTATTCTTCTTAAATAAAGTAAGGTTGTTATGATAGATAAACCCCAATTACCAATGTAATGAAGTGGGATTTGAAAACCTTTAATTTTCCCTAACATTCTAGAACCATAAACTACTTTTGTTTCGCCCTTTAATATCGGTTTTATTAATTTTTTATATTCTTCTGGGTTATATTCCAAATCGCCATCTTGTATTATTACAAAATCACCTGTAAAATTCTTTAATCCTGTTCTTATAGCTGTGCCCTTACCACCATTTTTTTCATGATTTATTAATTTAATATTTTTATATTTCCCCATTAATTTTTTTACCTCATTCACTGTATTATCTTTGCTACAATCATTTACAACAATAATCTCTTTTTTTATATCTCCAATATCGACTTCCTCTACTTTTTTAATTATTTTTTCTATGGTTTTTTCTTCATTATAAGCGGGCATTATTATACTAAGCTTCAATTTCTTCCCCCTCCTGTTTAATTAATATGACAAATAACAATATTATGGATAATGATACAATTAATGCTTCCAAATATAATATAAAATGTGCTATTATATCTAAAGATTTATCAAGGAAATTGCTTGTTTTATAATTATCAAATACTTTTTCTTTAGGCTCGTATCTTAAGGGATAGAAAAACCAATTATGAGTTGAATCAGCTAAATCTAAAATATCTTTTTTCAATAATAAATTAGTTTGGTAAACATTAAAATAAGGTTCATTATAGGTATTTGTTAATATTACTTGGGACTGAGAATTATTTTTAAAGAAGTCTGTTAAATCTTCCATAGATTGGTTTAAATCAGGTTGTTGAGCTATTGTACCCCAACCACAATCATCCGTAATACATTCTATAAAATATGTTTTTATAGAAGTTTCTTGTTGTGGAGATTGTTTTAATGCCCCCACTGCATCATTAAATTGGGATGCTTCTAAGTAATGCTTATCATTAAACATAAATACAATTCTACCACGATATATTCTTGTATCAACTATAACTAATGCATCATTCTCGATATTATCTTTATTATAACTCATTATATTTGTTACTTCACTCTTTCCAGAAAAAACACCTTGTTTATTTATAAATAAAATACTAGAAACTAATATAAGTATCAATAATAAATATGTAATAATTTTTGTTTTTATTCTAATTTTTTTAGTTTTTTCAATTATAAAATCTAGTGTATTTGCAGCTAATAAAGCAAATATTGGTATACCAAACGCAAAATGATATGGCAATAAAGAAGTTCCAGATAAAAATATAAATGGAAATAAAAATATTAATAAAAGTAATAAACTAAATGTTTTATTTCTATTAAAAATTATTATTAACCCAAAGATTGCTAATATAAATAATACAAAATCAAAAACATAATAAAATGAAATTCCATCTAATAATCCTGGTCTACGTCCATTATAACTTAAAAATAAATCATTTACTCTAAAAGGTTTTAAAGTAGCTTCAATAGACGCATAAGTATCTTTTCCCAATCCAAGAAATCTAGAAAATTGTAAATCACCAATACCTTTATCTTTATATAATAAATAATTAAAAGTTAATATCGGGATTACCATAACAAATATTACTATAGCAAAAATAAATATCGTCTTAAATAATTTTTTACTAACTTTAACTTCACTTTTATTTTTTAAATTATAATAAATCAAAAATATAACATACGCGGGAATAAACATTAATGCTATCGTCTTTGTTAATATTGCTATTCCTAAAAATATCCAACTTAATAAAAATAATTTATTTTTATTTGTTTTTAATGCTTTTATTAAAAAATACATGCTTAATAAAAAGAAAAATGTCATTGCTATATCCATTTCAGCTAAAGTCATTATTATATGATAAGCAGAAAACGTTAATAAAAATGAAGCAAATAATGCAACTCTTTTATTAAATAATTCTTTACCAATTAAATAAATTACTAATATTGATAAAGATCCAAATAATATTGATAAAAATCTAGCTGAAAACATATTTACTTCAAATATTTTATAAATCAAATCTGTTAAGAAAAACCAAATAGGAGCTTCGTCCATTATCTGTAGTTTACCACTATTAATAAAATTAATAGCATGTGGCGCATGTACAACTTCATCAGCATTTGGTGCTATATTCACACTTGCGATAATACGTAAAATTAAAGCAATTATTAATAATATTATTAAATACTTGAAATTACTTTTAGAAAAAAATATATCAAGTATTTTATCAATAAATTCTTTTTTCTGTTCCATTATTATCTCCATTTATGATGAAATTTTAAAAATTCTGGCAATTTATCATAATAATCAATAATAAATTTTAATCTTGAATAAATTAATCTCAGCCTAACTAAAGCTAAAAACATTTCTGGCACAGCCTTTATTATTTTTAATTGTGATCCTGGTTTATCATGCCATTCTGTAGGAAATTCTATTATCTTAAAATTTTTTATTTTCATGTTATATAATAAATCAACATCAAATGCCCATCTTGTGGCACCCAAATTTTTTAATATTGATTTGATAGCATAATTTTTAAATAACTTTGCACCGGTTTGTGTGTCATTGTAAGGCATAAAAAATAATGCCCTCATTAAATAATTAAAACTTCTGCTGCTAAATCTTCTAAATAAATTTTGTTTTGGGCTTATTTTAGCACCTCTAACCCATCTAGAAGCAATAATACCATCATAGTCATTAATGTTATTAACTAAATCATAAAATGCATTTGATGGGGTAGCCATGTCCGCATCTACAAAACCAATTAAATTACCTTTAGCGATTTTAAAACCTTGAATAATAGCACCACCTTTTCCAATAGAATCTTTAATCTCCAAGTATTTAATTTTTTTACTTCTTTTATTAAATTCCTTTACAATTAATAATGTATTATCTGTACACCCATTTAATACTACTATAATCTCAAAATCTTTTATTTTTTTAGAAAGAAACTTTAGATAATTATCTAAAGTTCTTGCTATTCTATTTTCTTCATTATACGCGGGTATTATTATAGATAATTTTATCATCTTTAGCTAACATAGTTTGTAAGAATATAATTATAAATAATAAAGACATTATAATAATTAATATAATTATAATTTGTGTTAATGTATTATGAAATATATTTATTAAAATTATCTCTAATAAATTAAATAAAATTAATATAATTAAAAATTTAGTTTTATTTATCGATAAATTATAAAATGCGATTGTATAGATTAAAGAAAATAAACCCATTATTACAGCAAACCAACCTAATAAATTAGCTACATCTAAATAAGCTTCTCCATACACAATATTAATTATAAATTTTGAAAATAAAAAATAAATTAATATTGCGGGTATTAAAACTAAAAGCATCATTAATAATGATTTATATAACAAATGTTTATGGGGTCTTTTCATGATAAATAATTCAGAAACTTTTGGGAACATTACTTGGGTTATTGAATAAGATCCAAAAAATAATATTTTAGCCAAAGTAGATATTGCAACATATTGCCCAGCTTCAATATCTTTAAAAAAATGTTTTACTAATATTATATCTATTGTATATAAAGCTGTTAATCCAATTAACATCAGAAGTACTGGTGTCGAATATTTGTAAATTTCTTTAGTATTAAATTTTTTTAATTTTTTCGCCATTAACTTTTTTAAAGGAAAAAATCCTATAAAGAATGCTATAATGAAAGATAATGTTATTGCAGAAATAGCCCCATTTACACTAAAACCAATTACAACAAATAAAATACCTAAAAAGAATTTTGAAACACCCTCCGATATTAAATTAATTCCAAAATCTTTAAATTTTTGTAATCCCTGTAACATTCCCCTAATTACTGGTACTAATAAAATAAATATTATAAAAGGTGCTAATATTATTAATGATAATATATCTATTTTCAAATAATCAGCAATGAATTTACTAAAAATTAAAAATAAAAATAAAATTATTAATCCATAACCAAATAATCTTTTTAATGAGGACTTAAATAAATAACTTATTTCATTAAATTTATTTTTGGTTTTAAAATTTGCAACAAATTTTGCAATTCCGGTTTGAATCGTTGTTAATGGTATATTAAAAATATAAGCTATTGATAATATCGCTCCTATAATTGAATAATTTGCAGGCCCTAAAAATCTACCCATATAGAAATGATATAAAAATACAAATATCCCCGTAATTAAATTAGAACTAAATAAAATTATATTATCTTTTATTAAAGGATTTTTATAATAATTAAATAATTTTTTAATCATTTATGCCACCCATATTAATAAGCTAAATAAAAATTCAATTCCAATCATCATCCAAGTAATCTGTTTTTCTGTATATTTACCAGTTCTTGTAAATAAATGGGTAATAGAATAAATTTTATTATTATGATATGACATTATTTTACCATTTTTATAATAACCATAACTTTTAGCTTTAAACTTGTTACGTGCTTTTAATACAAATTCTATTATAAAAGGAATACTCGCAACAATTGCCGCTTTTTCTATGTTACCAATAACCGCTATGGTTACTATTGCTCCACCAAGCAAATAAGTTAATGAATCACCTGGTAGTATTTTTGCAGGATATTTATTATAAATGTAAAACGCAATTAAAGCAGCAAATGTAATTAAAGAAATTAAAGCAGCAACCTCGCTATTATTAACAAAAGCATATAACCCAAGCATTCCTATATATATTAAACCCATGCCAACTTCTATCCCATTAAAACCAGCTAACATATTAACCATATTTGCAGCTCCAACAACACCAATTGGGATCAAGATTAAAGGATAAATCAACCCAAAATCAATTCTTCCAATAAAAGGAATTGCCATTGTTGTAGTACCTGCATTAACAACCATTAAAGGAACAGCCGCACTTAATGTAAGTAAGGGTTTTTGCCATTGTCTTAATCCACCAGGAGCTGGTTTTGATTTTCTCAATATATCATCTACAAATCCAACAAATGTGATCATTAAAATTGAGGTTAAACCAGCAAAAATAAATAATAAAGTTTCAGTATATTTAAAATAGAATGTTTGAAAAAAAATGTAAAACATCAATCCAATAAATATACCAGATATCACAGCTAAACCACCAGAAATAGGGATTAAAGGAGTATTTTTTTTATTCATGTCTTTATCTACTAAACCAATTCTTCTTAAATAGCGAATTAACCAATTCGTAGCTATATAAGTAACAATAAACGCTAATATTGCAGCAACAAATGGAACATAGCTCATGGAGAAATTGTTAAGAGGTATTTATAAAAAGGTTTCTAATTTATTTTACATAAAATTTTTTAGATTTTTTAATTCCAAGTGTATGTAATCTATATTCATATAACGATCTTAGTATATTTAACCCATAATTTATTACGTTAACATGAGATTTTTCATCACCATAATGCGTAGGAATAGGTCTTTCTACGATTTTAAAATTTTTCATCTTTAATTGTATTAGGATATCAGTATCAAAATGGAAACCACCAGAGCAAAGATGAAAAGGAATTTCTTTCAATTTTTTACAATTATAAACACGAAAACCAGAATGATATTCTGAAAGATTCATATTAAGAATCTTATTCTCAATAAAAGTAAGAACCCGATTCCCTATAAATTTGTATAAAGGCATCCCACCTTTTAATGGCTTACCAGTCATTCTTGAACCAAAAACTAAAGCTATATTGGGATCTTTTTTAAATGGTTTTAGTAAACTTGGTATATATTCTGGAGAATATTGAGCATCACCATGGAGCATAACAACAAGATCAAAACCTTTGTCTATAGCATATTGATAAGCAAATTTTTGATTACCACCATAACCAAGGTTTTTTTCATTTTTATATATTTTTAAATTACTTAAACCAGATAATTTTTTATAACCAATCCCAACCAAGTAAGTATTGTCTCTGCTAGCATCGTCTATAACAAATATTTCTTTAACTTTATTTTTTATTTCTTTAGGAATTCTATCTAGTAATAAAGGCAAAGTTTTAGAAGCGTTATAAGCCGGAATAAAAATAACTATTTTCATTAAAATGATTAATTTAAAAAATATATTTAAAGCTTTCTAGATTACTCATTTTTATTAAAATGGTAAAATTAAGTGTTTTAATCCCTGCATATAATGAAGGAAAGAAAATTCGCGAGAATCTTGAATATATTAATAAGATATTAAACCTATTAAAATTAGATTATGAAATTATTCTAATCAATGATGGTAGCAAAGATAATACTTTAGAAGAATCTAAAAAAGTTAAAAATATAGATATCCTTACTTATAATAAAAATCTTGGTAAGGGGGGCGCATTAAAATATGGTTTTCAGAATTCTAAAGGAAATTTAATATGTTTTTTAGATGCAGACTTAGAGTTAGACCCTAGCTTAATAAATTCGTTCATAAAAATAATAAATAAAAAGGAAGCAGATGTTATTGTTGGTAGTAAAAGACACCCTAAATCTAAAATAAATTATTCATTAAAAAGAAAATTTTTAAGTTATACTTATAATAAATTTGTAAAATTATTATTTAGATTAAAAGTTAATGATACACAAACAGGAATTAAATTATTTAAAAGGGAAGTTTTAGAAAGGGTTTTTCCTAAAGTTTCAATAAAGGGTTATGCCTTCGATTTAGAGTTATTAATAAATGCAGATAAATATTATAAGATAATCGAAGCTCCAATAATATTAAATCCAAAAAGAAGTTTACGTGAACAAAGATTAGGTTTTAGAGCTTTATTTCCCATATTACGAGATACATTATTAATTGCTTATAGATATTATACTAATAAATATTAAATTTTCTTAACTAATACGAGTGATTGATGACCAAGATTATAGTTTTTAAATATATAGCAAAGGTACCAAATAGGTTTCCATAATATTTTATTGGATAAACGTTTATTAAAAAACTTGAAATAATCCATGCGTAAGCTACTATGTTTTGTTAATTCAATTCTATTTTCTTTAAAATCTTTAATAAAGTTTACATATAAACGACGCATTAACCAGAAAATAGGAAATGTGAAATCCCATATTTCTAAAATTTCAAATTTTGATAACTGTTTTTTTATATCTTTTATTTCATATCTTCTAAAATGCCCATACATTATATCATCTTTGCGCCATTCTTTATTTTTTGTTATATAAGATACAATTAAATAACCATTTTTATTTAATAATTTATGACAATGATCTATAATTTTATTATCATATTTGATATGCTCTACAACATCCCATAATATAATAAGATTATATTTGTTCTTTTCTTTAATAATACTTTTATGTTCAATTTTTACATTTTTATAATCCTTTAAATTAATCTTAACTTGTTTAATTGCTTCTTTTGAAAAATCAATTAATTTACCATTAAATCCTTTTTTTAATAAGAATAAACTTACATCCCCAGTACCCCCACCAGCATCTAAAAAAGGTTCTTTAATATTATATTTTTTGATTAATTTATCTGTTAAAAACAACATATACTGTTTTAATGGTTTGAAATTTACCATTTTTATTTTTTAAATCAATATTTATTTAAATTCTTCTGAAAAATAATAATTGGGGTTAATTATGAAAAAACTAAACTTTGATATCCTATATGCGTTTATATTATTAATCTTATTAATTGCATTAAAATATTCTGTATTAAACCTGCCTTATTTTTGGGATGGCTTAAACTATATGATTCCAACTATCGATTATATTTACCAGAATTCAATTACACCTTTCCTTTGGGATTATAATTTAGGACACCCCCCCTTTTTCTTTATCTTTACAGGGATATTATTTAAAATATTTGGAGATTCCCCAATAGTTGCCAATTCTGCTATATTATTTTTTGCTTTTTTCACATTATTTTTTACTTATTTAATTGGAAAAGAATTATTTAATAAAAAAATAGGAATCATAGCATCTTTAATTCTATTCTTTACACCAATGTTTTTTTCTTATTCAGCGTTATTAATATTAGCAATGCCATTAACAGCCTTAACCATAATGACGATTTACTTTGTTATTAAGAATAAACCATTATGGTATTTTATATTTGGCTCGTTAATGATCTTAACAGAAACCACCGGAATATTGGTTATACTAGCAATTATTTTATTTAAATTATTAATTGAAAAAAAATTTAACAAAGATTTATTATACTATTGCTTACCGATATTAACCTTTCTTTTATTGATCGCCTCTAATAAAATTTACTATGGTAATTTCTTTTATCCTATAGGCGCATCTTTATTACAAGTTAATTTAATTAAAAATTTATTTAACTTCTTATTGATATTAAAAACAATATTTTTTGATCAATATAGATGGATCTTAACCTCAATTTTATTACTTTCATTTATTAATATTAAAGATTTAAAGAAAAAAAATATTAAATTATTAAGTTTATATTTAATTATATCTTTATTATTTTTTTTATTTTTATATAATCTTAATATATTTACAAAATTTTTAATTAATTATTATCCAAATATAAATGATTATTTTAACATAGTTAAATCATTTAATTTATTGTTCTCTATATTATTATTAGTTTTATTATTATCTTATAAAAGAATTTTAGAATTTGTTAAAAATAAAAAATATTTAGTTTTATTCATACCATTTTTATTTATAATTTTAGCACATTCTTTTATAATTCCATTTGCACCCCGTTATATATTATTTGCTTTTCCAATGATTTATTTATTCTTTGCATTTGCCATAAATAATATCTCAAAAAAATATACTTATATAATTGCAATTTTGATAATTCTATCATTTTCTCTAAATTTTACTGGTGATAGAGATGATGTTGGTTTTACTTTAGAAACAAATATGGAATATGTTGATTTCATTAAAACACATCAATTAGCAGCTTCGTATATAGAGGAGAACTTTCCAGATGCTGTGGTATTAGCAGGGCATCCACAATCTCTTGAACTACAATATTCTTATGGAAAATATGTTAAAAAACCGATTAAAGTTGTAGCTATAGAACCATTTCCCGGGGTAAGTGGTTATAAAAAAAATTACACAGAATTTTTGAATCCAAGTAAAAGGCAAGAAATTGATATCTCTCAAATTGATTTATATTATCATTCAGAACAACAATACCCCGTAGAACCTCTTAAAGATTTAATTAAAAAATTAAATTTAATCTTAATAAAAAGATTTGAGATGAATAATAAAGTAACAGAGATTTATTTAGTTAATAAATAAATTTGTATAAGCAAACATTATTTATCATATTGACTTTTTCTAGATTACAACTAGATAAAAATTCACAATCTTTATTATAAGAAATTACATATTTGTTATTAAGCTCTTGCGCTCTTTCTTTCATTATATTACAATCTTTATTCGTGACACCATTTTGAAATTCCCTTAATGTATTAAAATAAGCAGCACTCGGTATTTTATACCAGCCCGAGGGTGTTGATAAATTTAAATAAATAGGTGCATAGGAATAATACGCTTTAGCATAAGATGTCTTTGAATAACTTTCCGTAACTAAAAATTTACCTTTGACATCCTTTAATAAAGCCAATGTATCTTTTTCAAGTTGAGTATGTTTTATGAATAAAGGAGTATGAACCATATTTATTACTACACTTAATAAAGCTAATAAGGTAATTCCGATAAAAAATATTTTATTAATTTTAAAATTTTTAAAAAATATAAAGAATGCAAAAAATAAGATAAATCCCATATATACATCAGCATAAATTTGCATTAATATTGGAATAAAAGCAGTAACTCTAAATAATAATAAAAATGAAATTAATATAACTGGCGAGTAAAATAGTATTTCTTTTTTATTATAATTATTTTTTTTAATATAAATAAAAAATATAAATAAAAATACTATTGGAATTATTATGCTAAATAGGTTCTCTAATAAATACTCCCTGTCTAAAGATAATAAATTGGGGCCAATGTTTAATATTATGCCAGCACTGGTAAAGAAATTTACGATATAAGGAATTAACCAAAATGAATCTATTAATAAAGAGATTATTACAGTTAAAAAAATAAATTTTCTTTGTTTCCAATCTTTAATCAAAAATATTCCTACCCATAGTAAAGAAGCCAATACCGCGAAAGTCTGGTGGCTTAGTAATAATAAAGAATAAATTGGAATTATAAAAATAAAATTCCAATCTAATTTTCTATCTTTGTAATATAAAATAATAAATGCAAATAACACAAATAAAAAGAATGCAAAAAGCTCTGGAATCCTACCAAGCCTAATATAATTTCCTATAGCAGCAGCATTTGTAAATAATAAAAAGAAAAATAATATACTTTTAGTTTTGTTTATATTATTTATAATCCCGAATTTATAAATCGTAATAAAAGCTAATATAAATATTATTAATGAAGAAATAAAAAAAGTTTTTAAATAATCATTCAAAATTAATGATAATGGATATGAAAAAAAGAACCAACCTGGTGGAGTTAATTGAAAATTAATAAATCCATTATACCAATATGGACAAAATTTATGAAAACCACAGCTATCTAAAAAAAATAATTGTGCTATTTGAGAAGACCCATCATTTACTAAGTCTAAAGGAAAATTCCACATTATTTTAGATTGATCTATTAATCTAAAAATGAAATTTATAGCTAATAAAATTATTGGTATATACAATAATCTCTTTGAAAAATTCTTTTTATCCATATGTTTTTAAAAATCTCTTACCTCAGTAACTCGCGGATCTGGTAATTCTTTTCTATAAAATTCCTCTGGTACTTTTAAATCTTTAGGATATTTAACTTCCCAAATTTTAGTAGGCCCAATAAGTCTACCATTAAATATTGCTAGAGGTATTTGATCTTCATCTGTATAAGAAACTTTAAAGTTATCAGATTCTTTATTAAATAAATAAAGTTCTGCAAATAAACTATTTTTCACACGATCAGATAAATATAATCCTGCTCCAATACTAATAACTTGATTATTATTTATTACTGGAATAACTCTAAAGCATCCTATCCCATTTTCAAATTTATATTTTTCATTATTTATGTAAAGGCAACTTAAAGGAACTTCTGTTTGTTCATTGTTATAAACAATAACTACTCGAGGTTGTTTTACCCCAACAACTTGATCTCCATCTAGAACTAAAGGCAATAATATCGCACCTATACCAGCTGCTTGCCTGGGGTAAACTTTATTATTATAAACTAAATCTTGGTCTAAAGGAAATCCGCCTTTATAGAGATAAATTGTTTCATTTCTTGTTTCTTGTATATTTTGTATGTCTAAAGAATATGTGGTAATCCAAGAATAACGATCATAATTTACATCTGATCCTATGGATGAATAAGCAGGATATTTACCAATTTCATCACTTACAACTAAAAAATATGTTACATTTCGAGATTTTAAAAATTCTAAAGCTTCCTTTTCACTTTGGCCTGTTAAAACATGCCTACCAGTAAAGTAATTTATTTCATAGCCACCAGCGTTACCACCATCACTAATTGTAGCTCTATTATTGTATTGTACTAAATAACCATAATCCCACCAATGTGCAAAGACCGCGTCCTCAGGAGTACTTTCGCGAATCCATTTTCCAGCAAATTGCCATTGTTGATTATAAGTTGGACCAACAGAACTTGCTTGTGCTAAAGTTGATTTGCTAAAATTAGTTATCAACAATAATACAATTATTCCTATAAATATATAAGATAATATTTTATAAGTATTTATCTTAAATAATTTAACTAGATCGACTATTTTAAAAATTAAATAACTAGCTAATATAGCTGTAATCGGAGTAAATATAAATATTAATCTTACAGCACCCCTAGCAGCAATAATCATAATAATAAACCATATTAAGATGAATAAGTATTTTTTATCAAATTTTGATATTTCTTCTGACACTTCTTTATTTTTATAATATCCATACAAATAAGGTAATATAAATAATAAAAATAAACCAATGAATGATAAAATATAAATTATTACTGAAATTTTATTAATACCATTAAATGTTGAACCGGGGGAATATCTGCTAAAAATGAAACCGAATATTAATATTATGTAAATTATAGTTAATTTTAAAGCATTTTTCTTCAGGTTTTTGTGCATTTCATAAAATAATAATATTGAACCAATAATAAACATCCAAAAATAATATTTACCAAAATTACTAATCCAATCTGTTATAAATGGTTGACTGTTTTCAGCCACTGTTCTTATCCAACGATTTGCTGCGAATGGCGTAGTTAACGTGATAAATGTATGTTTTATTTGTCCACTGAAGTATGAACCACCAAATAATACAAATATAAGTACTGAACCTAAAATTAATGTTATTATAAAACTATATAATTTAGTAGATATTTTGGTGTTTAATTTATTTCTTAACTTTAATAAATTTTTCTCCATTAAAAAATAATCAATTATATAAAATGCTAATGCAAATATTGTTATAGCTGTTGATGACGACAATAATAAAGTAGCAAAATTATATTTAGAACTAAACATCAAGATTAATAATGTTAATGATATCAATAACCATGATGAATAAGAAATAAAATCCTTTTTTCTAAATTTATTTAAAAATATTTCAATTAAGGAAAATATTCCAATTAATATAAATATAAATACTCCACCAGCCCAAATCAAATTTGTAAATGCTGTTGCAATACCAGCTGATAATCCGAATAAAATAGTCTTAAAATTATTTTTTGAATTCCAAGAAACTACATAAAAATAAAAAGCAGCAAACATAAATAATGTAGCAAACGCTTCTTTATCTGAAATTCCTGTTAAGGTTCTAAATAAATAACTAGGCAGAATAGCTAAAAATGCAGTTGCCAATAAAGCAACCTTATCATTAAATAATTTTCTTACAAGTAAAAAGAAAAATATCATACTAATTGCAAATGCAATTGCTGGATAAATTACATCAACTAATTCCAAAGTGAAGTTTGAGCTAAAAATACTAAAGAATTTATATAAATAAACAATAAAATAAGCTAAAAAACTAAATTCTTGAGTATTAGCAAAACCATCAGGATAATATCTTAATGTATCTAGAGCCATTATCTTTCCATGTTCTGCAATATATTGAGCATATCTTAAAAAAGCCATTGCATCAGGATCAGCAGGGATATAAGCATTAGTTGTTACATCTATTAAAAAAGGTAGATTTTGTAATCTCATTACAAAGCTAATGCCTATAATATTTACTAACAAAGCCAAAATTGGTTTTTTTAATAAAAATAAGATTATAGTTATTATGGGCAAGATTAAAAATAAAAAATTCTTGCCTAATCTAAATTGATTTTTAAATTGAAAATAAAACAATGCAAAAATTAATATATAAATTCCTAAATAAAGTAAAGTTTTATTATCTAATCCAATTTTATCTTTAAAGAAATTTTTAAACTTCTCTTTTCTTTGCTCTAATTCACTACTATCTAAATCCCCCATTTCTTATAATTAATTATAGCTATTTAAATAAGTTACTATTTATTTAGTATAAATTGGTGGTTCTTTTAATATTCTTAAAAGATATTCACCATATCCAGAATTCATTAAAGGTTCTGCTAATTTTTCTAATTGTTTTGAATCTATATAACCTAGATTATAAGCTATTTCTTCAATACAACCTATTTTCAAACCTTGTCTTTTTTCTATAGTTCCAATATAATTATAAGCATCTAACATAGAATCAAAAGTTCCTGTATCAAACCATGCAAAACCCCTACCAATTAATTTTACTTCTAAATTTCCTTTTTTGAGATAAGCATTATTTACATCAGTTATTTCTAATTCATTTCGTTTTGAAGGTTGTAAATTTTTTACAATATTAATGACATCATTATCATAAAAATACAATCCAACAATAGCATAATTTGATTTTGGTATTTTTGGTTTTTCTTCTATTGAAAGAACTTTATGATTCTTATCAAATTCAATAACACCATATCTTTCAGGATCATTTACATAATAACCAAAAATAGTAGCTCCATTTTCTTTTTTTGATGCTTCTTGCAATAGCTCTGTTAAACCATGACCATAGAAAATATTATCTCCTAATGCTAAACAAACTTCATCCTTATTTATAAATTCCCCACCTATAATAAATGCATCTGCTATTCCTTTTGGTATTTCTTGCACATCATATGAAAAATTTAATCCGAGTTTAGAACCATCATCTAAAAGATCTTGAAATGTATGCTTATCTTTTGGAGTGGAGATAATTAATATATCTTGAATACCAGCCAACATTAAAGTGGATAACGGATAATAAATTAATGGCTTATCCCAAATATTCAATAATTGTTTACCAACAGTTAACGTTGCAGGTCTAAGTCTTTTTGCATAACCCCCTGCTAAAATTATACCCTTCATTTTAAACCTCGTTCTTTTACATAAAACATTTTATACCATTCTTGAAAATGTTCACCACTTTTAATTTTTTTCCACCAATCATGATTATTGACATACCAATTAACTGTTTTTTCTAATGCACTTTCAAAATCATTTTTTGGTTTCCATCCAAGTTCATTTATTTTTCTTGTATTTAGTGAGTATCTTCTATCATGTTTGGGTCTATCTTTAACGTATTCAATAAAATTTTCCATTTCATCTTGATTTTTTCCCATAAGACTTAATACTTTTTTTGCTATCCAAACATTTTCTTTTTCATTATTTGCACCAATATTGTAAACCTCTCCTATCTTACCGTTATGCAAAATAAAATCAATAGCTTCACAATTATCCTCAACATAAATCCAATCACGAATATTTTTACCATCACCATATATCGGAATTTTTTTACTTTCTAATACATTAGTTATCATTAATGGAATTAATTTTTCAGGATATTGATATGGGCCAAAATTATTAGAACTACGTGTTATTATTACTGGAATATTATCTGCCTTATAATATTTTAAAACCAATAAATCAGCAGCAGCTTTACTTGCACTATAAGAGGAAGTTGGATTAAATCGAGAATTTTCATCAAATGAACTTTGCTCAATACTACCATAAACTTCATCTGTGCTTATTTGAACATATTTTTCAATGCCTGTTTTTTTACTTAACTCTAATAAATTAATTGTTCCAAAGATATTAGTCATTAAAAAGCTTACAGAATTAATATTAGATTTATCAACATGGGTTTCTGCAGCAAAATTTATTATTGTATCAATCTTATTTAATTTAATTAATTGATATACTAATAATTGATCATAAATATCTCCTTTATGAAAATTATAATTGGGATTATTTTCAATATCCCTTAAATTTTCTAAATTACCAGCATAAGTTAATTTATCTAAATTAACTATTTTATAATCTGGATATTTATTAAGCATATATCTAATAAAATTACTTCCAATAAAACCTGCACCGCCCGTAACTAAAATATTCATTTTGCTTGAGCGTTTATTATTTCTTGTAAAACATTTTTTAATAATGAATTATTTTTATCAGCATTTGATAGTTTAGGATTATCATCATGCCAATCTATATTAAGAGAAGGGTCATTCCATATTATACCAATTTCTCTTCTAGGTTGCCAATATTCATCAGTTAAATAAATATAATCTGCTTCCTCACTTAATACTAAATAAGAATTCCCACAATATCTCGGCACAAATATTTTAGCCTTATCCTTATCGCTAATTACTATTGATGTATATTCCATAAATGTTGGAGAATCTTTTTTTAAATCAATTATCACTTCTTGAATACTACCACATGCACAATAAATAAGTTTAGACCACGGTGCAACATGGATCCCCCTTAATACATTTTTTTTAGATCTTGAATGATTTCCTTGAACAATATTAAAAGGATAACCAATAATTTCTTCTAATTCATTTTTTCTAAAAGTCTCTCTAAAAAAACCGCGCTCATCTTCAAACGTTTTAGATCTTATTATATAAACCCCATTAAGACTAGTCCCCTCTACTAAAGTGTGTTTTTCACCAATCATTCAATTAAAAATTATAAAAAAACTTAAATAGTTTACTAAAACAAAGCTGGCGTGATAAATACTTCAACTAAAGCAGCTATAACTAATAAAGCTAGACTAAGCAAGATTAAAGCAAAACTATCTTTTAATATTTTTTTAAAATTTTCACTTTCAATATCGTGATTAATTATAGCCACAGAAATTATCCCACCTGCTAATCCACCAACGAAATAAGCCAAAATCTCAAAAGAGCCATGAGTCATGTACCTTGCTACTGCAACCGGAATAATAGCAAAATAGCTTCCAAATGTTTCTGCAAATTTAGTACGAGCAAAATTTCCTATAGCTGCAGCAATGACAGTAGCATTCCATGTTAATATAAATATTGTACCAGCACCATAGAAAAATGCAAACAAAATGGTAAACATTAATACCTTAAAATTATTAAAAAATATCTGCATTAATATTCCTTCTCCAAAAGATGTTGTTCCGCTTATTCTTGAATTAATTTGATTTATCGTTGTTAATTGAACTCGAAATAAAGTTTCAGTTATATTTTCAGGCAAAAATACAAACCAGACTGCATAAGCTACAATAAAACCAAAAAATAAGTACATTAAAAACTTTAATGCTTTGCCATGCTCTCTTAACAATGCGCGTTCTTCTTTAATTAAAACATCTTTCTTTTCTTCATATTTAAAAGTTTTATATATTAATGGAATAGATGCTACAACTGTAAGCAAAACCATTATCATACTTGATTCACTTTTAAATATCCATAATGCTAATATTATACCAAAGCTAGCATATAATATTCCTAAGAAAAAAGTTTCCCACGGCTTTTTTTCAGCTTTACTTACATTTAATAAGGACTCTAAAACCATGATATTGAGATAAATAAGTGGTATATAAATTTTAAGTTTTCAAAATATTTATATAACCTTATCTATAAATATAATAAGATGAAAAAACTACCTTTAGAGGTGATAATTTTAATAGCATTGGCTATTATTCTTATATTGCCTGCTTCTTTCTTTGTTGAGATAATTGCACATGAAAGCTACCATGCATATAAAAATAAATTATATGCCGAGCAAATATGTTTTGATGTAAATAATCCTGTAAAAGCCTATACCACAATACAATTTAATGACGAGCAAACTAAATTAGCATATTCTCAGAATACATTAGATGAAGAAGAAAGAAAAGCAAATAGATTTGGAAAAATGATTTCATCTATCTACATTCTAGTTGTAATAGTAATATTTATATTGGCATTTGAAATTCTCAAAGGAAAATGAAACTTATATGTTTTGATTTAGACAATACATTAATTCATTCAGATAAAGCACATGTAGCTGCTTATAACTATGCTTTAACTAAATTAGGATTTAAAAAAAGATCTTTTAATTTTTTAGTCAAATTATTTGGCAGGCCTCATGAAGAAATTATCAAAGTAATCGCACCAAAAGCTTCTAAAAAAGAAATAAGAAAAATTTCTAATTTACATGACGAGATATTAATTAAAAAGACTTATAGATATGCTAAACCGATTAAAAATGTGAATAAAACATTAAAGAAATTAAAAAAGAATTATCATCTTGCAATATTATCTAATGCTGTTCATAAAAATATTTCAGCACTATTAAAAGGAACTAGAATTAATAAAAATTTATTTAAATATATTATTGGAAATGATGATGTTAAGCATAGTAAACCATGGCCAGATGAAATTTTAAAAGCCGAGCGTTTAGAGCATCATGAAGCAGATTTTATGGTTGGGGATTCAATTTATGATGTAATTGCTGGGAGAAAAGCTAAGGTTCATACAATCTCTGTTCTTACTGGAAGATATAGTAAAAGAAAATTAATGAAATATAAACCAAATTATATATTAAAAGATATAAATTATTTACCAAGATTATTAAAGAAACTTAATTTATAAATTTTTGAATGTTTTTATCTATAATCTTATAATTATTTATTTTTATATAACCATTATACTCTGATTCAAATATCTTTTCGAAATTAATAATTTCAATTTTCTTTTTGAATATTGGACCATCTGTTACTAAAGTGTCCATATAACCACCCTCTAATCCAATATGATAGCCATATTTTATTGAATCTTTTTTAAATTCTTCAAAATTATCTTTACTAATATATTGACCAAGCCACTTTTTACCACCATCAGTTGCTACTTGTGTTATTAAAATTTTATAACCTTTATTTAGCATTTCTTTAATTAATTCCTCGTGATCATAACCAGCGTGACTTGCAAATACCTCGACATTTAACGGCATTAATGCTTTTTGTAAACTTCTTAACTGAGTTTCTTGTAATCCTATTCCACCCAGAACTAAAGCATCTATTTTATTTTTTGCAATAATATTTTTAACTAATTCAGCTTCTTTTTTTGGATCTGCTATATTACATGTTAAATAAAATTGCTTATAACCAAGAATTTTACTTAGCTCTTGAGTAAGTTCAACAGTTGCGAAATGATATAAATAACAATCATTTCTATTTGGCTTTACACTTATTAAATATTTAATATTCCAATTTTTATTTCTGCAGAATTCAATAGCATAAGTTGAATCTTTCCCACCTGAATAAAGTATTGCAACATCCATAAAATTTCTTTCTTAACTTAATTTATAAATCTTTTTATATAATTAAAAAATATAATATTGCTAAAACAATTAATGTTATAATAACTTTAAAAAGAAATTTTGTCGTTTTTAATATTAAATTTACTAATATAAATATTATAACTGCAATTAAAACAAGTTTTAAAATTTCAAAAGCAAAAGCCATTATAAATTCCTCCTATCTAATTCATTATTTAATATTGTGATAGCTTGACTTGAAAAATAATTTATATTTCCTAAAGATATTTTTTTTGCTACTTTACTTAATTTTCTTAATTCTTTTTTAGGCAAGCCTTCTTGGTCACCTAAAATAAATACACTATTATTATCAATTTCAACTTTTCTTATATCTTCACCATTTTTATCTAGGATATAAATACTTCTATTATTTAAATTATTAACAAAATTTAATAAACTTAATTTCTCTATATTGCACCCAGGAAATACTTGAAATTTTTTACCTTTTTTATATTTATACAACATTCTTTTTATTAAACCAGCAATATCTTTTTTACTTATTTGAAATTCTTTACTAATTTGAGGCATTAATTCCAAATGTTTTGGTGGATCTGGTGGGCCGTAAAAAAATAAATGTAGTTTAACATCCTCTCTTATATTATTAGAAATAAATAAAGACATTATGACTGCATGGCATACTATATCCATTCTGCCCGCTTTCATTAAATCTTTAAAATTCCCAGTTGTCCAAGCAGATTTTGAAAAATAAACTATTTCTCTCATTTTCTCTCAACTAAATAACAATATAAAGTTTCAAAAAATATTTTTTTAATTTCTAATATCTTAAATTTAAAATTATTGTTTTTTATAATATTATCTATTTTATTTTTATTTGTTAATGAACTAAATATAATTAAAATTTTTCCATTTTCATTTAAATAATTAATAGCTTGAGAAAAAAATCTTTCTAAAATCTCAAAACCATGTTTACCACCAGTTGTTATTTGTCTAATCTCCTTATCCTCTAAATCATCTTCTGGCAAGTAAGGTGGGTTAAATATAATTAAATCAAATTTATCATTAATATTAGAGAACAAATCCGAAATTTTAGCATTAATATTTTTTTTCTTTACATATTCTACTGCTTCTTTACTTATATCAACAGCTAATACATCTTTAGTATGTTTTAGTGCTATTCCAGCTTGAATTCCAGAACCAGTTCCTAAATCTAAGACTTTACCTTTAGCATATATGTTGACATATTTTGCTAGTAATTCAGAATCTTCTAATGGCTCGTAAATCATATATTAGCATTAAATTTTTTTAAATTTAAAACTTTATCTAAATCAATAAAATAAATCAAATCTGATATTGGACTAGTTTTTTTATAAGCATCATGAATAATAACTCTACTATCACCATATCGACCATTAATCATTTCTGGCTTTACTGTATTAAATCTTCTCATGAAAATTAGATCTCCATGATATTTTTCTGATAATTTTCTTTTGAATAATACATAATCAAATGGATTCCCATAAACTATAACAAATTTTCTATTATGTTGATTAAATTGAAATATGCAGTCTTTTATAACTTCTTCAAGATTACGTTCTCTTAAAATTTTTTTAGGAACAGTTGGTTGTTTCACAGGTTTTCCAAAAATATAATTATTTGACATTAAAAAAATAAATATATTAAATTTAGTATATAAATCTTTTTATTTTACTTGCCTAAAGTATTCTTTAATTCTATCTAAGATACTTTTTAAATAAAATTTTTCTATTTTTTCTTCGAAAATATTTATTAAAAGCATATTTTCATTTATTCTATAATTATTTTTAATATTCTCTATTAAGAACAAATCTTTTAATCTTTTCAATTGTCTTCTTATATTGCTTCCGGCTATACCTTTTAATGGTAAATTTTCTTTTTTTCTTAGTTCAATAACTTTATTTTGTATTTC
>ERZ1292623.1040-Hain-H51-01um-R1-1040-length-27697-cov-7_pt2 | contig 23710 bp, 19 predicted proteins | sample MGYA00564398_ERZ1292623 | MGnify/ENA primary metagenome ERZ1292623 (study PRJEB36523, sample SAMEA6512633) | groundwater metagenome | collected 2019-01-07 | study: AquaDiva: Metagenomics assemblies of 32 groundwater samples | reverse complement strand
CGACAAATAATGAACTGCCAATGTAACCAGTGCCGTGTACTGACAAAAGATTGCTAGGCGTCGTCGTCCCTACCCCCACATTACCACTCGAAAGAATAGAGAGAACACTAGCAGAACTTGGACCGAAAAATTCAGCAATCTTACCGATACCATTTTGAACAATAGTCAAGAAAGTCGATGCTGTGCTTGTAGAGTTTATAGCATCAGATCTTAAGAATTGTTCACTGGAAAGATTATCGAGAGTATCAGCTACGAAAGCCGAAGGAACGGTACCGATAATTTTCCTAGGAGTCATTTCACTATCACTTTCAATCTTTACACCAAGATAGAGAGCCTGATTAAAATTAACACTAGCCAAAGAAGTATTAGCGCCGAGCATCACACTAAAAAGTCCATTTGTTACTTGTATCCTATTAGAACCAGTCAGAGTTTCTGTCCAAATGGCTGTACTGCCAGTGGATGTGGTATAAAGTTTAAACTCCATATTGTACATACCATCAGTTACAGCTTCATTAGAGGCATCAGTGAGTTTGCCTTGATAGTTTATTTGTTTATTCATCACAGCATAAGCTCTTGGAATATATACAAAAGTACTACTTATTACTATGATTAGTACAAGAAATGTCGACAATATTTTTTTGTAAATATTATTGTATTTCATTATCTTTTTCTTTCATTTTATTCTGATGAATCTTTACAAATAAAACCAAAATCGTAAGCATTATGAATGATAGGAGTAGGAAATTTTTATCAAGAACTATTTTATTTCCAAATAAATCTTGAACCGAATCGAATACCAATGCTTTCAAACTACCAGTCAATCTCTTCAATCCCTGATTCTTATAATCCAAAATCATAATACTCAGTCCATACTTTCCACTTTTACCTAGAGGAGCGATCGTCGCTTCATAGGCTGTCTTATCTTCATTGACTCTAAGTAAGAATGGGAAAATCTGTGTAGGATCATCTGGATCTATAAGTGTAATAGCTATTGTCTTCAATATTTCCGGCACTTTATTGTATCTTAGAGATATGGTGAGATTTTTTGAACCATCGATCACTATAGTATCTCCAATATTTGATAATTTTCTTCCATCTTGTATAAAGTCGAAATCAAGAAGTGAAAGTTTCTTTATATCTGGATGAACATTTTCCAGTATGGATATATTTGCGAATATATCAGTAGAAGTAGCTATGACTATTTCCCCCTCTCTTATAATTCTTGCCGTAGCTAAAGCTCCTGAAGAATAATTCCCGAGTGAATTTTTAGCAAAGATTGCATAATAATATCTTTTACCCACCTCTACGTCATAGTCAATGAAATTTTCTGCATTCCCCTCAAAAATTATCTCTCCATCATTTATATCTCCTGGGAAAAATTTATCTGATTTTATTATTACAACAGAATCAATATTAGAATCTTCAGGAATTTTCCAGGTGAGCATGATATTATTTTCCCTTGCAGTAGCTTTAAAGTCTTTAACGTTAGGCACTACCCGCTGAGATGATTTACTTTCACCATGATCTCTAGAACCAGTCTGTAATACCACAACAGAATCTATTTGTTGATATCCAGCTCTTACCTTATGCGTATTACCAGAAGAATCACCCGTAGCTATTTCACCTACTGTATCTTCAATGATATATGAACCTGATGAAGATCTAGCTCCACCAAAATTCATACTATCACTTTGAATTTTATATTTTGAACTAGACATCACCTGTGCGGAAGCAAAATAAATTGGAAATATAAACCCTGATATTAAGATGAATGAAATTATGAATTTTATATTTTTAAAAAATATCATTTTAGTTTTTTACTGGTACCAAAACATAAACGAAATCATCACCCTTCGCTTTCTTGAACACTGGAGTGATCACTCCTGCTGTACCACTTTTATCTGGCTTTATCATAATCTCATCAGAAAAAGAATCTCGTATCTTCTGCTTCATGATTTCATCTTGCTCTTCTGAATGTGAAGATGGGACCACAGCGATTCCATTGAATCGTTGTGTTTGACTTTGTGATGGTACTTCGACAGCGACCTTCGATGACTCTGAAGTGATGAGTCTGACTGCGAAATTTGATACTTCATTAAATCTTTTACTTAAAATATTTTTTATCTTTGATGAAGAACTGAAAGAAAAAGAAGAAACAAAAATTAGTATTGCCATCAATAAAATATATTTCAAATTTGAAGAAGAAATCTTCGGAGTATTGATAGATAAATATTCAGAAACAGAAGAAGGGATATTCTTTGCAGAGAAAGATGCTGGAACAAAAGCGATTTGCTTCTGTAGTATCGGAATAAATGGAGCATTTTCGAATTCGTATTTCAATGGTGCCGGTAAAACAATTTCTCTTGGAGATTCTAGTATAGGTTCATCAATATGAATTGGAGATGATAATAATAAAACTGGTGATTCCTCCTTTCCTAGATTCTGAATATTTGCATTATAAAATTTTTTAGCATATCTTCTTTTCTCTCTACTTTTATTTTTCAAACTTTCATTCATTGAAGACTTATGATTTATAATTGATTTCTCAGTCACAAACCAAGATCTTCCGACTATTTGACAATCAAGCTTACCCGCTCTACAAAGCTGACCGACATAGTCACTAGTATAGCCAAAGAGCTCCTGAACTCGTCTTGCCGAGATATAACTTTTATCTTGTAGAATAAGAGTATCTTTCATATTTACTATGCACATAATTATATCCTATCTCGGCAAATTTTTTATTAAAAAATGTGGATAAAGTCATGAATTAAAATATGCAAGATAAAGAGAGTCGAAAGACTATAAAAATGAAAGAAATAGATAAAAAGATAATAGAAAAGATTATAATCAACTATTAAATAAAGGATAACAACAGAATATTGAAAATAGCCAATGAAAAATAGTATTCAAAGAAAAAAATAAATATCAACTCTAATGATATATAATAAGACCATCCGAGATGATTATATTTTAAGCCAAGATTTTAATAGAAATTGGATAAAATCTTAAACAAATATTTATTAAAATGTTCAATAGAAACAGTGAAAAGAAAAAGAAAGTTCATGATTTTTAAAGATATAAAGTAAATATTGGGGAAAAAATAAATAATAATGAAAATTTAAGCCTTTAAAATGCGATATAGGCGATTTAAATTTTTTATATGATAAAAGGCTAATGAAATAAATTAAAAAAATATTTAATTTTAATAAAATATTTTTAACATTCTATTAAAAATTAATTCGCTGTGTAAAAATCTAATAAATTAAGTTAATTTTATAGATATTGATACTGTTGATAAATCATTAGTAGACATTAATAGATATGTTATAATGTATATCAATGTTTACTAATATATATCAATATGGAAAATAAATATATAACTATAAAGCAAGCAGCAAAAATATTAGGAGTTTCTACTCTTACATTGAGAAATTGGGACAATAGCGGAAAGTTCGAAGCTGGAAGACACCCTATAAGTAATTATAGGGTTTATAATATTTCAGATATTGAGGCGCTATTATCTGAAATGGAGGTCGGAAGAGGTCGTCCTAGACCACTTAAGAAAGATATAAAGAAGCTAATAGTGAAGCATCTTACTGATTAGCCTATAATTTCTATAATAATTTTCTTAAGTAATTCTGGATTTATAGATCCCTTCGCCATCTTCATTCCCTGCCCTATGAGGAATTGTAATGCTACAGTTTTTCCTTTTTTATAATCCTCTACGACACTTTTATTTTTCTCAATAATTTCTTTTACAATATTTTTTATTTCTCCCTCATCACTTTTCTGTATTAAATTATTTTTTTCTGCAATTTCTCTCGGATCTGAATTATATTTAATTGTTAATTCCATAACACTTTTAGCACTGGAAGATGAAAGTAATTTCTCATCAATCATTTTCATTATTACAGAAAAATATTTTGGACTGATTGAATCTATTTTTAAACCTTCTTTTAATAAACCTAGATATACATTTAGAATATAGTCTTTTGCTAATTTTACTATTTTCGAATCCTTCTTTATTACTTCTTCGAAATATTTAGCGACTTCTGTCTGCTCCACAAAGACAGTGGCTTCCTTGGAAGTCATTTTGAAATCTTTTATGAACCTTTCTCTCTTCTGCCATGGAAGCTCTGGTAATTCTTTCATAATCTTTCCCCTACTGAATTCTTCTATCTCTTTTATTTTCAATTTCGGAATATCTGGATCAGGGAAATATCTATAATCATGAGAACTTTCCTTTTTTCTCTGTGAGAATGTCTCTCCTTTATTTTCATCCCAACCTCTAGTTTCTTGTTCTATACTTCCCCCTTTTTCCAAGATTCCTATTTGTCTGGATATTTCATATGCAATAGCTTTCTCTAAAGCCTTGAAAGAGTTTAAATTTTTTATTTCAGTTTTCGTACCAAATTTCTTATGATCAGAACTTACAGAAATATTCGCTTCGACTCTCATTTCTCCTTTTTCCATATTGGCCTCCCCTGCCCCGATATAGCGTAGGAGTAATTGGAGTTCTTTCGCAAAAAACACTGCGGTCTCTGCATTATGTATCACAGGTTCAGTGACAAGCTCCATAAGCGGTATTCCTGATCTATTGAAATTTATTAGACTTTTCTTATGAGTATCATGAGTGGACTGAGCTGTATCTTCTTCCAGATGAATGCGAGTAAGCTTCACCCCCGCAAGCTCTCCACCTTTTATAAGTGGATACTTATATTGACTAATCTGATACCCTTTTGGAATATCTGGATAGAAATAGTTTTTTCTATCCCATTCTGTAAAATCTGCTATATCCCCTTTTACGGCATATCCCATTTTTAATACATATTTTATTGCCTCTTTATTTAAAACAGGCAAAGTCCCCGGATGCCCCATACAAATAGGGCAAATATTGATATTCGGTTTATCTTCATCGGGATTGTTCTTGCATGAACAAAACATTTTCGATGCTGTCTTAAGTTCAGCATGTATTTCAAGACCAATAGTAGCTTCATATTTTTCCATTAAGGTAATACTATCAAAAATGAATTATTTTCTCAATCTTTTCACTATTTCATCAGATAATTTTTTAATTGAATCATCATCTAAGACGGTCACGGCTAATATATCTTTATTGTATTTATTTAATTTCTTAATGGCTTTCTGTACCTCTTTTTCATCTATCATATCTGTCTTTGTAAAAATAATCGTTTCCTCCTTATCATCTAATCCCTCGCCATATTTTTTCAATTCATCACGAATGGTTTTATAAGCATCAACAATCGTATCACTCTCTAGCGAAATCAAATGCAAAATTCTCTTTGTTCTCTTTATATGTCTAAGGAATTTATGACCCAATCCTTTCCCTTCTGAAGCTCCTTCTATAAGTCCTGGAATATCTGCAAGGATGAACCCCCCTGAAAGTGCCCCGAGATTCGGCTCTAGAGTGGTAAAAGCATAGCTACCGACTTCCGCACGTGCATTCGTAAGAGCATTAAGGAGACTGGATTTCCCGGCGTTTGGAAGACCGACAAATCCTGCATCAGCGACAAGTTCGAGTTCAATATGAAAATCTGCTTCTTCTCCCGGCTTTCCCGGAGTCGATTCCTTGGGGGTGACATTTGTAGAAGCCTTGAAATGTTCATTACCAAGTCCTCCATGTCCACCCTTCAAAATCATGATTTTATCATTTTCATTTAAAAGATTGAATTGGCGAGATGTACGGCTATCAGTAATGACAGAACCGATAGGAATATCAATAATGAGATCCTTTCCATCTTTTCCATGCATACTATTTCTCATTCCATCTTCACCTTTCTCTGATTCGAATTTTTTTATATTTCGATACCTAGCTAGAATACTAAGATCACGAATAGCGCGTACATATACATCACCACCTTTTCCACCATTCCCTCCGGCTGCACCAGCAAAATCCTTACCCTTCTCATGACGCCAGCGCACTACACCCTGGCCACCATTTCCAGCTTTAATATGAAATGTTAAATCATCAATAAATGCCATATATTATGGAGGTCACTCTATCATCCACGAGAACCTTTGTAAATCTCAAGCAAGGCAAATAGTAAAGCGATCATAAGAGGACCTGCGATAAATCCAATAGGACCAAAGAATGCGAGACCTCCTATAACGGAAAGAAGTATAATGAAGGGATGAATGTGTACACCACGATTCACAAGTATTGGACCGAGATAATTGTCAATAAGTCCGACAGCTACCATACCCCAGATAAGAAGACCTAATGCATAAAGATTTGTACTTGTAAAAAAAAGATATAGAATTCCAGGAATCAAGACTAAAGATGTACCAATACCGGGAATAAGTGCAGAGATGACAGCGAAACTTCCCCATAAAGCAGGATTTGGCACTCCAAAAATGAAGAATCCTAATCCAGTAATAATCCCCTGTATCACACTTACCACCAGAGATCCAGCCACCACAGATCGGATAGCTTGTTTTAATTTGGTGAAAATCAATTCATCATAATGATCAAGTAAAGGACTCATAGAAATCAAATCTCTTTTCAACTTTCCTCCATCTCGAAGAAGATAGAATAGAGCGAAAAGCATAATAAATATCTGCAATGCGAGCTTCGTCACACTTGAGAAGATGGTATCGAGATTTGCAAATGACCATTCCAAGAAATTCTGAACGTAAGTCGTAATATTTAAAGAATCGAAATTATAGGCAGGAAATACATTGAAAAGTTTGTCTGCAAAAGTTTGAGATAATGTATTTAAGGTATTTATGATCTGTGCCCTTTGACCTTCTTCTGTGAGACTGAAATATAGATGCTCACTTTCTACATAGATTTGCTTACCTAGAAAGATAAGAGGAGTGACGATCAATATAGCAACTACAAGTAAAGTAACAAATGATGAAAATGAACTCGCTTGATTTCCACCAGAGAAAATCTTAGATACCCATCTATGTAAAGGTCGAAATATAACAGAGAAAACCAAAGCCAAGAGTAAAGAAGTCAAGTATGGAAGAAAGATCAAGATAGTCAGGATAACAGCCCCCACTAAGATTACTAAGAAAAAATAATGTTGAGTTTTATTTTCCATGGCATTTTTTATATTTTTTACCTGATCCACAAGGGCACAGATCATTTCTTCCTACTTCAGGTTTTTTCTTTGCTGGAATTTGATTGCTCTTTATACCACCATCTCCCCCTCCGATCATTTGAGCTTGATCATGCACTTCCTTTAATTCTACTACTTCTGGTGTAATAATGCCACCAGCAATATGTGGTAAAAGTTTTAAGATTTGACTATTTATAATTATCTGCATTTCTTTAAACAATCTTAAACCTTCCTTCTTGTATTCTACTAGAGGATCTCTCTGGCCATAAGCACGTAAATTCACACTTGATCGAGTATAATCCATAATCTCCAGATGCTCTACCCAGAACATATCTATGCTTTGAAGCATTAATTGGCGAGCTGTATTGAAGAATTTTTCTTTTCCTATCTTAATTATTTTATCTTCAATTACTTTTTTCATATCGGTATCTTCACCGACCACTTCCATAAGTTTGACTTCGACTTCTTCAATAGTACCAAGTAATATATTTCTTCGACGTTCATACACCATTTTTCTTTGATGATTTAGAACATCATCATATTCTAGAATATGTTTACGTGAATCGAAATTGAAACCTTCTATCTTCGTCTGTGCTGTCTCTAGAGATTTAGTGATTATACGATTTTCTATTGGCTCATCATCTGCCACTCCTAGTCTTCCCATAAGATTTTTAATAGTATCAGATGCAAAAATTCTCATAAGTGAATCCTCAAGAGAAACGAAGAATTGTGTAGCTCCGGGATCACCCTGTCTTCCAGAACGGCCTCTAAGCTGATTATCTATTCGTCTTGCTTCATGTCTTTCAGTACCAAGTACGAAAAGTCCACCAAAAGATTTCACTTCTTCATAAAATTCCTTTGAGCCAGGATTTCCTCCAAGTCTTATATCCACACCTCTTCCGGCCATATTTGTAGCAATAGTTACCCCACCTTTTTTTCCCGCTTGAGCTATGATCTCTCCTTCTCTTTCATGATTCTTAGCATTTAGAATCTCATGAGGAACTCCTTCAGCTTTTAGAAATTCTGATAGAACTTCATTTTTTTCAATAGATACTGTACCGACAAGTACTGGTTGCCCCTTCTTATTAAGCTCTTTGACTTTTCTAGCTATGGCCTTAAACTTCCCTATTTCTGTTTGGAAAATAAGATCATTATGATCAGTCCTTGCTCCAGGTCGATTCGTCGGTACCATCACAGTTTCCAATCCATAGACTTTATAAAACTCTTCACTAGAAGTGGCTGCTGTACCTGTCATTCCAGAAAGCTTTTTATATAATCTGAAATAATTTTGAAATGTAATAGATGCGAAAGTTCTAGATTCCTTCTGCACTGGCACTCCTTCCTTGGCCTCTATAGCTTGATGAAGCCCTTCTGACCATCGTCTCCCCGGCTGAAGTCTTCCGGTGAAAGTATCTACTATGACTATTTGATTTTCTTTTATGACATATTCTGTATTCAAATTAAACAATGCCTTGGCTCGCACGGCAGTCTCTAAATGATGCACATATTTTATTCCTTTTTCTGTATAGATATTTTCCACTCCAAGCTTTTTCTCTGCTTTTTCTATGCCCTTTGGTGTTAAGGAAATTGTCCTCTGCTTCTCATCGACAGTATAATCATCTTCTTTTATAAAATCTCTGACTAATGTCGCAAAAATTTGATACAGATTTTCTGAATCTGTGGTAGGAGAAGAGATAATGAGCGGAGTACGAGCTTCATCTATAAGAATAGAGTCTATTTCATCGACAATAGCATAATTAAATGGTCTTTGGCGAAGTGCTCTGGCTTCATATTCTAAATTGTCTCGAAGATAATCAAAACCAAATTCATTATTTGTTCCATAAGTAATATCTGCTTCATATGCTTCTCTTCTAGTCACTGGCCGTAGAAATTCATGAACAACTTTAAATGACCCTAGATTATCTCTTTCTGCATCTTGATTCTTATCAGTATGTAAAGGATCGTAGAGAAAAGAAGATTCATGATTGATCACTCCTACAGAAAGTCCTAGGAAATTATAAATCTGGCCCATCCATGCTGCATCACGTCTAGAAAGATAATCATTCACCGTTACCACATGTACCCCTTTTCCAGAAAGACCATTTAGATATGCCGGCAATGTCGCCACTAAAGTCTTTCCCTCTCCTGTTCTCATTTCCGAAATACTTCCACTATGGAGAATAGCTCCACCGATTATCTGTACATCGAAATGCCTTTGCTTCAAAACTCTTTTTGATGCTTCTCTCACCACCGCGAAAGCTTCAGATAAAATATCATCTAGTGTTTCACCTTTTTCAATTCTAGATTTAAATTCTACTGTCTTAGCCCTCAATTCATCATCCGACAATGCGGAAATAGCAGATTCCAAAACATTCACTTTCGGAACAATAGGTTCATATTTCTTCAATGCCTTCTTATTTTCATCGCCAAATAGGCTTTTCAATGATTTTACTAGCGAAAATGCCATAGTAGAGGCAACTATACCACATATTCCACTTCCGTTTCAATCTCTATACCTGTTTTTTCATAGACACTATCTACCATTTTTTGAGCAAGATTTATAATCTCTTCTGCTTTAGCATTGCCATAGTTTATAAGTACCAATGCTTGATTCTTATATGTTCCGACATTTCCTTTTTTCACTCCACGGAAGCCACAAACATTATCCAATATCCACGCTATGGGTATTTTCACTTTCTTATCATTCGCAGGGCGAATTATCATTTCTGGATATTTAGCTAACAATTCCTTAGCTTTCACTTGAGATACGACGACATTCTTGAAAAAAGATCCTGCTGTGCCGTATTTCTTCAAATCAGGTAATTTCCTATTCCTTATTTCTATGATTGCCTCACGTATTTGTTTTAAATTTGGCTTTTCTATTTTCTTAAATAAGAAATAATCTTGTAAATCTTTGTAATCATAATTAATTTTACCTTTTTTATTTAAAAGAAAAGTTACAGATATTATGACAAACCGATTTGGTTCTTTCTTAAATATACTATCTCTATATGAAAATTTGCATTCTGAATTTTTAAAAGTTTTATATTGATCTTTTTGAATATCGAGTACATATACACTTTCTATAATATTTTCAACTTCGATTCCATAAGCTCCAATATTCTGCATAGGTGAAGCGCCCACAGTGCCGGGAATAAGGGAAAGATTTTCCAAACCATATAATCCTCTTTCGACAGTCTGCCCCACAAAAGCGTCCCAATCCTCCCCCGCGCGCACAGTAACTCTTATATTATCTCCATCTTCCGCGTATTCGATCCCTTTCATTTCCATCTTTATGACTAATCCAGAAAAGCCATTATCTGATACGAGAATATTCGATCCACCTCCGAGTATAAATATTTTTAATTTATTCTTCTTGGAAAAATTGATTGCTTCTATAAGCTCATCTTCATTTTTAACAAGACAAAAAAAGCGGGCATATCCCCCGATTTTAAATGTCGTGAATTCTTTTAATGATATATTTTCTTGTATTTTCATTTCGTTTGCGCCAAGTGTTGGCGAACGGGTGTTAGCTCCAAATATAATGTCTAAATTAAAATGTGAGTACAGCCGTCCGCCATCACTTGGAACAACCTGCACTCATTATAGTAAAATTCTTTATTGCATACAAGTGGATCTATTCCCCCAAAACGCAAAATCCTTCCGAGGAAGGACCTTACGTAGACATTCTATTGGTATACTAAACAACTAAGCTTAAAGCCTTTTAGTACTCACACATGGCATATTATACACCATCCGTGAAAATATGCAATCCTTAAAAATCGCGCGAGCCTACGGGGAGAAAGATATTTGAAAAATTGAGACTCGGCACGGTGAGGAGGTCTTTTATTTTTCGCTTGCGAACAAATAAAAGAGCCTCCGAACGCAAGTCGACGAGTCCAATTTTTCCTATTGTAAAGGATTTTTTCCCTCTTGAATTTGTTTTATTAGTGCATCGACTTGATCCTTGGCTTCTGGAAATTTTTCTTTTATTAGACGCAATTCTGAAATAGCGAGATATGATTGATTATTGGCCATATATGTTGCAGCTAAAGAAACATACATTTGAACATCAGTAGGATTCTGTAATACTAATTGTTTATAAATCTCAATCACTCTATTAAATTGTTTTTTTGAGGCGTAAATAGATATAACCTGTTCATTTATAAATAATGTTGGATCATCGCCAAACATCTCCCTTGCTTTTTTTTCTTCACCATTACCGATAAGAACTAAAACATAAATTGACTTTGATTTGGGATTATCTTCCGCATCTTCATAAGCTTTCTTTATCAATTCTAGAGCTTCTTTTATTTTATTTGAATTTACATAATTATTTACAAGATCAAATGTAATTGATTGTTTGGCTGGAGAAAGCTCATGAGCTCTTTCCAATAAAGGTCTGCCATTGTTCCAATCTCCAACATTATTGAAGAATGTACCACTAAGAATAAAGACTCTGGCATCGTTGGGAGCGATAATAATCTGATTTTCTATTTCTTTTTTAGTTAAATTATAGAAATCAGTTTTAATTTGTGATGGAACATTACTTCCGATAATTCTACTTGAACATGATATGAGCTGTTCCCTGGCTTCTTGATTTATAGTATATGAATTTATTTTAAGAGCATTTTCAAAAAATTGCGTAGAAAGATTTTTACTGTCTATACATGAATAAAGAGCTTTTATAAGTCTAGAATTAGCTTGTATTACACGAATATTGACGAAATAGAAAGTAAGACCGAAAAGTATAATAATTATTGGAACAGAAATATAATTCTGCACTGTTATACTATCTTCTGATCTTGATATAGTAGAACTTCCAAGCCATGAATATTTCTTACCATCCTTGAAAGAATGTACGAAAGCCAAGAAAGTGAAAAACATGACATAGCTAGTCTGATTATCAAAGACGAAAATATTATGCATTCCATATCCGATAATAAGGCCTATGAGTATTGATTTTTGTCCTATAGTTAAATCGCTTTTACAAATATAGATAAGAGAAATTATATATAAAGCCAAATAAGATATAAGCCCTAGAAGACCTCCGGCTACAAGCCAATCAATAAAGACACTATGCGCACGGTCGAACCATTGCTCATGTGCCCACATCTTCGGATTATAATATTCATTGAAAATATAATTAAAATTTTCCTGACCCCAGCCGAATATTGCAGTTTTTGGATTTTCAAAGACACCCTTGAGAGCCATCGGCCAGACATATCCTCTAGCTTGGGTCTTCACATCTGAAATAGAGATGGTCGCTATACGGCCAAGCACTTGATTATTTTTTATCCATTCTGCATTTCTATTGAAATAAAATAGAACACTTAAAATAATAACAGCGAGCATTATTCCACTGACTATCATACGAGAACGATTTGATTGCCCCTTTTCCTTTCGGCCAAAGATAATATAGATAACACAAGATATAAAAATTGCTCCTATCCAGCCTAGAATAGTACCTCGAGTAGCCGTCTGAAACATTATAAAAGAAAAGAAAATTGCAAGGAATGAATATATTCCTATTAAGATTTTACTTTTTCTAGAAAAAACAACAATAGCCATATATCCCGCAATGAATGCATTTATAAGCATATAAACGGCCATGTATGCAGAGTTTCCTAAAGAAGCATCCACGCGCGTGGAACCTTGATGAATATCTGCCCAGCCGAGGGATTGGAATAATCCATATACGGAAACAATAGTGCCAGCAAAAAGAATAATATTTAAAAATCTAAACCAATCTTTCTTTACGATTTCTCCAGAACCGAAAACACTAGAAAGTACCATAAAATATGCCCAGAGATGTGCAATAGTCATGAAGCCTTCCATTCTTTCAGAATTTGACCAAATACTACGGAGAGGATTCACACCAAGAAGATCAGTAATAAGGACAACTAAAGCAAAAACAGTGACAAAAATAGTAATAGTATTCACACGAGGAGCTACACTTCTATCACTACCCGCCACTGAAGTCCCCTTTTCTCGAAGAACAAGCACAAGCCAAAACACAAAAATAATTTCCACAATAATTCTAAAAGCAAAGGCCTTACCAGTTATAAAAGGAAAAAATAGTAGATTAGCAACATATAAAGGAATAAAAGGAACAATTGCCAAACCAGTAATAATCGTGTATTTAATGATTGTGTTTATTGTGTTTTGCATATTTTGCATAATAAGAGCATGATAGCATAATTATTTATTCTTGAAAAAATTCACCCAGTCACGCAGAAAATCTGAACTGCTCCATTTTTTATCAAGACCAATTCCTGAAATAACTTTAATATTATATTTTTCGCAAGTTTTCCATTCAGGAATCGTGGAAGCATCAATCCTGTCTCCTCCTTTTGTAAAAATATGAGGTTTTATTCTACTAAGAGCTACAGACACGGTTTGATCATTTTCTATTTCAAAAGGAATAACATAATCAACACCTTTAATATAAGAAACAATATGACATCTTGTTTCTAGATCCATAAAAGATCGACCCTTCTTAGTTTTTAGAAAATTATCACCATTTACTATTACAACTAAAGTATCACCATATTTTTTCGATTGATAAAGACATGAGATATGGCCTGGATGAATAGGGTCAAAACCTCCAGAAGTGCAGACTATTTTTCCCAGCAATTTACCTTTTTTAGAACTATCTCCTGAACGGAGTTTCTCAAATTTTTCAAAAGATATAATGGGAGCGAGTATCATATAATGATGGGATTAGTTTATCATAATTCATTATTTAAATACAACTAATTGACACCTTTTGACACCTATGCTAATCTTTTGATTATATGGCAGAAGAAATTAAACCATTGGGAGTCTATACAACAAAAGAAACAAAAAAAGTATTGAAAATTAGTGACAGTACAATAAAAAGACTTCTGAAAAAGGGTCTAATTCGTGCAAATAAAGTAGGGGGACAATATCGTATTTTAGGAAAAGAGATATTAAGACTGGTATCACCGAAGCTTGAAAAAGATGCAGTGAAATCTTATTTAAAAATAAAAGAGAAAGTGGTTAATAAAATAAACAAATGGTAAATAAAAAATACAAAAAAAAAGCTCTCATTTTTGGTATAACTGGACAAGATGGTTCTTATTTAGCCGAATTATTACTTAAAAAAGGTTATGAGGTTCATGGTATGAAGCGTAGAACATCACTATTCAATACAAGTCGCCTGGACCATCTTTTTATCGATCGACGAGAAAGAGAAGCTAAACTTTTTTTACATTATGGTGACTTATCAGACAGTTCAAGTATTTCTAGAATTATCGAATTAGTTAAGCCGGATGAAATATATAATCTGGGAGCACAAAGCCATGTCAGAATAAGCTTTGAAATCCCTGAATATACAACTGATATAGATGCTACGGGAACGCTTAGAATTCTTGAAACTATTAAGAGAATAGGGATAAAAACAAAATTCTATCAGGCATCATCTTCAGAAATGTTTGGAAAAGTTCAAGAAATACCACAAAAAGAAACAACTCCATTTTATCCACAATCTCCTTATGGTTGCGCAAAACTCTATTCTTTTTGGATTACAAAAAACTATCGTGAAAGTTATGGTCTTTATGCAGTAAATGGTATTCTCTTTAATCATGAATCACCGAGACGTGGGGAAAATTTTGTTACTCGTAAAATTACAAAGGGATTAGCTAGAATCAAACTTGGCTTAGATAAAAAGCTTTATTTGGGAAATCTTGATGCAAAAAGAGATTGGGGATATGCTAAAGATTATGTATATGGTATGTGGCTGATGCTTCAACAAGATAAACCAGATGATTATATACTTGCCACAAATGAAACTCATACTGTACGTGAATTTGTTGAAGAATGTGCAAAAATATTTGGCATGGATATACAATGGGAAGGTAAAGGAGTTAAAGAAATCGGTATTGATAAAAAAACGGGTAAAACAATTATTGAAATTGATGCTTGGGGTTTATATAGACCGACTGAAATAGATATCCTTATCGGTGATTATTCAAAGGCAGAAAAGGAATTGGGTTGGAAACCGAAAGTTACATTCAAGAAATTAGCGAAAATTATGTGTGAATATGATCTAAAAGAAGAAATTAAAAAAAAGCAATATGAATAAAACTGCAAAAATTTATATAGCGGGTCATACTGGGCTTGCAGGTTCAGCCATATTGAGACTGTTTAAAAAAAGTGGCTATACAAATATGATTTTGAAAACTCATGAAGAATTAGATTTGCTTGATCAAAAAAAGACATTCGAATTTTTTATGAAAGAAAAACCCGAATATGTTTTTGTTGCTGCCGCAAAAGTTGGAGGTATAATGGCAAATAAAACTTATCCAGGAACTTTTATATATGAAAATTTACAAATAGAATGCAATATTATAGAAGGAGCCAGAAAATTTGGAGTGAAAAAATTGCTCTTTCTTGGAAGTTCTTGTATTTATCCTAGATTTGCAAAACAACCAATAATTGAATCTGCCCTTCTTAGTGGTGAACTTGAACCAACTAATCAAGCCTATGGAGTCGGAAAGATTGGAGGAATTATTCTCTGTCAATCATATAATGAACAATATGGTACTAATTTTATTAGTGTAATGCCAACAAATCTTTACGGACCAAATGATAATTTTGATCCACAAAATTCACATGTAGTTGCAGCTTTTTTCAATAAATTTCATAAAGCCAAGGTAGATAATATACCAGAAATTACACTCTGGGGAACTGGCAAGCCCAAAAGAGAATTTCTACATTCAGATGACTTGGCTGATGCTTGTCTTTTCTTAATGAAAAATTATGACTCTAATGAAATTATAAATATAGGTACTGGGAAAGATGTAACAATAAAAGAATTAACATCAGAAATAAGTAAAATCATCGGTTTTAAGGGGAAAATAATATGGGATAAAGACAAACCAGATGGTTCTCCTAGAAAACTCTTAAATGTATCAAAAATCCACAAATTAGGTTGGAAACATAAAATTAGCCTTAATAAGGGATTAGGTGATACATATGAATGGTATAAAAAATATGTTAAATAAAAATACTCAACATAAAGTCCCACTGATAAAAAATACTTTTATTAATGAAAAAAATGCCCGGAAAGATTTGGCAAAGTTTATTATTAATACAAAAAAACTCAGTATGGATGAACAATGTTTTCTATTTGAAAAATCTTTCGCTAAAAAACAAAAAAGAGAGGATGCAATACTTTTTAATAGTGGCGCTAGTGCAAATCTAGCTATGCTACAGGCATTAAAAAATCTAGACTGGTTGAAAAATGGCGACAAGGTTGGTTTTTCTGCTGTCACATGGTCCACAAATGTAATGCCTATTCTCCAAATGGGTCTCGGGGCCATTCCTATAGATTGTGAACCTAGTACTTTAAATAGTATGTCTGGGCACGCTATTTCAAGACTTGAAAAAGAAAATTGTAAAGTATTTTTTATAACAAATGTATTGGGATTTACGGGTGATTTGGACAAAATTGAATCCGAATGTAAAAAGAGAAATATAATTGTTTTAGAGGATAATTGCGAATCATTAGGCACAGAATTGCATAAGGGAAAAGCCGGAAACTTTAGTCTGGCTTCAAGTTTTTCATTTTTTGTCGCTCATCATATGTCCACGATTGAAGGAGGAATGGTATGTACAGATAATCATGAATTAGCTGAAATGCTAAGAATAGTTAGAGCAAATGGTTGGGATAAGAATCTTCATCCAGAAAGGCAAAAACACTGGAGAAATAAACATGGAATTGAATCAGATTTTCATGCAAAATATACTTTTTATGATCTTGGTTTTAATATGAGACCTACAGAAATTACCGGTTTTTTAGGATTACATCAAATAAAGCATCTTGATAAAACAATAAAAGTAAGAGAGAAGAATTTTGAAAAAATAAATGAGTTTATAAAAGAGAATAAAGATTTCATAGATTTAGATTGGTCACATATAAAAACTCTTTCGGCTTTTGCTATTCCGTTTGTATGTAAAACCCCAGCATTAAGACATAAATATATAGAGATTTTTAAAAAAGCTGGAATAGAAATAAGACCAATGATTGCTGGGAATATGCAGAAACAACCATTTTATAAAAAATATATACAAAAAGAATTCAACTTACAAGGAGCAGATATACTCCATCACAATGCATTTTACTGTGGAAACTGTCCTGACTATACAGATAAGGAAATACAGATAATTATTGATTGCATAAAAAATCAAGATAAAATTATTTGACACCTTTTGACACTTTTGTTAATATATTATTAAATGGAAAAGAACCAGACACAACTTCCAATAACTATAATAAGACCTAAAAAAACATTTTCTCTAAATGATTTCAGAGAGATCTGGAATTATCGAGAACTTCTTTATTTCTTCACATGGCGTGACCTTAAGGTTCGCTATAAACAAACTTTTATTGGTGCTGCATGGGCAATACTTCAGCCATTTATAACTATGGTTGTATTTACAGTATTCTTTGGAAAACTTGCCCAAATGCCATCAGACGGTGTCCCTTATCCGATATTTGTGTATGTCGGTTTACTTTTTTGGCAATTTTTCTCAAGTGCTTTATCAGAGACATCGAATACCCTTATTGCTAATCAATCTATCATCACTAAAGTTTATTTCCCAAGATTAATTCTTCCATTATCAGCCGTCCTTACTAAATTTGTTGATTTTTTAATTGCTTCTTTTATCTTAATCGGACTTATGTTCTATTATGGTTACACACCACATCTTTTAGGTTTTCTCTTAATTCCCATTCTTCTTATTATTACTTTTATGGCATCAGTTGGTTCTGGGCTTTGTTTGGCATCAATAAATGTCAAATATCGAGATGTTCGTTATGCACTTCCATTTTTTATACAAATTCTTCTGTTTATTACCCCAGTTATTTACCCTGCATCTATTGCTGGAAAATATTCATGGGTACTGGCATTAAATCCAATGACTGGAGTCATACAATCAGCCAGAGCTGCTCTCCTCGGAACTACTCCAATCAACTGGTTACTCCTTTTTATATCTTTTCTTGTCTGTCTCGCTATCCTTTCAATTGGAATATTTTATTTCAAAAAAGTAGAACGATATTTTGCTGATATTTTATAAAATTATGAAACCAATTATACAAGTTAAAAATGTAGGAAAAAAATATGATATTAAACACTATCAGGGAAAATATGTGGCTCTTCGTGATGTAATCATGACAATACTTCAAAGTCCTTTCAAGTTTATGTACAAGAAAGCCAAAGTGATCACTGGAAGAGAAACAAAGGAGGAATTCTGGGCACTTAAGGATATAAGTTTTGATGTTATGGCTGGTGAAGTAATTGGTATTATTGGTAGAAATGGTGCTGGTAAATCAACACTTCTAAAAATTTTAACTGGTATCACTCCACCATCTTCTGGAGAAATAAGAATGTATGGTCATGTAGCTTCACTTCTTGAAGTCGGTACTGGTTTTCATCCAGAATTAACAGGAAGAGAAAATATGTTCTTAAATGGTGCCATCTTAGGAATGAAGAAAAAGGATATTTCAGAAAAATTTGACCAAATTGTAGAATTTGCCGGAATTGAAAAATTCATTGACACACCAGTAAAGTACTATTCAAGTGGAATGTACGTAAGACTCGCTTTTTCTGTAGCTGCTCATATGGAACCTGATATACTTCTAGTTGATGAAGTCTTAGCTGTTGGTGATGCAGAATTTCAAAAAAAATGTTTAGGAAAAATGGAGGAAGTTACTCGTAAACAAGGTAGGACTATTCTTTTTGTCAGTCATAATATGGCTGCAATACAAAGTTTGTGTAAAAAATGTATACTTATCGAAAAGGGGAAAATAAAGATGATTGGAAATACAGATGAGATTGTAAATCAATACCTAAATAGTAATGTGATTGATAATATAAAAAAAAAGTGGCCTGTAGAAAAACGTCCAGGAAATGACATTGTTTCGCTCATATCCACAAGACTGATTAGTCATGAAGGAGAAACACTTTCCTATGTATATTCAAACAAGGAAGTTGGTGTTGAAATCGTGTATGAAGTTAAAAAATCTGGATATTTACCAATACCCAATATACATATATTTACTAATAAAGGAGATTACGCTTTTATCAGTCATGCAGACTATAATCCAGATTTAGATAATCTTGGCATTCACAAATCTGTTGCATGGATACCAGAAAATATTCTCAATAATGGTACATATATTATTGGTATTGCAATCTCTACAATGATGCCCCTTCAGGTACATTTGTACGAGCATGAAGCAATAATATTTCAGGTTATCGAAGATATAAATAGTGTTAAAAAATTTGATTATAATCAAAGAATACCAGGAATACTAAGACCTAAATTAAAATGGGATTTAGAATAAGTATAATAAATCTAAAATCATAATGAAATTATTTAAAAAAATAAAAACAATATATGGAATCTTAAAGAAAAAAATCGCCATTATTCCTGATGACGAAAAAGTGAATTTTGATAGTAAAACTATTAATAATGGACATTTTAATGTTAAGTATAGGGGAGTTAGTATGATAAGATGTCCATTTGATTATGTAATGTATCAAATGATTATCAATGAAATTAAACCCGATTTAATAATTGAAATTGGTACAAATCATGGAGGAACATCATTATATATCGCTGATATTTTAGATATTATTGGAAATGGAGTAATACATACTATAGATATAGTGAAGCGCGCAGATAAATTAGTAATAAACAATCCAAGAATAAAACTTTTTACGGATGGATGGGAAAATTATAATATAAATATCACTAAAAATTTTGGTAAAATTTTGGTAATAGAGGATGGATCACACATGTATGAAGGCTGTATTGGTGCACTTAATAAATTTTCTAACATTGTGAGTATTGGATCATACTACATTGTTGAAGATGGAATAGTGAGTCATCATGGAAGAGATACTGGATTTAATGGTGGACCATTGCGAGCAATAAGAGAATTTTTGAAATCACATGATAATTTTATAGTCAATAGAAAATATTGTGATATGTTTGGTAAAAACGCAACATTCAATGTAAATGGCTATTTAAAAAGGATTAAATAATGCAATGACAAAAATTTTTATAGGAATGCCCGTATATAATGGTGAAAAAATTATTATAAAAGCTATAAATTCTATACTAGATCAGACATTTCAAGATTGGAAATTATTTATATCTGATGATAATTCAAAAGATAATACTGAAAATATTTGTAGGAATTTTGCAAAAAATGATATTAGAATAAAATATTATAGACAAAAAGAAAATTTGGGGCTTTTTAATAATTTTAAATTTGTACTAGATAAAGCTGATGCTAAATATTTTATTTGGTGTGCTCAAGATGATATTAGAGAACATACATATTTAGAAACATGCATTAAACATTTAGAAAAAAAACAAAATTTAGGATTTGCAACTACTAGAATGGCGGCCATTGACTCATTTGATAGAATATTAATAGAAGAACTAGAATTAACAAAACTATCAGGAAAACCTGGAATAATAAATGTGGCAAGATATATACTACAACCAGAAATATTAGGAAAGTGCAATCTTATGTATGGACTTTTTAGAACAAAAGTTGCTAGAGACACATGGAATGCATATCCACAAAGAAGAGTATGGGGTCAAGATTATATGTTTTCACTAGCGTTAATTAGTCGCTTTGAAATTTATATTGATGAAAAAATACTTTGGAAAAAACGTATGGGAGGATTTTCTAGTCCCAAAGCCCTATCTAATGATAGAAGAGAAGAGATAAGTAAAATTATTTATGAAAATCCTAAAAATCATATGTTCCCTTTTGAAAGATTTGGTGTTTATTATAGGGGGCATATGGAAGCATTGCGTGGAACACCATATCGTCCATTAGCTGCTATACTTCTTTTAATTCGCTTACCTAGATCGTTTATAATATATCTTAGAGAAAGGAATGTAAAAAGATATATAAGGCGTATAATCAATAAATAATATGTCAATAATCATAAAAACAATTGGCGGTTTAGGTAATCAATTATTCCAATATGCATTTGGAAAAGCCGTTTCAAAAAAATTAGGTGTTAATCTACTTTTAGATATAGATACTTCAGTAATTTATCAAGGGCTGAGAGTTCATAAGTTTTGTCTTAGAAGTTTTCATACAAAAGTAGAAGAAGCAAAAAATTCTAATGTGTATGGTTTTGTATGGTTGAGGAGACATAAAAGAATTTTTAATTTTCTATATCATTCATTAAGATTAAAAAAATTTACATCATCTTTTTATTTCCCCGAAAAGAAATTCTCTTTTGATGAGAATGTGTTTAAACAAAAAGATAATATGTATTTCGATGGATTTTGGCAAACAGAAAAATATTTTATAGATATAGAAAATGAATTGAGAAAAGAATTTACTATAGTAGAACCCCTCTCTGATTATAGTAAGAATATAAGTAATGAAATCAAAAAAACCAATGCTATATCCCTACATGTCAGAAGAACAGACTATGTCACTCATTCTATTTCAAATGAATTTCATGGTGTATGTTCCCCTCAATATTATAGTAATACTATAAAATATATGACTGATAGAATTGAATCGCCTCATTTCTTTATATTTTCAGATGATTATGATTGGGTTGTAGAAAATTTTAAATCACTTAAATATCCTATAACATTTATAAAAAATGGGCCAGAGAAAAACTATGAAGATCTAACTCTAATGTCTCAGTGTAAACATCATATTATCGCTAATAGTAGCTTCAGTTGGTGGGGCGCTTGGCTTAATCCAGAAAAAAATAAGATAGTCATAGCACCTAAACAATGGCATAAAAATGCTCCTAAAATAAATACTGTAGATCTACTGCCTGATGACTGGATAAGATTATAAAATATATTCAATAAAATGTGTGGAATAATTTCAATTGTTAATTTTGGGAAAAAGGAAATTGATAATACAAAAATTAATTGTATGCTTTCTTCCCTTTCTAAAAGAGGTCCAGATGAATCAAAATTTGTAGAAATTGGAGATACTATTTTAGGACAGACTCGCCTTTCTATAGTAGATATAGCTACAGGACATCAACCAATGAAGGATAATACTAGACCTTATACTATAGTATTTAATGGCGAAATTTATGATTATAAAATTACAAGAAGAGAATTAGAATTGAAAGGACATAAATTTAGTACAAATTCTGATACAGAAGTTATATTGAAAGCCTATACCCAATATGGAAGTAAGTGTGTTGAATATCTAGATGGTATGTTTGCATTTGCAATATGGGATGAAATAAAAAAAGAGCTATTCATTGCTAGGGATAGATTTGGGAAAAAACCATTTTATTATACTTGGGTAAACGGTAATTTTTATGGTGTATCGGAAATAAAAGCTTTTTTTTCAACTGGTTTTATAAAAGGTAAAGTAGATCTACAAGTTTTAGATAATTATTTACAACTTATGTATATTCCACCATGGAAAACGATATATTCAAATATTCAGACTCTTCCTCCAGCTCATGCAGGTATACTAAAAAATGGAGAATTTAAAATATGGAAATATTGGGAGCTTAAGAAAAAACCAATAAATATAAGCTATAGTGATGCCAAAAAAGAAATTAAACAACTTTTTGAAAATGCTGTACAAAAAAGAATGATTGCCGATGTGGAAATCGGTGCTTTACTTTCAGGTGGAGTCGATTCCACACTTGTATGCACATATGCACAAAAATATTCAAAAAAACCCTTAAAAACTTTTTCGGTAGGTTACGAAAATTATATAAATGAACTTCCTTTTGCCAAGCAAGCTTCAGAAAAAATAGGTACGGATCATTATACTCTAAATGCCACAGGTAATATTATGGTAGAGTTAGAAAAGATAATAGAATATATGGATGAACCGCATGCAGATTCTTCAAATTTTCCACAGCATTTAATTTCAGAATTAGCATCTTCAAAAGTAAAAGTTGCACTTTCTGGCGATGGAGCAGATGAGTTATTTATGGGATATGGTTGGTATTGGAAATATTGGAATACATCAAAAATAATTCGCTTAAAGAATATGTTATTTTCAAATCAATTCAAGGAACACTTAAAAAATATTGCGATATTTTCAAGAAAAGATCGTTTGAATTTATGGAAAGATTCTTCAGTAATAAATACTGATATTGAAAGAGGAAGTCAAGGAAATATAAATCTCTTTGATTTAACAACGTATCTTCCAGGACAACTTCTTACAAAAATAGATAGAACTAGTATGATGCACTCTGTTGAAATACGATCTCCTTTTCTTGATTATAAACTTGCTGAATATGTTTTCAATTTGCCAGAAAAATACAAAATGGATAAAAAAAGTGGAAAAATCATATTAAAGGATATATTGACAGAAATAATGCCGAAAGAATTTGTATATAGAAAAAAACAAGGTTTTGGTGCTCCGATTAATGAATGGTTAAAAAAAGATGATGTAAAAAAGTATATTGAAAAAACTATATATAAAAGTGAATCATTAAATATACTCTTTAAAAAAGAAGAAATTTCTATGATATTTGATGAATTTTATAAAAATAGTCAATCTGGACATAAAATATGGTCTCTTCTTTGTCTTTCTATATGGTTTAAATATAATAAAAAATATC
>ERZ1292623.1368-Hain-H51-01um-R1-1368-length-23712-cov-18_pt1 | contig 23712 bp, 23 predicted proteins | sample MGYA00564398_ERZ1292623 | MGnify/ENA primary metagenome ERZ1292623 (study PRJEB36523, sample SAMEA6512633) | groundwater metagenome | collected 2019-01-07 | study: AquaDiva: Metagenomics assemblies of 32 groundwater samples | reverse complement strand
AGCTGTTACGCTATCTTTAAAGGATGGCTGCTTCTAAGCCAACCTCCTCATTGTCTGAGAAATCTCACCTTCTTGTCTTACACTTAGCATGAATTTAGGGACCTTATTTAGAGATCCGGGCTGTTTCCCTTTTGGCCAATGGAGCTTCGCCCCCATAGCCTAACTGCCAAACTATAGTCTCTGGTATTCGGAGTTTGATAGGTCTCGCGATCTTGCGACCTGTCGAGACCTTCCAGTGCTCTACCCCCAGAGAGAACATTTGACGCTAGCCCTAAAGCTATTTCGGAGAGAACCAGCTATTACCAGGTTCGATTAGCTTTTCACTCCTTACCACAAGTCATCCGAAGACGTTGTACGATCTACCGGTTCGGGCCTCCATAAGTCTTTCGACTTACTTCACCCTGCTCATGGCAAGCTCACCTGGCTTCGGGTCTTATGCATACTACTGATTTGCGCTATTAACACTCGGTTTCCCTTTGGCTCTGCTCTTTTAGCGAGCTTTGCCTCGCAGTATGAATAAACTCGTTGGCTCATTCTTCAATAGGCACGCCGTACTCCATCCGAAGACGGAGATCGACTCCTTGTAAACATACGGTTTCAGGTCTATTTCACCGCCCTAATCGGGCTGCTTTTCACCTTTCCCTCACGGTACTAGTTCACTATCGATCTAAAAGTGTATTTAGCCTTGGCGGTTAGTTCCGCCGGATTCCCCCCGGCCATTCATGTCCTGGGGTACTCAAGAATAACAATAAAAGAGATAAATTATTTTCGCTCACAGGACTATCACCTTCTATGGTGTCGCTTTCCAGCAACTTAAACTAATAATTTATTTTTTGACTCTTCTAGAAATCTAAATTGTTACCTTACAACCCTCTTGTATTGCTACAAAAGTTTGGGCTTCTTCCTTTTCGCTCGCCGCTACTAGGGAAATGCATATTTGTTTCTTTTCCTCCTGGTACTGAGATGTTTCACTTCCCAGGGTGCGCGTTCCTCGCTTGCGCTCGGAATAAATTGGGTTTACCAATCTGGGTTTCCCCATTCGGAAATCTCCGGATCAAAGGTTGCTAAACACCTCCCCGAAGCTTATCGCAGTTACGCCACGTCCTTCATCGCCATTTTTAGTCAAGGCATCCACCGTACGCCCTTAAAATTTCCTGTTAAGAAATTTATAAACCACATCCGCCTTATCAGCGGATAAAAACAGAGTCTGTAAAATTCCTATTTCGACCGCTCGAAAATCAGATATTTAAGAAGACTCTTTCCTGTTTCTAGAACGAAAAGACCCTAAAAATTTAGGTGTCTAGAACAGGAATTCAATTGTCAATTTTCAATCAATTCTGTCAAAAGTCTAAAGAAAAAACCGCCTTTCGGGCGGCCTACAGACAAAGAAAGTCTGCTATCTATGCCGCCTTCTTAAACTGTTTTCTCTTATATTCATACTGATTGGTAGAGTATATCAAAATGAAAAAAGATGTCAAGCATGACATCTTTTTTCTTACAAAGCTTCTTAAAAACTAAAGAGAGCTATCCTCTGTGAGACATTTCTTCACCAATTTTTGCTATCAACCTAGCTGCTGCATCTTTGCCACCCAAGCCAAAAGCTAGAGCGCCACCTAATGCAAACATACCTATGATTCCAGCGAAAAGTGTATTCATGTATCCTTCCGCTACGCCTAGCTGACCTAAAGCGATAATGAAAGCAAATACCCATACTGTGTACTTTACGAGAGATCCAAGCATATTTGTAGATCTCAAGTTCATAGCTTTAGATCCTGCCATAACAGTCTTTGAAAGGAATTCTGCAAGCATCGTCGCGATTACTAACACAAATACCGCGGCCAACACTCTAGGCAAAAATCCTAACACATCATCTTTCAAGAAAAATGCTATATAATCTAGCCCGATCAAATTCAAAGATGGAAGAAGGAAAACGATAACTACAAACCACTTTACTAATTGACCTACGAAATATCCAGAATTTAAATTCATTCCGGCTTTTCTAAATAAACGATCCAAACCAAGCGATTGTAAAAGGCTATCAACCTTTAGAGCACCAAAAACATGCTCAAATGCTTTAGAGATTAGGGATCCCAAAGCCCAACCGACGACAAAAAACACTAATGCTAAGATTAGTTTTGGAGCAAACTGCACGAAACCCCACCACAAATTCTGCAATGAAGCATTGAACACATCACCCCAATTCATCCAAATATTACTCATAATAAATTTCGCCTCTACGGCAAATCAGCCGACAGGCTGAAATTAAATAATTAATAATAAAAGCAAACTTTGTTAAGTCCCGATGTTACAATCGGGATCCCGACTAAAGCGTCGGGATTTCGACCTTATGAAAGTTACCTTTACATTATATCAATATAAAAAGTACTTTTAAAGCTTTCTGAGGGTTTGTGTGGATAACTCCTTGGCTTGCAAGATAACCTTGTGAGGATAATCCAATATATCTCGCACGAGTTTATCGTACATATTGATTCTATAAAGAAATTCTTTTGTATCAAATACTACATATACCAGCTCTGTACCCATCTCGGCTTCTAGTTTATTTATTTCTTCTTCTATTTTGCCCCTCTTTAATTGATCCCCTACTATCAATAGATCTACTCTTGTGTCTTTGTTTTTTATAAAATTCCTCGAAAGGAGGAGAAATTTGAGTTTCCCCGCTTTTTTAAACTTGTCTATAAGGGTCTTTTCATCTAATGATTCCGCTCCTATCAAGAGTCTTTCTAGTTCTGCTTTATATCTAAAGGTAGTCTCAAAGAACCATGCATCATTATGTTTTTTTATAAATCCTACAGAAGCCAGTAATTTGATCTCTCTATCGAGAGCGGAAGGATTTACCCTGCTCCTCTGTATTATCTCCTTTCTTGCAAAGCCCTTTTTGGAATTAAGCAAGAAAAGACGCATAACCTTTACCCGAGCCTGCGAACCTAGTATTTTGCCTAAGATTTCCATAGCGTATATATTATACTTTCTTTTTAAGAATGTACAAATTTTAGGTTTTACAAAGTATTTTAAATATGATATAAAAAAATAGTCGCTAGAGGTCAACTGTAAGCGATGAGCAGACGGGTTAAGCTCTGCGTCTATGACGCATGAGAACTCCGTCTGCTCTTTTATACTCATTCACAAACAAAAATCCCCTAAATTAGGGGATTTTTGTTTTTTATCTTAAATCAAAAAAACTTTCTACTTTAATTCAATCTGTCACACATAAATTTCTGCTGAAATCTTGCGCGACCCCGCCTCAGCGCCTACGCGCTTCCGGCCGAAAATTGAGCTATTTAAGCTCAATTTTCCCGCCTGCTTCTTCTATCTTTTTCTTGACTTCATCTGCTTCTGCTTTCTTCATACCTTCTTTCAAGGTTGAAGGAGCCGCATCTACCAAATCTTTCGCTTCTTTCAATCCTAAACCGAGAACTTCTTTCACGATCTTCATCACAGCGATTTTCTGTTCACCAGCAGATGCCAATACTACTGTGAATGAATCTTTTTCTTCTACTGCTTCACCAGCGGCCACTGCAGGACCGGCTGATGCGACTGCTGCTGCTGAAACTCCGAATTTTTCTTCTATTGCCTTGACGAGCTCGTTTAATTCTAATACGGAAGCTCCTTCAAGGTCTTTCATAAACTGATCAAATTTTGACATGATATTATTGATTTGCGAAAGAAAAATAAATCTTACTAGAGCCTTATCCTTATGACCTAACGCAGTAAGATTTGATTTTTCTGGAGCAAAAAATTAATTAATAATTTTACTTTTTCTTTGCGACCTCGTTCACTGCTATTGCTAAACGCTGCATTGGACTCTTGAGCAAAAATGCGATCTTTGAAAGCAATACTTCCCTGCTTGGAATAGTAGCGATCTCTGTCATATAAGCTCCATCAACGAACTTTCCGTCAAAGATTCCACCCAAGATACTCAATACTCCTTTGTGTGCTTTTTGGAAATTGAAAATTCCTCGCGCAGGAGCCACAGAATCTTCTTTAGCATAGGCTATGGCTACCTCACCATTCAAATCAGGCAATGTGCCAGTAGCTGCTCCGTCGAGCGCCTTCTTGAGCAAAGTCTTTCTTGAAACTTTATATGATACTCCTTGATTTCTCAGTTCTTTACGAAGTACCGATTCATCAGCGACATTCATACCGTGAAAATTGACAAAGACAATTGATGATGAATCCTTCACAGATTTCTCAAGATCTTTTATGATTTCACCTTTTTTTGATTTTTGTAACATAATGTTTTATCAAAATAAAAACGGCTTGTTAGCCGCAAATTTTGTCCACCTTTTTGGCAGACTATCGACCACTAAACAGGACTTATGTTTTATGCCTGTCTTTTTTGCGGTATTTATACATTACCATAATATATGATTTTCGCAAGTAGTAATTACTGTCCTGTTGCTTTCAACAATCCACTACCCTTATCCAAAAGTTGTAACCACAAAAGCAACAACAAGCCCAAGAATTATCATTCCTGCGAAAATCAGCAAGGTTTTCAGAAAATGCTTTGCCATAATTTACAATTATTTTTGTATCAAGATAGTAGCAACATTCTGGGATTTGTCACAATCCACCAACCATTGAATAGGCAACTGCGAGCTTGAGAGTTTCACTATTTTGAATCCATAGCCTTTGATGGTATATGTCGAGCCGACTTTCACACTGCGAGTCATCGGCGAACGATTGTCTATCATTATTGAAGTGTTGTTCTTGTAAGTCACATTGTTTGGGCTCGCTTGGCATCTGTCGTCTAGCTGTATGCGAGCGTCTTTGTATTTTGCCAAAGCCTCCGCATAGCTCAAGACAGGCTCGCTCTTTGCAGGAGTCTTTTTGCTTTCTTCTTTCCCCGCCTCACTTTCCATTTCTTCAGATTCATTTACACTTTGCTCTCCTTCCAAGTCTGCATCTTTATCATTTCTCATAGAGAGAAATAAAACTAAAGCCAAAACAACCAACGCACCTAAACCATAATATAAAACTTTTTTATTTTTTATTTCCATAAGTACTTCTAATTATAACATGCTTCCTGTTTTTTATGTATAAAAAAATGCTTTAAGATCTTGTTCGGGCAAAAAAATCTGTAATTTTTTAAAAATCTCATGAAGTGTTCCTCTATCTAATTCTTTATGATTTGGCACAGTCAAAACTTGTCTTTCGTCAGAAACCACACGAAGTAAATTCACATGACTGCCCTTTTGGCGAGAAACTACGAAATCCCACTTTTCACAAAACGCTATTACTTCTTTACCAGAAAGCCGCCTCAATTTAGGCATACAAAGAGATCGGCATTTCGTAATTTATAAAAATTGATGGAGATTTGCTGATTGTGGATTCCTCAGCGATATTTTCTTCAAAAAAAAGCTCGGTTGCTTCTTTAATATTCTCAAACAATTCTTCCAACTTTTTTGCCTGAGTGACAATAGCAAAATCATTTGCCGAAGCTACATAATAGCCATCTAGGCCTTTTTGAATTGAAAATTGAATTATATTCTTCATACGAAGCATTGTACCACAAAATAGCTGAAAATCAAAACAAAACTCAGAAGAATCTTTGTGTTTCGTGAAGGATTATCCTTCACGAAGTCTTTATTCCAACTCATCTTTCGCTTTGAAAGATAGCCATTCATCTATAAAATACTCAAAATCAGAGAACTCGGAAAAATATTCCGGAAAAACTTCAGGGGTTAAAATTTCAGATTCTTTTCTGTTTATACCAAAGTAATCCAAATAACTCGAGTAAAAATAACCATCAAGATACTTCTTTGCGCCAACCCTGTCTTTTATGCCATTTTCTTTCCATTCTGAATCAATTAATTTTATGGGATTCAAGTGAATATAAGAAAACAAATATTTCAAATATTCATCTGTGTCAGCATGTTTGGCTGAAAAGGAACCTTCAAACAGCCTACCTTTGCGATCATTCTTTTTATTAAAATACATAGAATACGCAGTCAGTAATTTTTTCATAAATAAACTTATTCCATTCTCGCGATTTTCCCTCACCAATAAATGAAAATGATTCGGCATCAAACAGTACGCGCCGACATCCACCAATCTTTCTTCGATCTTTATACCCAACAAATCCGTGAAGGATAATCCTTCACGGATAAGGTTTGATATGTCTACAGGTTTCGTACTATTACAAAGATAGAGAAGTACGATAAAGCGATTGTAGTCGTAAGAATTTAAGAAAATCGTTCTCTTGTCAGTACCTCGGTTGTAAATATGGTAATACTCACCTATAGAAAAATCGAATCTTCTTTGCATATTGTCATTATACATACAAATACATTGCCAGCAAAGGCTCCGTGAAGGATAATCCTTCACGGAGCCTTTGCTGGCATATAAAGAAAAAATGTGTTAGGAATTAGATGCTAGAAACCAAAACAAAACCCCTTTTAGAGGGGTTTTGTTTTGGTGAAGGATTATCCTTCACGGGAATTTTGAATTCTAGAAAGTTTTAAATTTTCTAAAAATTATGGTTTTACAGAGGCATTCATTTTTGCCTTTGTAAGTGGACCGATGAGACCATCAGCTGCCAAACCATTCGTCTTTTGCCATGTTTTTATGACAGCGATAGATTTTGGACCGATGATACCATCCACCACCAAACCAAGATTCAAAACTTGATTCAAGAATCTTTGCAATTCCTTTGCCGCCTCACCACGACTGCCGTTCTTCAAAGTCTTGGTGCCAAAATTGAAAGATGTTTTAGCTCCAGAACTTGAAGGAGAAGCTGGTGTTGCAGGAGTAGCAGGCTTGTTCATAGCGCAAGATTGACCATCTACAACGCTAAAACCAGTAGTCCTATTGCCACAACCAGGCACCTCTTTCACTGCAGGATCTGCAGGAGTAGCTGGGGTGACGGGAGGGACAACAGGTGGAACAACTGGAGGAGTGTACCCTCCTCCACCTCCTCCACCGCCGCCTCCTCCTCCGGAGTTTCCAGCACAAACACCGCCATTTGGTGTAAGTGTGTAATTCGCAGTGCTTGTGGATGTTATTGTAATAGTATTTAAGGTACCAGAACAAGTGTTTGTAACAGTTGCTGTACCACTATTATTTGTCAAATCCACATTGTTTCTTGATGTCATGGTAAAGACACTACTCGTAGGTATTATGACATCAACACTTGCCGCATTTACGACCACAGATGTAGCTTCTGAACCTGACACGATGGTCATCGTGTAGCCCGGTGTAGTAAGATACACACTTTGGTTTGCACTCCAGGTCAAGGCTGCTGCATTAGCGGAGCTAGTTCCTACAGCCAAAGACAATACAGCTATCAGAAAACCAATTTTTAATTTTTTAATCATTTTATTTTTTGTTTTAGTGCCACGGAACCGACCGGTTATGAATAATTTTCCGTAGTATTTATCTTAATTAAGAATTGGTTAAGATTAGTTGTTTACAGATCTACTGATTTCTCTCCAGTGTGCACCAGTATAAATCAATTGTAGGACATCTCCTGCAGCAGAAGTAAAGTTAGTAGCAGTACCCACTAGGTTTATAGCATCTGTTGCTGTGGTTGTGTCGTCATCTGTAACTGCGATGGCTGTGGTAAAGATTATTGTAAGTTCTTGACCAGCAACACCTCCTGTTATAGTTGCTATAGTAGTTGTACCAGTTAGAGTCACAACGCTACTATCTATTGCCATGTTAGTTGCTGAAGCCACAGTTTCAACTGCAACTGCAACTGCACCGTCAGATACGAGAACATTACCATCAGTAACTACTACATCGCCAGCGGTCAACGTTAGGGCTGCTGTACCTTCAGCTGAACCCGTAATAACAGTAGCACCGTTTAAACCAATAAGAAATTTATCATCAGCTGCATTATCCTCGAAAAGCAAGAATCGGCCTTGTGCATCGCCATCAGCTGTATAAGTTCCTCTAATCAATGTCGTGTTAGCATCTGGGCCAGCACCAGTGTTGGTGACTACTAGATGTTCTGTTTCATCAGTGGTTGCAGACTTCACTTCAGCTATAATACCAGAAGTAGAAGTAACACCAGTCTGGTCAACCAATAGCAGACGTCCTGTAGAAGTCATAGCTGTACCCGCCGAGTCAACATGCACCAAAATACCATCTGTTAGAGTAGTACCTGTTGCATCCACATGGATAGCTTTACCTGTTGTGATAGCATCAAGATCAGACATATCAATAACCTTGCCTGTGGTCAATGCAGCTGCTGAAAGATCAACAACAACACCGGCAGCCAAAGCACCAGAAGCAGTAACCGCCAAAATTGTGGTATCTTCAGTAGCAGCAGAAGCAATTTCAGCTACTTTACTTGTAGCACCAGAAGTAGAAGCACCAGTATGATCAACTCGGAGTAATCTTCCAGCGCCCGTAAGAGCAGTAGAAGAAGATGTAATAACTGCACCGATACCCGAACTCAACAAATTACCATTTACTCTTAGAAGTCCAGCTGCTGTAGTAGCAGAGTTGGCAGTAAGGGTCAAAAGATTACCGGTTGTGGTCATCGCTCCGGTATTAATAACACTAATCAGACCCGTGCCAGTATAGGCTCCTGAGTTTGTAATAGTAATAGCATTTCCTACCGTAGCTGCACCCATAACAAGGTCAAGTAACTCACCACCTGCCTCTAATGTCGCTCCACTACCAGTTACTCTAAGTCCAGTACCTGTAGTTAGCGCTGCGGTTACTAACGATTGGCCCACTCCTGTGGTTAATCCACTGAATGTGCCAAGGATTTGTGTCCCAGCAGTTGAAGCAGTAGAAGAAAGATCAAGCAATGCACCTGTAGTTGCCGCTGTATCTACTGAAGTAGAGGAAAGCCTAGCGAGCGATCCCCCATCTGCTATTACAGATGTAGTGTGGTCAAGAAGCAAACCTTCACCAGTAGTCAAGGCGTCAGCGGTAAGATATATCGCTGTTCCAGTGGTAACTCCATCTGCTATTACAGGAAGAGCGGATGTTGTTGTTGTACCAGAAACAGTTCCAGAAGAAACTGTTGTGGAACCAGTATGTGTAGCTGCACCAATGGTAATCGAACCAGTGGTGTTAGAAGCACCTAAAACAAAAGCATCAGCTGCGGCTGTATCCACCGCTACATTAGATACAGTAAGAGCTGCGCTTGCAGGACTCGCGCTAGCTCCTACGACGAGAGCCAGAGCAAGAAGACTTGCACCTAAACCTTTAAATATATTTTTCATGTTTTAATAAAAAAACTTAATAATAATTAATAATTAATAATTTTAATTATCTAATAATGCATCTAAAGATAATCAAAAAAAATACAAAAAACATTCGACACTTTTTATACTTAAATTATACAACACAAGTAAAATATATTAGAACACAAAAGAGTGGATAACTTTCTTGGTTGATTATTTTCTATTAAAAAGAAATTTTATTCCCCTTTTTCTGCTAAAGTTTTAGAGATTGAACTCTCATCAGATAGCGAACCGTAAAAAACAACATTATCTTTCACAAGATGTATGCTATTGTCTGGTGCCCAAAGCGCTTCACTCATAGGAGTGAGTTGAAAATTACTTTTTTTAGGGTCAGTAGCATCTGGTACGGTATTCAAAATATAACCATCCGAAAGCTGTAAATCAGGAAAAGTTGTTAGTTTGCCGACATATACCTCCTTTGTTGTTAAATAAACTATAGAAAAGCCACTTTTTTTACCAATCTTTAGATAAAGACCAACACCGACTAATATAACCAAAACCACGACAACAGAAATTACAATCTTATTTTTTGACATCATAATATTTTTTCTATACCTAAAACTAATAATATCCCATATTTTACGCCTTTATTTTCTTTTGTAAAGTTTCGATCTTTGCTTTATAAGATGCATTGTCCGGCTCTGCTACCAATAGGGATTCCCATATTTTTAAAGCTGATTCAAAATCAGCTACATCTTCTAAATACGAGGCATATAATTTGATTAAGCTTATATTTCCATTCGTTTTTTCTATGGCATTCTTGAAAAAACCCACCAGTGTGACCCTCCTCATCCCAATAAAATAAACATCATATAGTTTTACATAGACCGATACGCTAGTAGGATCGAGTTCTAAAGCTTTTAAAAGAGCCGTTTCTGCATCTGCATATTTCTTCATACTTAAATATGCAGAACCAATATTGGAGTATGGCACATAATTTTCCGGAGATAATTCTGAAGCTTTCTTGTAAGAATCTATTGCGTTAATTAAATCACCTTTAGTCTCATAACCTATACCTTGTTGTAAATACTCATCATAAGCGAGTTTAATTTGAGATTTCTCAGTAGAATCTGAATCTGCAGGCGTCAAAGCATCTGGAGATTGATTTATTTCGTCTATTTCGTCATTTGTATTATTTTCATCGTTTGATATTCGAGATTTTTTATAATAAAAACCAGCAAAAAGCAATATTACTAATATAACACCGATAATTATAAGGTTTTTCTTTTGTTTTTCACTCATGATTTTAATTATAGTACAGGTGCTCCAAAAAACCAAATTAAAAAACCACCCCGAAGGGTGGTTTTTTAATAAATTTTGTAGTATTCGACCCCTACAAAATCAGACTAACTAACTAAGATTAATAAGTGTATGTGAGAGTACCACCTGTTACTGGAAGATTCTTCGTTACAGTTGTTACACCGAATGAAGTCTTATCGTCCCAGTTTACATCACTGATAGCTGCTAGATCTGCACGAAGTGTAGCAGTCGTACCAGCAGTACCAGTTGAAGTAGTATCACCTTTTACAACGAATGTTGTTGTTGTTCCAGCTGAGACAACCTGTCCAGATGTATTGATAGCACCGGTACCATCAGTACCAGCGCCACCCCATGCTACAGCATCGTTGTTTGTACTCTTAACAAGAGCGTTAGCTTGTGTTTGTCCATAGTCGAAGTCGATAGTCAAATCACTTGTGAGCTGACATGCGCTTGTTGTAAGAGCAGTAGCAGAAGCGATAGCGCTAACGACACAACCGGATACCCAAGAAACTTCAGCACCTGTTAGAGTATCATAACCGAATACCTTTACAGTATCTCCTATTGCAAATCCATCTGTGCTCTCGACTGTGACTGTTGTAGCAGCGTCAGCCAAGTTAGCATCGAGTTGTGATTGTGCACCGAAGTATACTTTACCTACTCCTGGTTGCATTGGAGCGTAAGTAACACCTACGTCAATACCAGCGTAACCAGAGATTGTACCTACTACGTTGATCGTGATAACAGTAGCACTAACTGCAGCAACTTCTCCTCTGAGAAATGCGGTAGATGATACTGAAGTGTCATTTACCAAAACCGTAGCACCTACTGGAATCTCATTCCAATCACCGGATGTACCGGTAACTTGCAATTCTTGAGAGGAAACAGCAGCTGAAGCACTGACTAGGTCTGCTCTATATTCCTCTGTAGCAAGAGCAGTAGAAAGATCTGTGCTCTTGTATAGGAATGCATTACCAGTACCTGTTGCAGTCATAGAACCAGACATTGTTACCGCTACTGCATTTACAACCGCGTCATACGCAGAGTTTGCAGCTACAGTAAATTCAAGAACATTGGAATTTGCAGCCACAACAGAAGAACCTGATGGAGAAGAAGATCCTTTCTCAACAATAACCTTTGTTCTGTATATCTTGTGGGAGATAGTACCTACTGTGACAGTCTCAGCAATAGCTACACCGGACTGAGCACCGCGAGTAGTTACATTGGCAGCACTAGCCAAATTCAAGACATGCGCGCCACCAGATACAGCAGAACCATAAGAGTTAACATCGGCCTTGATAGTCAAAGTCTTTGTCGTGTTCTTAGGAATTACCCAATCTGAAGAAAGATTAAAGGTTGCTACACCGTTAGTATTAGCATCAAATGAGGAAACTGTACCAAGAAGAGTCAAGCCATCGTAAAGCTTTACATTGCTTAGAGAACCAGCAAAAGAAGAAGTATCAGTAATCGTAACTACGGATACATTCACATCTTCAGCGGAACCAGCAGCAAAGTCGAGTGATGCTAGAGTCTGACCAGTCTCACCCATTACTAGTTGAGCTGCTACAGGAGTAGCGGCATTAACTGTAATTACGAGAGAACCACTTGAAGAAACAACCAGATTCTGCAAATTCGCTATAGTAGCTGTAGGATATGCATCTGCGCTAGTACTTACACCAGTAGCAGAAGCATTTACGAATTCAAGTCCAGGTTGTGATACTGCTCCAGTATAACCAGCAGCACCAGTAAGAATATCAGCATAGATATCGATTACATATTGAGCGCCAGCAGCAATTGTTACTGAAGGACTCAAACTAAATGTGTAATCAGCACCTGCTGTACCAGAAAGTGTTCCTTGCACTGTCGCAATAGGAGTAGAAGTTGAGGAACCATTTCTTAGGGTCAAATTCTGGAAGTTATCACCGAAATCTGAAGTAGCCTGATCACCATCATCACCAAGTACAACTTGGGTAAGGTTTACAGCCTCACCAGCGCCAGCAGTGATAACAAGAGAACCTACTTTTACATTCGTAGCACCGACAACACCTGTTGGGTTTGCAGTCGTATAGTCAGCAACAGAGGTATTCATAGCCGCGGAGAGAGCTCCGGATTTGACTGTGAGAGTCTGTCCTGTGGAAGCTGAAGGTGTGAGGTTTGTAAGCGAAGTCTGACCAATAGCATCACCAGATGTACCAGCAGACAAGCTAACAACGATTGTTTGGTTAGCTGCAAGATCAGTACCACCTGCTTCCTCAATATTAGCACGGTACTCAAACACGCCGGTTGTGCCAGCAGGAATGATAACCGTATTTCCAAGTGAGTAAACATTGTCTGTCGCATCAGCAACAGAATCATCTGTAGTACCAACTTGTGAACCATTGAAGTAGAGCTTACCATCATTCAAGGTTAGATCTGAGGATTCTTCATCAACACTCACACGAACATATACCACCTTGACATCTTCACCGTTTGCCCTGTAATCAAAGCGAGCGAGAGGAATATCTAGGCCACCTGAAGCAACATTGCCAGAAGGTGAATTTGCTGAACGAGAAACTGTAAGACTACCATTGTTGATGTTTGTACCATTACCTGAAGAATCAGGATCAACTACAGTAAGAGCAGCACCTGCATTAAGAGCAGCGGTGTCTACACCGTAGTTTTTGTCTGTTGATACAAAATCAGCATTGGAACGAATTGTAAATTTGAATACTCGGCCAGTACCCTTTACGACTTTACCATTAAGAACAAAAACTTTATTTTGTCCAGAAAGTAATGTGTAAGGAGATGCAGACCAATCAAATACAACTTTGTTGTCTGTTCCAATTTGTGCTGTTGCGCCAACTTGTACACCACCTACTGAAAGCGAGAGATCTTGGATATCACCAAGAGCTATTGTACCAACCATGGTCATTACAACTCTCTTTATATCCATCTTCTGAGCATTAGCAGTAGCGGTAAATCTCCACAATTCCTGAGCTTCTGCTTTAGGATCAAGAGTAGCAGGGAATGTTGCTGTGCTGGTCAAGTTAATATAGCCAAGATCAGTGATGAAAGCAGTAGCAAATTGATTGCCATTTATTGGGAAAGATCCGCCTGATGTCAAACCATCTGCGTATACTACGTCAGATGCAGACATAAGAGAGAATCCAACAGTGTTAGGACCAGTCGTAGCAGGAGCCATATTGACACCTACCCACACAGTCTTTGAACTGTTTGCAGGAACTGAAAACAATCCACCTGAACTATTGAATGAGAAAACTTTCGAGGCTACAGAACTCATTTCTGCGAGTTTTGTTGCTCCCTCGTAAAGGTAAAGATTGTTTATATCTCCATCAGCAGCAATACCAGTGCGTGTTAGTTTAACTGTATTTACATTTACTGCTGCGCCCGTACCGTTTGAGAAGACAAGCTTCAAGATTGGAGCTGCGCTTTGCATCACACCAGTACTATCGTCGATTAACAATGTACCAGTAGCAGGATTGTCAGAAGCCAATGATACTGTAACCGCTCCAGTCGTAGGAACTACTGGAGGAGGTGTCGTACCTGGAGTACATGGTGCGCCGGTTGTTGGGCTGAACATGTAACCTGGGAGACAACCTGCTGGCAATGTGCCACCGGAAGAAGGACATGGCAATCCTGTTGCAGGATTGAATTGACCTGGAGGGCAGGATGCTGAACCGTCACCTGCGTTTGCCATTAATGATGCTCGTGACTTAGCACCGACGACTCCGTCAGCGACTAAACCATTTGCAGCCTGATAAGCCATAACAGCGGCTTTGGTCTTTGGACCAAAGCTACCATCGGCTGTGAGGTTACCAAGCATTGTCTGAAGACAAGCAACTTGGGTTCCCTTTGAACCTAGTCTCAAAGTACTAGTGATTGAACAATCAGCAGCAGAAGCGACTTCTGTCTTTTGAGAGACAACAGCGCCTACAGCCATGACGGCTACAATCAAAAGTCCAGAAAAGATTTTTGATAATTTTAATTTACTCATAATTTTTTTTACGCCATTAATTTAGTTTCGACAAAACCAAAAGCGTATTTATCCATTATTATTTTTGCCCGCCTATAATTTGTAATAATTAATAATGCAGCGGACTAATTTAATAATAAAGATTTCTTTAAACTTTTTAGATCGAAGAAAAAATATTTTAAAGTATTTTAACTCCAAACTAAAAATGAAAACTTGAACTAATTTCTCACAAAATGAATTCAAAATAAATCCCAAATAAATCTCGCGAGAAACTTTCCCAATCTACAAAAACTATTTTCTAGCGTCATAGATCGGTATTCAGTTTTCAATGACCTGACATTTACCCAAAGAGATTTTTGACCTCTCTTGGGCTTGCTCTCATTCAAAATTTTTTCGACGAAATCGTGAACGAAAACAAATACAATTCTGCGGGTACAGAACACGCCCTAAAGGGCGCAACCTATACTGCACAGAATCATTATAATATATAGCTCTAAAATAGGGCAATATATAATGTGGATAACTAAAAGAAAACTCACAAACCGTGAGTTATGCCTCTTTTAAGTGGTTATCCATAATGACCATATTTACATAATTTTGATCAAAATGCAAGAAAATACTGACTCCACCTCTTGTCCCCTCTTTTTGTCAAAATATTCTCTTTTACCATAGAGACGAGCTCTCTTTGCAGAGTCTTCTCCCCACAAGAAGAGATACTATTTCCTGCTCCGTTTTTGATGTCCGTTATAGTAGCTCCATCCATGCCTGTAATTTGTTTCCTGTCCTTTATAAATTTTAAAATTGCTTCGCGTCTTTTATTCTTCAATTCTTGAAAATTTGATGTCCTATTAATTACATTTGTGTCTTTTACAGATTCAACTCTATTTAAAGCATTTAATAGCGTATCACCCTTTTGGACACCAATTCTTATTCCTTGTTTTATTGGCATATCTTGTCCTTTAATAACGGACAGGTACTGTCTCTTTTCTGTATTTCTATAAAGGACATCATCAATTATTCTATTTGCTCGTTTATCTTCATGTCCGATAGAAAAGTCTTCTTTATTTCCGCTTTGCATGAAATCCCGAAGCCAAACAGAATCACTCTTTTTGGAAAACTCATTAGAAGAATCCCTTAGTTCTAAAAATTCTTTCTTTAGGATACTGAAATTCATTTCGGATATCATATCCATATCAAAAGCAATACTTAAAAAGGACAAGACCTCAATTGATCTGCCAACTAGGTGTCCTATAGTAGTTTTATCGGCAGATATGGCGTCCGATAGAATTTCTACGCCTAATGTCCTTAACTTTAGACGCATGGGCTCGTCCTTTTCCATGTTGTCCGTGACCATGTAAAGAGCTGTGATAAGTTTGCTTGTTTTGGTATAGGACAAGGAGTTTGTTCCCATAGAGGCGACAAGCGAGGAAGATAATGCCGAAGTGTCCTTTGAAAAGTTTTTGGGGATGTCTTTTGGGTTTTGATAATCCCCTAACATACTGTCCATTATATATAGGACAGATAAAAATGCAAATTACAAAATTAAAGAAATATTGTTTTTAGAAAGCCTTCGTAGGCGCGACTGGCGCCGGAGAGAGAAAATTTTTAGCAAAAAATTTTTGTGCTTTATAAAAATAGATATTTCTTTAATTTTGTAATTTGGGAAAAGTTTGATTCTAAATTTTTTTGGAAAATTATGTTAAAATAACTCTATGGCGAAAAATGAAAAGCAGAAGCAGAAAAACTCTAAATCTTTATCAAGTACAAGTAAACTTAAAACTGAAACAAAACACGGCATCTTAGCAATTCTTTTTTTTGTAGTTGCAGTATTTCTCTTGATGTCTATGTTTGATATCGCAGGAGTCGCTGGCACATTCACTTATGGGATTCTGGACTCACTGCTCGGTGTAGGATATGTGCTCTTCCCCGTGCTCCTCGTATTACTTGGTTCATCATTCCTAAAATCTCAAACTCCCGATATTGGACTCACGCGAGCAGCGAGCGGAATACTTTTCTTGCTCTCCGGACTCGGTATTATAGATGTACTGTCTGAAGACCACGCAGGAGGAATATTGGGCAGAGTTCTTTCCACTCCTCTTGTGTCTTTGTTTGATGTTTATGCCAGCGTCATATTTCTAGGAGCAACACTTATTATCTCCATACTCGTGATGTTTGATGCAAGACCTAATGTTATTCCATTCTTCAAAAAAATCTGGAATCTTATCTTTAAGAAAAAAGAAAATACTGTGGCGGACGAGGAAGATGATGAAGAAGCAGATGACACAGAAGAAGAGGAAGAAAATGAAAATTCAGAAAAGCAAAATGTTGGTAAAAAAGTAAAAGCCGTTCTCGGTATTGCAGCAAAAAAAGAAGATGAAGAAGAAGATCTTCCTATCAAAAAAAGAAAAGGCGGATTGATCTCAACATATGTGCCTCCCCCACTATCTCTCCTTGAAGAAGATCAGGGCAAACCAAACACTGGTGATATAAAAGCAAACGCAAACATCATCAAACGCACCCTCCTGAATTTCGGGATTGAAGTAGAGATGGATGAAATCACGATAGGACCTACAGTCACCAGATACGCGCTCAAGCCAGCAGAGGGCGTAAAGCTCTCACGCATAGTCGGACTACAAAACGACCTCGCCTTGTCTCTCGCAGCACACCCTATACGTATAGAAGCGCCGATCCCTGGCAAATCACTCGTCGGCATAGAAATACCAAACAAATCAAAATCCATAGTCGGACTTGCGACACTCCTTGCTGACAGCAAATTTCAAAATTCTCCGAAACCACTCACTACTGCACTCGGTCGAGGTATTTCAGGAAAAGCAGTCTTTGGTAATTTAGCAAAAATGCCACACTGTCTAGTAGCAGGAACCACTGGTTCTGGAAAATCAGTCACCATACATTCTATGATCGCTTCCCTCTTATACAGAAACGGACCGGACGACTTGAAACTCATACTCATAGACCCAAAGCGCGTAGAACTCACGCTTTATAACAACATCCCTCATCTTTTAACTCCAGTAATCACTGAAGCTAAAAAGACTATACTCGCCCTAAAATGGGCCGCAAAAGAAATGGATCGTCGGTACGATATACTGGAAACAGAATCCGTGAGAGACATAGAGTCTTATCACACAAATGTATTCGCTAAAAATGTGAAAAAGACAAAAGTAAACAGTGAAGGCCAAGAGGTTGAAATAGAAGCAGAGAGAATGCCATACATAGTCATAATAATAGACGAACTTGCAGATATTATGAGTTCTTATCCTAGAGAACTAGAATCCGCCATAGTCCGACTGGCACAGATGTCCAGAGCAGTGGGCATACACTTGATACTTTCCACTCAACGCCCAGAGGTAAATGTAATCACAGGTTTGATCAAGGCCAACATCCCCGCGCGAGTAGCATTCAAGGTGTCTTCGCAGATAGATTCGCGTACGATACTTGATGCTGGAGGAGCAGAAAAGCTTTTGGGTGCCGGCGACATGCTCTATTCTTCAGGAGAAGCTCAACCAGAAAGATTGCAAAGTGCCTTTATATCGGAAGCTGAGGTAAAGAAAGTTGTAAAATATTTAATAGACGCATACAGAGATGAAGTTTCAGACGAGATATCATTGACATCTGGATCCATTTCCGCAGACAAGAGTATTTTTGAAAGTACCATCACAGATGAAAACCTAGACGGAGACGATGATGAAATGTATGAAGAAGCAAGACAGTGCGTCATAGAAGCGGGCAAAGCGTCCACTTCGTACTTGCAAAGAAAACTCAAATTGGGTTATGCTAGAGCGGCAAGACTTATGGACAGACTTGAAGAACGAGGAGTAATCAGCGCGGGAGACGGATCAAAACCCAGAGAAGTACTTGAGAAACTCTCTCACACCGAAGACGGAGGAAATATGATATGAACAGAGATGCCAAAAAAATATTGAAAATCAGCAGTCTTGCTGCGCTTTTGATCTTCATAGCTGTCTATGCCTTTTTTAGATCAAAAGATTTGCTTTTTGGAGTGAAGATCAGGGATATAACAGTAAATGAACTTAACCCAGAAATAACTACTATATATACAGACCCTGTCGTAAACATAACTGGCAACGCTAAAAACGCAAAAGAACTTTTATTGAATAACAGGATCATATCTATAGACCAGCAAGGCAACTTTTCCGAAAAGATAGCACTTTCCATTGGATATAATATAATAGGCATTGTTGCTAAAGACGGATTTGGCAACACAGATGCAAAAGATTATAAATTAATATACGTCAAAAAATCATGATAAAAAAGAAAGAAAAAAAAGAAGACAAGACAATCGGTGGCGGAGAATCAATACTCAATGACACCCTGAAAGCCCTTCAAGCGAAATTCGGCGAAGGTTCGATAATGAAATTCGGCGACAGTCCAAAAGTGGATGTGAATGTCATACCCACAGGCTCGCTAGGGCTAGACATGGCGCTCGGTGTAGGAGGTATCCCTCGAGGCAGAATTATAGAAATATTTGGACCGGAATCTTCTGGCAAGACTACCCTATCTCTCCATATAGTAGCTGAAGCTCAGAAAATGGGTGGGGTCTGCGCATACATAGACGCAGAACACGCGATGGATCCAGATTATACTAAAAAACTCGGAGTAAATATTGATAACCTTTTGATCTCTCAACCAGACACAGGCGAACAAGCGCTAGAGATAGTGGAAAGTTTGGTGCGTACAGGAAAAATAGATGTGATAGTCATAGACTCTGTGGCGGCATTAACACCAAAGGACGAAATCGAGGGCGATATGGGCGCATATCATGTGGGCAAGCAGGCTCGTCTCATGTCACAAGCTCTGCGCAAACTCACATCCATCGTAGCAAAATCGAAAACTGTGGTGATATTTATAAATCAGATCCGTATGCAGATAGGTGTGATGTTCGGCAACCCAGAAACCACACCCGGAGGCAAGGCCTTGAAATTCTACACCTCTATTAGACTCGACATTAGAAAAATAGCCCAGATAAAAAAGGGTGAAGATGTAGTAGGCTCTCGCACACGCGTGAAAGTAGTCAAAAACAAAGTCGCCGCGCCTTTCAAGCAGACAGAATTCGACATCATATACAACGAAGGCATTTCAAAAGAAGGCGAGATCATGGCCCTCGGCGAGAAATTCAAAATAGTAGAAAAGAATGGCAATTCATATTTCTACTCCCCTCTTGACGACCAAAAAGAAAAAATAAAACTCGGCGTAGGCTACGACAATACCCGCACATTCTTGAAAGAAAATACAAAAGTAGCAAACGAAATATTAAAAGAAATTAAAAAGAAATTCAAAGAACAGGAATAGAATTATAAAAATAATTGAGAAATCTATGATTGAGAATAACCAACAACCAGTAATTTTTCGCAATGAAGAAATAGAACGTCTAAAAAATGAAATCAAATTAATAGAAGAAGGAGAAGACGAAAATAAAAAAGCAGCACTAGGAGAATTAGAGAAGAAACTGGAGAGATACCTAGCTGATCAGGAAAGACACAGGGAGTTAATGGAAAAAAGTAAGCCCTTCATCGAGGCACAAAAAAAAAGCGCTAGCTGAACTTGAGGGATTTGAAACTATCAAAATACCACAACCTCCTATGTCTGTGATGGAGATGGTGAGGGATGAAAAATATAAAAAATACTTTAGTCTTAACGCCGAATATTTTCCAAAGGACACTGGCAGTGAAGCTTTTAGGGAAAAAAGCAACACGGGAGAATTAAATATAAAATTAGGAATCTTTGGAAAAGAATTAACATTTAGCCAACAACGAGGCATTTATCTCACGGAGGGAGAAGAATTAGAAAAGGCATTAGCATCCGAGGTTGGAGACAAATTACGAGAAGATACTCTAGATGAAGTATTTGGCGAAACAAAATCAAAAATACTTGAGGGCTTTCCTAACGATAGCAAGTATCCAACATTGCAAGAAGTCGTGTGGTTCTTGATCTATCTAAAAGAAAGTAATATGAATGAGCTTGAGATATTTAAGGGGAAAAACATAAGAATACCAGATAGTGGACTCTTGCCATATACTTTCTGTGTTGAATACACTAATGAAGGTAAAATAAAAATCAATATAGAAAACAAGAAGAAAAAATACCTTGGCTTATTGATAAAGACATAGGGATAAAACTATTACCTGCTATAATTCTCTTATGGTAAGAGATATCCCATCGTCAAAAGAATTATTACCCTTTCGTCCAAAAACAGGAAAAAGACTGGGCACACCAGATGAGACATTTAATACTCCTGAACCAAAAACTAAAGCTCAAGCACTGGATGCATTGTCCTATATCTTGTTCGCAGAGCTAATGGGGTCAGAGCTAATGGCTAATGGGGTCAGCCACCATTCTTTGGTCTACCAACCTTTCTTAAAAGCTAATGGGGTCAGGCTAATGGGGTCAGCCACCATTCTTTGGTCTACCAACCTTTCTTAAAGTCTGTTCAAGACCAAATCTTTCAACTGCTTTCTCTATCCAATCCATATTACCAAATGGGTTACTTTTAACAATCGACCTCTCTATTAATTCTTCATCATCTTTATCTTGAACTTTATTTACCAGCAATAGGTAATTTTTAGGCACATCAACAGGCCAAACAGAAAGAATCTTTTTTTGATTGAGAGACCCCTTCTCTCTTCTATACAAACTAGACCACTTCCAATCTTGCGCTTTTCTGCACAAATGAGCTTTTTTAGCATTTCGTTCTACATAACAAACCAATGCGAGAAAATAATTATCTTTTTGACAAATAAATGACTTATACCTGCCTTGATACAGGTGTCCTTGTCCGATGGTGTTTTTAATTGTATGCCATCTTCTCGTGTGAGTGTTTGTGAGCCACCCCATGAACCTAGACAGGTCTCCATCTTGCTTTGGATATAATATTAAATGGAAGTGATTTGGCATAACACAATATGCCAACAATCTCATATCAAATTTCTTTACAGCCTCTTCGAGAATGCCCTCAAATAATTTATAGTCATCATTATTATCAAATATCTTAACACGAGCATTTGCTCTGTTGATTACATGATATATTTCTCCACCAACATCAATCCTTTTTATTCTCGGCATATCTACAGTATATCATAAATTATGAAGAATGGTGGCTGACCCCAATATACCCTTACATGATATATTTCTCCACCAACATCAATCCTTTTTATTCTCGGCATATCTACAGTATATCATAAATTATGAAGAATGGTGGCTGACCCCAATATACCTGCGTGGGGGTTTGCGTAATTGGTACCGGCGTATGTGTAAGAACTTTTTAATTTTGGTGAAAGTGTTTTGAACATTTTTTAAATTAATTAAGGGTACCTGACACCCTTATTACCTTATTACACCCTTATTATGATGTATTTTCTTTATTTTCCAAAACTCGCTGAGCGTGAGCTATGACTTCTTTGCCCCATAACTTTTCACCTATTGAATAATGTTTACTAAAACCTTTCTGAACTCTTATATTAAGACCTTTTCCATAACCCAACCCTCCACGAAAAAGATTGCCGTAATTCATTGCAACAACATTTTCTTGTTTTATTGTGCTTGTACAGAAACCTAGAAAATAATTTTTTATATAATTAATTCCGATTTCTAATTTTGAGCCAAATGGTATTAATACCAATACCACACTTAACGCCCAAAAACCTATTAAACCAATCCATTCATTTCTTTGTACTCCATCTACTTCTGTAACATTAATAATCGTCAAAATCAAAGGAAAAATAAATATAAATATACTAGAAAGAAGATAGGGTTTTTGTACCTTATAAGTAGTCATAATTATTGTTTGTTTTCACATGAGTAAGGAAATATAATCCAAGCCCTGCAATCGCTAAAGATGAGAGTATTTTAATATGCATTATTTTTGTTTTCTAGAACATGCTTGGCGTGTTGAATTGCTTCTTTGCCCCAAAATTTTTCACCAATACTGGTAGTTTTACTCTTTCCATTCTTTAAGAATCTAATGTTAAGTCCCTTACCATGTCCTAATCCTCCCCTGAACAAATTTCCATATTCTACTGATTGAATATCTTCTGCATTTATTCTTAATAGAGGAAAGCCAAATATATAAGATTGTGAATAATTTTTTCCAATTTCTAGTTTTGCTACAAATGGCAAAATCATAAGTATTAAAGTAATAAGTAAGAATATACTAAAACCTATAATTCTGTCTGATAATTGAACAGTGCTATCTAATATTGGAACTATTAGTAATAAGGGAATTATTAATGCTGGTAACCCATATAGTTTATTTGCTTTATAAATAGTCATGTTATTGCTGATTCTTAGCTTTTAATAATGTTCTAGAACCAGAATTAGAATTTTGACTATTTGTTGTAGTGGTTGTATTCGGTTTATTTGTTGAAGAGGTATTAGAAGATACACTTCCAAACAAGGAACTTACATAAGAAGCAACCGCATCGACACCCAAACTCATAGCACTTTGTTGTGCATGTTTACCAGTAAAGAATGCTTGTGTGGCGAAATTTGGTAATCTGCCCGATACAGCCGGGGTTAACTTTACTGCACCGAAGGTTAAACCTCCAACAACGGTATCTGTTACTACAGATTGAGGGGTGATTGAGTGTCCTAGTATATAGTTACCACCTGCTCCAGCTATGCCAGAAGCTGCACCGACTGCAGTTACTTGACCTACTGTACCCAGAGTTGCTGCCGCGCCTCCTGTTAAAGCAACAACTGCACCTTGAGCAGCACGAGTTGCATAAGTTCCTGGACTTGAAAGGTTGCTCGTAAACGCATTGACATTAAATCCATTTTCTTGAATATTATTATAGACATCATATCCATATTGTCCCAAGATTCCTGCACCAGCACCAATTAGAGCTTGAGCAAATTTACCTTCTGGATCTTTTAGAGTTATTGGATTATTATTTGCATAAGAATAAGAATTTAAGGACTGCGGGTTCATCAAGTGCTCTTGCAACGTACGTTGATATTTATCCTGGAAGTCATTGGAGCCAAGATCTCTAAATGCTGGGTCCTGACTAATAAACTGCCCTCTATTCCCGTCATAATATCGTGCATTCAAGTATGATAGATTTGTATCTGTATCGTATTCTTGTCCAATGTATTTCCTTTGTTCAAGACCAGAGGAATTGATTGGTTTGCCGTAAGGAAAATATTCATTGGTTTCTGTGATTCGTCCTGTTGTATCAGTGATATGAGTCGTTGAACCTAGATGATCGGTGTGGATATATGATACTTTAGCAT
>ERZ1292623.1367-Hain-H51-01um-R1-1367-length-23717-cov-5_pt1 | contig 23717 bp, 23 predicted proteins | sample MGYA00564398_ERZ1292623 | MGnify/ENA primary metagenome ERZ1292623 (study PRJEB36523, sample SAMEA6512633) | groundwater metagenome | collected 2019-01-07 | study: AquaDiva: Metagenomics assemblies of 32 groundwater samples | reverse complement strand
GATTCATGGGCGTAACATTCTAATTGACCACAAATATTATGGTCTAGGGGTCAGCAATGCGGGTGGTACTTTCAGCCAAACGGATTACGATAAATTTATTAGCTCACTCGAATTTATTTAATGCTTCTATGTATTGCCCCAACTGCGGAAAAGAAAATAGTGGTGCAGTAAAATTTTGCACTCACTGCGGTGCTACGATAGCTGAGGTCGTGAGCAAAGTAACAAACACTAACCCAGTGCCGAATAAAAATTTAGTTGGGGTTAGTGGATGGTTAGCTCTGTTTATATTAGGCATCTTCATTAGTTCGGCCATAAATATTGTCACGTCTCTTATAGATTTTGTCCCTTTGGGTCTCATTGATATTGCGTTGGGTGCATATGGTCTGTACGTAGGGTATATGCTTTCAAAAAAGCAACCGGCTGCTGTAAAGCACGCAAAATTTTACCTAGCGGCGGTTGTAGTGGTGAGCACAATAATGCTTATAGTCATTTCTCAAGACCCGTATGCACTTGAGGGAGCGATGACTGATTCCGCACGTGGCTTAGTCTACGGAATAATTTGGCTGTTGTACTTGTCTGCATCAAAGCGAGTGAAGGCAACCTATCGAGGTTAACGTCACCAAGACGAGGGCTACACTCCTTTGGGGTGGTAAATAATTATTCGGAATTCTTCAGCTTGAGTCTCAAGCTCCACGTTAGCGAGGTCGGGCAGGAGTTTCTTCATCGCTGCAATGAGGACACGGTTGTCTTTGTAGGCGCGTTCAAAAAAATGCTCTAGGAGCGTCCGCTTCTTGCCTTTCTGAACAGCTGCAAGGGCAGTACGCATCTCTTGAACAACGGGACTCACAGGACGGCCCTGGGGGTTCCCTGACGTACCTGGTCTCCAAGAACCAGCGGTTTTAGCCATACACTGATATTCGTTGTTTAACAGGGCGGCCTTCACTCTTGGGGTGGTGATAAAGACTCATAGAATCTAATTCCATTCAGGGAAGGGATTGATGGTAAATCAATTAAGCTCTACAAAAACAGGCTGTTTTGCTATGCCCTGGACTTCGGAGCCAAAAGCTAGCCATTCTTTAAGGCTTTGAACGAGTGGTAGCCAATTCGCGCGCACGAGCGCTACCATCAACAAACTTTTATGCAATATATTTGACCCCAATAAAACAAAGGGATAGGCTTTGAAATAGATAAATACACAAAAAACGAGGAGGGAAAATGCTCTGTGCAAAACGTAATCCCAATAGCTTAGCGCGTTTACGCCAAACATATGAAACATCCATAAAGGCAAATGCGCCAGGGGTCACATTAGATGACTGGCTGGCAATGGCGCCAGTACAACGGCATAGGTTATACCAAAGAGTGTACTACCGTACTAACAGAGAGAAAGCAAAAGAGTATCAGCGGGAGTACAACCGAGCGCATTCAAAAATGAGAAGGGTTCCAAGAACGAAGGACATGCGCGAGCGTACTCGCACACATATTCATCGGTACAATATTGCTACGTTGTCCACACCACATTTTGAAAAATTCCTGACAGATATTCTCTCGGGAGTGCGAAAAATATGGTAGCGACTGCACATAACCGTGCCTCTGCACACGCAGACACGGTTTTTTTACCCGCCGGCTACGGTGCCACGGCCTTGTGCGCCTTGAGCCAGGCCACGGGGTCTAGCCAGCTGCCCAGCGAACTCTTGTACGTCACGTAGCCCCGGTAGCTGTAGTTGGTACCTTTGAGCAACCCAAAGTGCAAGTGCTTGCGCTCGCCGCTCGTTTCACTAGAAAAGCCTTTACCCAAAATGGAAATTTTCTGTCCCGCCTTTACCGTGCTGTTCTTTTTTACGTCTGTCGAGGCTAAGCGAATGTGACCGTACAGCGCGGTCACGGTTTCTTTGCCAATGGTGTGGCGAATAATGATGACGCCGCCGTAGCCGTTCACGTAACCTACGAAAAGAACTTTTCCCGCAGCAATGCTGTACACCGGGATTGTGGCGTTCTTCTCTTTTGCCGTGGTCTCGGCATCGGCACCCGTGTGGTAGCCCTGGAACTTCTCGGGCTGGATGGGTGAAGTCTTGGGCGTGATGTACTTGGCAAACGGCTTCTTGGTAATGCGGGTCGTAAAGTTATTCAGTGGATACACCACACTTGCCGCCTGAGCCTGCGCAGCGCTATGCAGACCAAAGCCTGACACAATGGTTAGGACGACCAAGCTTCTAACTACTGTTTGGAAATGGTGCGACATGGTGGCATAGAGTATAGCGGAGAAAACCGTTCGGCAAAAAAAATTACCCGCCGATTGATGATCAGCGGGTAGAATGTCCAATACTGGGTTTTTGAGCGCTAGGCTTTTGATATTCGTCTGGTAAGCCGGCTAAAAATTTCCGGTAATGCTACTTCATGCAATTTCCAAAGCGCCACAAGGGTGCTACCGCGGAGCTCATTGTTCTTCCGCATCTCGTAGAGCGTGTCCAGATTGGCGCACCTACACTGCATGTGCTCCTTGGGGTTGAGGCAAATGTCCCGCTCTTCAAAAGGCGCAACATTGCCCAGGTGAAAATGCACTTGGTAGGTACCGGTCGTATCCGTATTCGGATTTCCGATATCTTCCCGAAAGCGTCGTTTCGGCAGGATGATGAGCGGCGTCGGGTTGTCCACTTTCTTAAAGTGCAAAGTCTTCGGATCCAGGGTGGATACCACACGAAGACCGCTTTCTTCTGCAACCTCTCGAAAAATCGTCTCGAAACGCGAAAGGTCGCCTGGTTCCTTTTTCCCGCCAATCACTTCCCACCGCCCGCCGTCGTATATTCCCGGGCAACGCTGGGCAATAAGAACTTTTGCGCTTGCCGGGTTTTCCTGAAACTGGAGTAGGTCGGCAATGGAACCAACGCCTTGGATAATAATCGTTCGGTGTACTTCAACTTCCTGAACTGTTTTTTCTGGCACTTAAAACCTCCGTGTGCATTTTTTACGTCGTTGTATGTTGTAACCGTCAAATACTACACAAAACATGCTAGTCTGTCAATAGCTATGCACACAATTCTGGGTATCGAGACATCCTGCGACGACACCTCTATTGCCGTGGTAGAAACCTCACGGGGCCACTTTAATGTCCGCAGCATGGTTACTGCCTCGCAGGTGCTGGCCCACCGCAAGACCGGCGGCGTGGTGCCAGAAGTGGCCGCGCGAGAACATGCTGCGACCATCATGCCCACCCTAGAGGCTGCACTCAAAAAAGCCCACACCAAACTCAGGGGTATAGATGCAATTGCCGTAACCAGCGGCCCGGGCTTGAGTACGGCACTGCTGGTGGGCGTGGAGACTGCACGCACGCTCTGTTTCGCACTTAACAAGCCGCTCATCGGCGTCAATCACATTGCCGGCCATTTGGCGAGCTGTTGGCTCAACAACGAGCAGCAGCAACTCCCCGCACTCGCGCTGATTGTTTCGGGTGGTCATACAGAGTTGCTCTGGCTGGAGAAGGGGAAGGTGACGCTCGTCGGTAAAACCCGCGACGATGCAGCAGGTGAGGCATTCGACAAAACCGCCAAGCTTATGGGCTTGCCCTACCCCGGCGGGCCAGAATTGAGCAAACTCGCGCGTAGTGGCAAACCGAGCATTCCCTTGCCGAGACCAATGATGAAAGAATCGAATTTTGAATTTAGCTTTGCTGGATTAAAAACGGCTGTAGCGCGCTACCTGGAACTCCATCCGCGTTTGAACCCCCAGCACAAGGCTGACCTTGCCGCATCTATTCAAGCTGCGATAGTCGATGTGCTCGTGGATAAAACTATTCGTGCGGCAAAACTAAAAAAACCTAAAAGTATTCTGCTTGGCGGTGGCGTTGCTGCCAATTCGATGCTTCGCGAAAGGCTAGCGAGAGAATCACGAGCCGCCAGCTTTAACTTTCACGTTGCGCCACTACAGTACACTACGGACAACGGCGCCATGATCGCCGTCGCGGGCTCAATGGAGTTGGCGAAAGGATATTCGACACCTTGGCAAAAACTCGATGTGAATCCGGTGTGGGAGTTGGGGCGATAAAAAACCCGCGAGTGTAAGGCGCGGGTGATGCTTAGGTTGGGTATTATTCTTTCGATCCAAGTAATGGAACTCCAGCCTGGTTACACTTTTTTGATAAGTTGCGAAGTATTGCTTCAGCATCACGTGCGTCCTTCGCCCTTTGCTTTCGAACTGTGCGGAGTTGAGCATTCATTTTTGCCAACGCTATTTCAAGTGACGTAATGCGCATTGCTAAACAATGCTTATCGAACGCACTTAAGCGTGTATTCTTTTGCCTTTTTTCACTATCGCTGAGAGCTGACCTCAGGTGACGTAGGCGTGTGTAAAAACCTCTTTCTAACTTTCGACGGGTCATCGTTTTACTCCTATAAAACACTTTATGTATTTTGCTCTAGCCTATACGAATTCTCTCGTCGACGTCAAGATAACCGGTGTGGGAGTTGGGACGGTAAGGGCGTAAACTAACCTCAGTCACACTTCGTTCCTAACCCATTGCAATATGGATCCACAGCTCGGCACGAACACCTTTTTCCTGTACGTCCTCCTCCCGATATTCATCCTCGCACTCGCGGGCGTTGTTTGGATGGTTGTAAAAATGCATGCGACCGCCTGGAAGAAGCTCGGCTTTGCCATTGCTGGGCTCTTCGCGCTCCTGGGTTTTTACGGAGCTGTCCTCTGCGTCTACTACAAGGCAAGTCACACCTTTGCCGGGACATTCCAGTTCTACGCCTATAGCGCGCTCGCGCCTGCCGGTGACGCTTTCCAAACACCGAACAACAACTACCAACAAGTCATGGTTATGCGTGAAGTCAAGAACAAAGACGGGGTCATCAGCTTCCTCAAGCACCCGAATCCAGACTATCCAGCGTACGTGTACCTTTTCGCTCCAGGGAAATTCACCTATGTGGAGGTGAAGGACGATACGTTGACCGTACCAGCAGCGCCCCTGCCCAGCACGACCCGCACGTCGTTATGGTGGGCGCTGACGAAGGACCTTAGTAAGTTGGTAGCGAGCGCAGAATAAAAAACCCAGTCTCCAAAATTGAAGACTGGGCTACACAAAGTGAAAGTGCGTCACTAGCCGAGTAGAGCAATATAGTAATTATCGTCGATTGTACTTTCTGCCCACTCATCATTCTCTTGCCATCCACTGCAGTTGAACAGGTATCGGACGCAAATACCACCATCTCGTGTATAGGTGGTCCCGATAAAGAGCACTCGTTTATTCTTCCATTTTTCAGGAATGAGCTCATTCTTCTTAAGCAACAAGTCAAGAATGCAAGCATTGGCAAATCGTCCAGGACTAGCTTAGGCTTGGCGTAATACCACGGTTATAGGAACACCGATCGTTATCTGTCTGGGATCTTGAAATAGTCGCACGCTCGTTGCTCCCCACTGAAAAATTCCGGTGTGTGCGTGGTGTTTAATGACGAGGGGTCCTGGTGTTGTGGGCGGATCGTCGCAATCGACCATGTTGAGTGCTTCGTATGATGCATGAAGAACGCACCTACAAATCGCTCTTTCTGTTGCAGCGGAGAGTTCATTGCCCCGCACAATTACCTCCTGCAAACTTTCTTTGGTGTGTGGAAGCGTCTTTAGAGCCCAATCCACACCTTTTACAGCTGCATTCTCTACAAGCTGATGTAGCGATCGTTCTTGTCCAAGTGTAATCGATGTTCTCATCGTTATCACATTCCTTTCGGACTATATCTCCTCGCATCCGGCGAGTGTCGGGTCCTTTTGGGACAGTTGTCAAAGAAACCTCACTTTACGAAAAACCCCTGGAAATGTCAACGATACGCTGGTAGGATAGGTACACCATGGCCGCAGAAGCGTACAATCCACTCGGCGTTGAACAACCCATCTACAAGCGGTGGGAAGCTTCGGGCTATTTTAATCCTGACAAATTACCGGGCAAGCGGACCAAGGCCTTTAGCATTGCCATGCCCCCGCCGAATGTCACCGGCGAGCTGCACCTGGGGCACGCGGTAGGTGTGAGCGTGCAGGATATTTTGACGCGCTTTCACCGCATGCTTGGCGAAAAAGCCTTGTGGTTGCCGGGCACCGACCACGCCGGTATTGCCACCCAAATTATGGTGGAACGTTTGCTGCAGAAAGAGGGGATAAGCCGCCACGAGATTGGCCGCGAAACATTTTTGAAGCACGTGTGGACCTGGAAACAAAAGTACGGCGACCGCATTACCGACCAAATCCGCTCGCTCGGCGCATCCTGTGACTGGTCGCGCGAGCACTTTACGATGGATCCGAATTTAACTGCGGCCGTGCAAAAGGCATTCATCCAGCTCTTCAACGAAGGCCTCATCTACCGCGGCGAGCGGCTTATCCACTGGTGCGCCCGTTGCCAGACCGCGCTCTCGGATTTGGAAGTGAAGCACGTGCAGGAAGCAGGCCACCTCTACTACATTACCTACGGCCCGTTCACCGTGGCCACCACCCGACCGGAAACAAAGGTAGGCGACACTGCGCTCGCCGTCCACCCAAATGACCAGCGCTACGCCAAGTACGTTGGTGAGAAAGTGACGTTTGAAACTGAATCTGGAAAGCTCACGCTGCCGGTTATCGAAGACAAGCTGGTGGACAAGGAATTCGGCACGGGCGTGGTGAAGGTGACGCCGGCGCACGACCCGGCGGACTGGGAAATGGGCGAACGCCACCACTTGGAAATGAAGCAGGTGATTGGCGAGGACAACCGCATGACCAAACTGGCCGGGAAATACACCGGCATGTTGGTGACCGAAGCGCGCGATAAAATTGTGGCGGACTTGCAAGCCAAAAACTTGCTCAAAAAGATTGAACCGCACACCGCCAACGTGCCGCACTGCGACCGCTGCAACTCCGTGGTGCAGCCCTTGGTGAGCAAGCAGTGGTTTATGACCATGAAGCCCTTGGCCAAGCCGGCTATTGCGGCGGTGAAGTCTGGAAAAATCCAAATCATCCCCAAGCGGTTCGACAAAGTGTATTTCCACTGGATGAACAACATCCGCGATTGGTGCATCTCGCGCCAGCTGTGGTGGGGCCACCAGATTCCGGTGTGGTATTGCCGCAACGAAGCCGAGAAAAAGTGTAAGCCGGTGGCCTCGGTGACAGAACCGAAAAAGTGCGCCACCTGCAAAGGCGTCCACTTCGTGCAAGACCAAGACACCTTAGACACCTGGTTTAGCTCGGGGCTGTGGACCTTCTCGACGTTGGGCTGGCCAAAAGCAACGAAGGATCTAGAGACCTACCACCCCACCAGCGTGATGGAAACGAGCTGGGACATCTTGTTCTTCTGGGTGGCGCGCATGATCATGTTCTCGCTGAAGTTCCGCAAGCAAGTGCCGTTCAAAACCGTCTACATCCACGGCCTGGTGCTGGATAAGAATGGGAAGAAAATGTCCAAGAGCAAAGGCACGGGTATTGACCCCTTACCCATGGCCGAAAAGTACGGCACGGATGCCATTCGCTTGTCGTTGATTCTCGGCACCACGCCGGGCCAGGACTTCCGCTTGAGCGAGGAGAAGATTGCCGGCTACCGCAACTTTATCAACAAACTGTGGAACATTGGAAATTTTGTAGAGCGACAGCAGAAACTATCCCCTCCTCTCGGAGGAGGGGTGTCCACCGAAGCTTTACGCGAAGGTGGGCGGGGTGGTCGAAATACATTGGCTGACCGCTGGATACAAGAACGCACCAACTGGCTCATCGCTGACATAACGAAGAACCTGAAGACAAACAAGCTCTCCGAAGCTGGCCAAGCACTCTACGACTTTGTCTGGCACGAGCTCGCTGATTGGTACGTGGAAATCCAGAAAATACAACCAAATACCGCACTACTCATCGACACCTACGAAACCGTACTCAAGCTCCTGCACCCGTTTGCGCCGTTCGTTACCGAGGCGCTATGGGAAAAACGCTATGGGAAGATGAATAAGGACATGCTCATGATTCAGGCGTGGCCAAAAGCCAAGGCGCAAAAAAATACGGCGACAAAAGAATTCACCAAACTCCAAAACCTCGTTGTCGCAATACGCAACGTTCGCGCCACGCACAAGGTTGCGCCGCACGAAAAACTTACGCTCAACATTGCGGGCGCCGGAACTAAAACCATTCTCGCGCTCAAGCCGATGATTGACGTGCTTGCGCGCGTAGAAGTGATGAGTGGAAAGTCCGCGGGTAAACCCGACGGCCACGAAGCGGGCGTGAACTTCTGGCTGGAACTACCAAAAGCCTCGCAGCAGCACGTCAAAAAAGAAGTGGCGAGCTTGCAGCAGTACATTCAGTCGCTCGAACATAAACTCGCGAACGAGCATTTTACGAAAAACGCCCCCGCTGCGGTGGTGGAAGGGGAACGAAAGAAGCTAGCTGAGGCGAAAGCGAAACTCCAGCAATTAACAGACTAACTATGTCGTCTGAAATACGAGGGTACAACCCGACTGAAGAAAGCCCTATTGCTACCCCGGGTACGGACTTCACGGCTGCCGGTCGGATGAGAGAAAGGCGGGCGGTCGAGGAACTGCTGGACGAAACTGAACAATTTCAAAAAGTCTTGGGGCTCTTTGGGACGGAGGAAGCTCGCAAAAAATTTGTGTGGCTTTGCGAGAAGTACGTCGAAAACTACCACACTTCGAGTTCATCCGGGAGCGAGAACCATAATGTGAAACACCAGAACATTAAGCGTGACCAGGCGGATCGGTCGCACTACCACAATCAAATAATGGAAATTCTTCGCAAGCTCATCGTCCCGCACAAAACTGGTTCAGAAAATTGGAAAATACTCTCCCACTTCCAAGACCGTACGGTGGTTGAGCACGTGCTGCTCCAAGGCAACTGGAAAGAATAAAAGAAGGCCACCTATGGGGTGACCTTGTTTTGAGGTTTGTTCCTGTATCTTGCCTCGTGCGTGAGAATGTACTCACGGATCCGATTGCGGTCGGGCATTGCGCCACCAAACATTTGCTCTGCTCCGCTTTGGAGAAACAGTTTTTGAACTGTTGCCATAACGGTATTGTGTGCAGCGGTGCGTCGTTCTGCGGAGCCGGGTGGTGGATGTTCGACTTCGTCACTCCGATACGCATCGGCGTAGACGTAGCACTGTGCAATAAACCGCTGCACCAGAGTTCTCCGGGTGGGCGACATTGGGAACAAGCGAATTATCGAAATGAGCGATTGGGTGTCCGAATCCTTTCGAACAGTGTGCATGCGTTGCATCGGGCACCTCTTTCTGGTTTGGGTTTTGTGGCTCACGAACGCTATCACTTTAGTGATATAAAGTCAATAGCTAGGGGCTATTTGACGTCAAACTGCCTAGGGTATATGACATACCTAACCAACGGCCACCAACAAACAAAAGGAGGCCATCGTGTCTGAAAACAGCACACCTTCTACACCCGATGAACAGTCGCGGTCCCGAGTTGAGCAGCAATTGGAGTTAATCATTGCGCTCATACGTAAGGTAACCGCCGAAACCCCAAAGGGGAAAATTCTCCGGGTAACAGCGGGTGAAGAAGTCACCACTGTGCAAGTGCTATCCAATGACCAGGATTGTCTCGTGCTCATTACAGGAGTTGAAAAAACGCCCCCAAAGAATGGGGGCTAACTGCAAAGACGAATGCAACCCGCGTTCGTCTTTTATTACCCACGCACCAGTCCTCGCACAGCTCGTCCGGTGCGGGGTTTCGCGCCTAAAAACCAAGTGCGGTGTGTACCGCGTACCAAAATTCGAAGAGCGCTTCACTCCGCTACTTCAAACACCTCGTTGACAGTCGTAATGCCTTCGAGGGCCTTTAGTAAGCCATCCTGCACCATGGTCACCATGCCGGCTTTCTTGGCAATGCCGCGAATATCATATTCGGATACTTGCGTAGAGAGAATAATTTTTTCAATCTCTTCGTTCATGGTGAGCACTTCGTAAATGCCAATGCGGCCCTTGTAGCCAATGTGCTGGCACTGCTCGCAGCCCTGGCCTTTGTAGAACACCAGCTTTTCCAGATCCACCTTTTCACCGCTGGCGGGCGATATTTCACGGAGCATCGTTACTGCGCGATCGCGCGTTTCTTGGTCGAGCTCCATTGGGGCTTTGCAATCCTGGCAAATGCGGCGCACCAAGCGTTGGGCAATAATGGCATTCATGGCCGGCGCCAGCAGGAAGGGTTTGACGCCCAAGGCCAGCAAGCGGGGGATTGCCCCGGCCGCATCGTTGGTGTGCAGGGTAGAGAGCACGAGGTGGCCGGTGAGTGCGGCATTGGTCGCAATCTCCGCGGTCTCGCCGTCACGAATTTCCCCAACCATGACCACATCCGGGTCTTGGCGTAAAACGGAACGCAAACCTTTGGCAAACGTGTACCCGCCGGCATCGTCCACCTGGCTCTGGTTCACGCCCGCGAGGTGGTACTCCACCGGATTCTCCAGGGTAATGATGTTGGTATCCGGAGTGTTGAGCTGCGTCAGGAAGGCGTACAGCGTCGTCGTCTTACCACTGCCCGTTGGGCCGGTGGTCAGAATCATGCCGTTGGGCCGCAGCACTTGCTTCTTGATGAGCGCCAGGGCATTGCCGCGCATGCCCAGATCGTCCAGCTTGAGACCGACCGAAGACGACATGAGTAACCGCATGACCACGCTTTCGCCATACGCCGTGGGGAGGGCCGAGACGCGCACTTCGACAGTTTCCGTATCGAGGTAGATGGTGAAGCGGCCGTCCTGCGGCTTGGCCGTAATGTTGAGCTTGAGGTGGGCCAGCAACTTAATGCGGGAAATAATTTTCTTCCAGCTCTCGGCCGGCAGGCGAGCCACTTCGTGCAATACGCCATCTATGCGGTACCGGACCTTCACATCGTGCTCTTCGGCTTCGATGTGAATGTCGGACGAACGGCCAACGATTGCCCCGGCAATGAGCGCGGTTATTACCTGGGTAAGGGAAATGGTCTTCAGCTTGGCGTCAAGGTCGCGAATGGATGTAAGGCCTTTCTGAAAATCTTTAATATCTTCGGGCCGCACTTGCACACCCGCCGTAAACTGCTTTATCTTCGGCACGGCCGCATAGAGTTTTGCCGCCTGGTCAAAGCTGTGCTGGGAAATGATATACGGTTCAATGTTGGCCTTCAGGTCGGCCGTGAGATTCTCCATGAGCGTCAGTACGTGCTCGTTGGCCGGATCGGTTGCGGCAATGCGCACTTGGTTGTCCTGGTGAAAAAAGCACAGGGCCTGCAAATCCCGCGCCACATTCTCGGGCACTAAGGTAAGCACTTCCGGGCCAATCGGGAACCCCTTAAGGTTTATGTAGGCGATGCCAAGCTCCTGGGCACGCCGTTGCACGGCTTGCTCTTGCTCTTTCAGTTTTATTTCGGTCATCTTGTCCCGAAATTTCTCTTGCGCTTCTTCGGGAGCAACCTGGAGGTGTTGGGAATCTGCCATGCGGGCAGTATACCGAGTGGTCGCATTATAGGGAATGGGCGGTGGGAATCGCGGGGCGTAATAGTATCGGTGGGTACGTGGTGAGGTTGCGCGCGGCGGGTATGGGTGTAGGCGCATGGTGAAGGCAAGCGCGTACCTCGTACCACGTCTTCTATACTCGCCGCCTCACCTTCACCGCGCTACCTAAAAACCCTACGGCAACTGCTGCAGGATAGTGCGCAGCTGCGTCTCGAGCTCAGTGACCGTTCCGTTGGGCAAATGCCAGGAGAACGTATGCGCCGTGCCCTCGGGCTGGTGGCTGGCAAACAGCTTTAGGCCGTTTACCGAGCGCTGCGTCTGCACGAGCGCGCGGACGCCCCCGGTCGGGTCTTCGTACAGCACCGCCATAATCAGCGCATCGGGCGTATTCACAATGAGCTCATCGAGCACGCCCGGCAGGGAAATGGGTGTGGCGCCCGCCCGTTCGAAATCCGCGCGGTTCAGCACCGCCCACACCAGCTTGCCATCGTCCGTGGCCCGCAGGCGCGCGAGGGCCCGGCCCCAGAGCTTGAGTACGGAAAGGGATTTTGTCTGAAAAAGGTTGCGAATAATATCGTCGCGCTTGGCCCCGGCGGCAATGAGGTCGGAGGCGGCACTCAGCACTTTGGGCGTCACCGTGGCGGTCTGGAAGCTCTTCGTCTTGGCAATCATACCGGTGAGCAAGGCGGTGGCGAGGTCGCCATTGAGCAGACTCGGGTTAATGCCCCGCACGAGATCGGTGACGATTTCCGCAACCGAGGTTGCCACAATATCCACCACATTCACCTGGCCAAAATGCTCGTTGGCCGGGCTGTGGTCGATGTTTATAATTGGCGTGGCGTAGAAGAACTCGGCGTTGCGCTCGAAAAGGGGGCCGAGGTGGTCCAAGTCTTGGCAATCCAGGGTGATGGCGCAGTCGAAGGTTGGCTCGGTGGTGCGCGTGGTTACATCGCTGGGCGTGTACCCGCCGGACTTTGGCGTAATGAGAATGTTCAGCGTTCCGTCCGTTGTATCGTACGACAACTCGGCCAGCGGCGCAGTGCGCGTGTCCAGGCTAATGACGAACTTCTTGAGGTGCTGCAGGTCCGTGGCAATCTCATCCACTTTCGGCAAAAAGGCGTGGGTGGGCGGCAAGGTAAAGTTTGAACCCACCACTTTGGCCTGCTTGCCCTGTTGGGTAAGCGCCAAATGGAGTGCCACGCCGCTGGCCACCGCATCGGTCGAGAGAATGTGCGGCAGGCAAATGAGCACGGTATTCGATTTTTTGAGCAGCTCGGTGGCTTGCTGGAGAGTGGTCATGTCCATAGTGTAAGAAGTGTACCGCCCTCCACGGGCCTGCCACGGCTCGCCAAGACGAGACGGATAGTCAGTGAAGATACCGCGGACGGGAATATGCGTCAAGGATGAGCGCCGGGACAGCACATGCTACACTCGGGGACATGACCGAAATGCACCTCCGCACCACCGACGATCTGGGGCCGCTGGTTCGCACGCTTTTGCAACATTCGCCCCGCTGCCTGGCCCTCACCGGCCCGCTCGGCGCGGGCAAAACCACGCTGACTCAAGTACTCGCAAAACAGCTGGGCGTTCGCGAGTCGGTAACCTCGCCGACCTACGCCCTGCAGCACGTGTACACAACGCACCACAAAGCGTACGACACCCTCGTCCACGTGGACTGCTATCGGCTGAAAAATCCTGACCAAGAATTACCCGCCCTCGACCTCGAGCACTGGCTGCAGCAGCCGCGTACCCTGGTGGTTATTGAGTGGGCCGAACGCATAAAAAAATTCCTCGCTGGCCGCGAGGTAACCTGGGTAACGCTGACGCTGGAGCGCGACAATACCCGACGGGTGCGCGTTAGCTAATTTTCCGCGTAGCGGCGAGTCCGCTGGCCGATGTTTCGGCGGCCGGAACGCTTTGCTGCGCAACCACCTCGGTCCGACCGGCCAAATCTTCCACAGTCATGCGCTCGGCGGTAATGCTGAGCACCTGGCTGGTTGCCACAAGCAGCGTGCGGCGGGCCAGGGGCAAACCCTGGCGCACTTCGTACTGCACAATGGCGTGGGTCTCGGGATCAAAAATAACGCCTTCGACCTGGCCTAAAGCCCGCCCGCCACGCGTTACCACGGACAGGTTCTTCAGTTGCTGCCAGGTCATGCGCATAGGTTACGAAGTTTTCGGCAATACCTCTGGCGCGCCCGGCGGAGTGAGCTTGGGTTTGTGCCAGCGGAAGTAGTAGTACTGCTGCGCCACCTGGAACATCGTGGATACCAGCCAGTACATAGCCAGGCCCGCAGGGAACTGATAGCCGAAGATGACGGTCATAATGGGCAGCATGTAGGTCATCTGCTTGCTCACCAACGCGGCCGTATCCTCATCCTTGGCGCCTTCCACCTTGGGCGGGCGCTGGCTCATCATCATCTTGGACTGCCAGAATTGCGCCGCGCCAGCCAGGATTGCCAAAATGACGTTGTGCTTGGCCGCCAGGTTAATGACGTTGAAACTCAACGTATTCAACTGGAGCGTCTCAAAAGCCGAACGGAGGGGCGCGTACAAGTGGCTCAACTGGTCTGCATTCAGCAGGTGGGTGGTCGCGTCCACGCTCAACCCCGTGAAGAACACCCGGTACAGCGCAATGAGAATAGGGAGTTGCAGCAAGAGTGGCAGGCAGGAGGAAAAGGGATTTACCTTGTGCTGCTTGTAGAAACCCATGAGCTGGCGCGAGAGCTCTTCTTTCTTGTCTTTATATTTCTCCTGCAGCTCCTTGAGCTTTGGCTGAATCTCCTGCATTTTCTGCTGGCTGTGGATTGCCGAGAGCGACGGCCAGAAAAGAATGGCTTTAATGAGGAGGGTAAGCAGGATGATGGCCACGCCCAAATCCTGCCCCGGAATGTTCTTGTACAAGAACATGAGCGTGTTGTAGAGCGGGTCGTAGAGAACGGTGACGAAAATGCTCATAGGGTGGGTGGGACCAAGTCAATGCCGGGGGCGTGGAAGGGGTTGCAGCGCAGGATGCGCTTGATAGTGAGCCAGCCGCCGCGGAGTACGCCGTGCTGCTCGACGGCTTGGATGCCGTACTCGGAACAGGTGGGGGAGAAGCGGCAGGCGCCGATGCCGCGCCGGTGCCGAACCCAACTGTGGTCCGGCGAGAGGGTGTGCTGGTACAGCTGGATGAGTTTAACGACGGTTTGGCGAGCGGGGAGCGTGAGTGGGAGCATGGGTTGGCCAGGTAGTACGGAGGGCGGCGATGAGGTCGTTACGCGTTGCCTTTGCCGCCGGCGGGAAAAGGCGAATGAGGGCATCGACCGGCCCGGGCAGGAGCGCCAGGGCTTTTGGCAGCACGGCTTGCACCTGCCGGCGGAGCCGGTTTCGATCCGTTGCCCGTTTGGACACCTGCTTGGAAACGACAACTGCGGCTCGGCTGGCCCGCGCCGTGCCCGCGGCGAGCGTCACCTGCAGGTACGGATGCTTGCGGCGAATGCCCTGCCGCAGCACGCGGAGAATATCCCGATCGGCATGCAAGCGGGCAATACGCGGAAGCATTTTACTGCACCGTGACGCGCTTGCGACCCTTGCGGCGGCGGCGCTTCAGCACGTTGCGGCCATTGGGATGGCTCTTCCGTGCGAGAAAACCATGCACGCGTGCGCGGCGGCGCTTCTTTGGTTGGTAGGTTCGTTTTGGCATAAAGTAGGGCCAGTGTACCAGCAGTCTCTACCTAAGTCAAAGGCCTGGGGTTGCGCTCAGCCTAGTTATCCATAAACTATCCACAGGTTATTCCCCAGCTATACACTTTTAAGGTATTTTTCCACAGGCGGTTCTGTGGTATTATCAGAAAACCGCTTAGGTTAGCCAAATTTCGACCATGCCGAAACTACCAAATGACAAGCTCTGGGAAGCCACACTAGGCGAATTGGAGCTACATTTGAGCAAAGCGAACTTCACCACCTGGTTTAAGAACACCTTCATTAGCGCCATAGAGGGCGAGCAGGCAGTTATTGGCGTCCCTACCGACTTCGTAAAGTCCTGGCTCGAAACCAAGTACCACGCACACATCCTCAACGCCCTGCAGCACCTCACCGAAAAAGAGGTGAAGGCCGTGACCTACCGCGTGGAAACCACCAAGCTCATGGTTGACGCGGCCGCCAGCGCGCCTGTACAGGTTGAGGAATCGCCAACCGCTGCGCGGCCAACCAGCGGCAAAGGCGGCCTCAACCCGCGCTACCTCTTTGATTCGTTCATTGTGGGCAAGGGGAACGAGCTTGCCCAAGCAGCGGCAAAAGCCTGCGCTGAAAAACCCGGGGACATCTACAATCCGCTCTTCATCTACGGGGGCGCGGGTTTGGGGAAGACACACCTCATGCAGGCCATTGGTCATGCGATTCTGGCGCAAACCCCAAAAGCACGCGTGCTCTACGTCAGCTGCGAGCAGTTTACCAACGAATTCATCCAGGCTATTTTCAAAGGTTCCATGTCTGCCTTCCGCGAGCGCTGGCGTTCGGTGGATGTGCTGCTCGTTGACGACGTGCAGTTCCTCACGGGCAAAGAAGGCACACAGGAAGAATTTTTTCACACCTTCAACACCCTCCACCAAGAGAACAAGCAGATTATCCTCTCTTCGGACCGGCCGCCAAAAGCCATTGCCGCCCTGGAAGCACGACTCCTTAACCGCTTCGATTGGGGCATGATTGCCGACGGGCAAGAACCCGCCCTCGAAACGCGCATCGCTATCCTGCGGGCCAAATGCAGCGAGCGCAAACTCCGCCTGAGCGACGAGGCGCTGGTGTACATTGCCAACGTCATTCAGAATAGCGTGCGGGAGCTCGAGGGGGCGCTCAACCGCGTGGTGGCAACGCACAACCTAACGCATACCACGCCGACCGTTGATTCTATTAAAGACATTCTCTCATCCATAACCCAGGCGACGCACAGCAAGCGGCAGCACGCGGTTACGCCCAAGCAAATTATTGGGGCGGTGTGCCAGTACTACGACGTGAAGGTTTCCGATGTGCTGGGCCAGAGCCGGCGCCAAGAGCTCGTAAAACCCCGGCAAATCGTCATGTACCTTATGCGCGAAGAAATTCAAGCGTCGTTCCCAACCATTGGCGAGGAGCTGGGGGGTCGCGATCACTCCACTGCCATGCACGCAATCGAAAAAATTACCAAACAGCTCAAAGAAGATCTTAAGCTCCAACAAGATTTCACCCTCATTAAGCAGCGACTGTACATGTGAGTAAGGTGTGGGTTGCTTGCGGGAATACCTGTGGGAAAAAGTAGGGGAGCTTGTTGGCAGACTGCGCACAAGAATAGAGAAAAATTTCCTCACTCCGCCGTCCAGATTCTACCCACAATTTCTCCCACACGTTACAACATTCCGTCACCTAGTATTTCCCACCCCCACCTACACCATTCTACTTCTCCACACTCTCCACACCACCTACTACTTCTACTTATTATCTCTCTATAAATATATTCCTATATGCAGTTCACATGTACGCAAGAAAATTTCCTCCGCGGGTTGCAAAGCGTCAGCCACATCACGGGTCGCACAAGCACCCTCCCCATCCTGAAGAATATTCTCATGGTCGCCGAGAAAGACGGCATAACCCTTGTCTCGACAAACCTTGAGTTGGGTATTACGACCAAAATCCGCGGGAAAGTTGACGCACCCGGGAGTTTTACGGTGCAGGCACGCGTGCTGGTTGATTACGTCAGCCTGCTCCCCGCGGGGAACGTTGTTGTTTCTTTAGAAAATAACGAACTCCACGTGGGTGGGAATGGCTCAAAAACCAGTATGAAAGGCCTAAGCGCCGAAGATTTTCCGGTAATTCCCAAAGTGCAGGATGGGGTCCGTTTTAGCCTGCCAGTGCAATCCCTGAAAGCCGCGTTGAGCAAGACGGTTTTCGCAGTGGCGACGGACGAATCCCGCCCCGAAATAAATGGCGTGCTGCTGCAACTCATCAACCAAACCCTCACGTTTGCCGCCACGGATAGCTACCGCCTCGCCGAGGCCCAGGTGCCGCTGGCGACCACCAAAGATGAGCAACGCGTCATCGTGCCGAGCCGAAGCTTACTCGAGCTTATTCGTATTCTCCCCGACACCGGCGAAGTGGGCGTGGTGGTTGGCGAGAATCAAGTGGGTTTTTCGACCGATGATTTGGAAATCGTGTCCCGCCTCATCGAAGGCCAATTCCCCGACTACCAGCAAATAATCCCCGCGAATTTTGCCACCCAGGTAACCACTGGCGTTGAGGGTTTTGCCAAAACCGTGCGGCAGGTGAGTTTGTTTTGCCGCTCGGGTATCAACGATGTTACCCTCACGGCCGCTCCCGGGGCTGACCGGGTGACCGTGACCGCAGCGAACGCGCAAGTGGGCACCGGCGAGGCGAGCTTCCCCGCGGCGATCTCGGGTGGCGAGGTGAGCATTGTGTTCAACTGGCGCTTTCTTCTGGATGGCTTGCAAGCGATTGGGAGCGACGAGGTGGAGCTGCGGCTGAACGATGAGAAAGGCCCCGGCCTGCTCGTGCCGAAGGCGCCCGACAAAGTGCAGCCGGCATTCCGCTACCTCGTTATGCCCATTCGGCAATAAAAAGAACCCCGCTGCTACGTGCTGCGGGGTTGGCTCTCGAATGCCATGAGAGCAAGGAGCAGGGCAGACATTTTTTCGGTGTCGGGCGTACTCGTGCCAATACCCAGGACGCCGACGTCCACACCCGAGAGCTCCAATTGCGGATCGGTCGGCCGGCGGACAAGTACCACGCGTTTGTGCGACGTGCTCTCACGCACACGCTCGAGGAAGAGTTTGGCGTTCGGGCACGGCGTCGGTAGTGTTACCACTGCGCAGTCGATGTTGAACATTTGCTTCCCAAAACGAAGCCCCTCAAATTCTTCCAGTGTCGAAAAGTACCGTATGTCGCAGTGCGGGAAGGCGGTGGTCACCATGCCACCGACCCGTAACTGAAAGTCTCTGACTGGTATTATTATGACCACATCCATAGCTATCCTTTCATTGTTGGTGTTCGATGCAGCCTAGCGCGGGTCGTTCGTGGAGTCAACAACCCAGCACAAAGAAACACCCCACGGTTAGGTGGGGCGTGCGGGTGGTCCTTGGAGGTGCAATCGGATGTTCTGCCGGATGAGGCGGATCATCAACGTAACGTTCTCGGGGCGATACATCCCAGTAAAGTGCGATATGGTGACCAGGGTGCTTGGAAGAGAGCCCAAGGCGCGTAGCTGTTTAGGCGTAAGCCCCTCGGTTTCTACTATAAGCAACGCTGTTGGGTCGCCGCCTGCATGGGTGATTGCCGAGTTGGCATCTAGGAAAAATACGGTTTCGCCAAGCTCGAGGGCGGTGGCGTGAACTATGTTTTTTAAGGCACTACTTTTTGTAACAACGACCAGGCTCACGGGGCTCCTCCTGTGGGGTTTAGCTTTCTGCGCAAACTTTAAGGCACGCCAGCGTTTTTCGCAAGGGCGTAAAAAAGACTCACGGGGGTGAGTCTTAGTGGATGGTACCGCCCGTGGGCGGCTGGAGGAATTGGGTGATCATTTCCTTTACTTCAGCGTAGAATGCGTCATTCCGCGCTTCGGTAGGGCTGGCGAGCGAGACCACATCACTCCCCGGGTACGTTCTAACGAAATCCATAAGGACATCGTACTGGTTTTCCCCTTGGCAATCTACAAAAATAATTTCCGGTGCCTCGACGTACGTGCGCCGAAGTGCTTCTTTGGGTGTCAGAAAGCGCTTGAAGCCTTCCCAGTCGTAGAGTGTCGCGGTGTTGCTAATGTGCTGGGCAAGCAGTTCATCCTGGGTAACGTATAGCAGATTCATACCAACCTCCTCAACCTGTGTTTGCTGGTATCGTACGGAAAGTTCGCTCGCCTGGCAAGGTTACGGGACCAAGTAGTTAAAGGTAATGCTCGTACTCCCGGCATTTTCCACCGCATCTACCACCTGGGCGGCCAGGGTGTGGAAGCCGCTCTCAAAGCCCGTCAGGTCGAGGGTGGCGGCGTAGTCTGGCCCGACCGCGGATTCGCCGAGAATTTTATCATCAACGGTGTACACCACCTTGAGAATTGGCCGCGGCCCGCCCGTGCTCACGCGCGCAACAAAGGTGCTGCCCGTTACCGTCTCGTTAAGCGCGGGGGAGGCAATAGTCACCGTTGGGCTGGCCCCAGGATCTCGTAGGTTGCAATCGCCAAGTTCTGGCTCTTGCGCCAGGTAGCCTTTGGCCTTGGCCCACTTTTGCACGGGCTCTTCCCAGCGGGTAAACTGCGGGTCGGTGGCAGGATTCACCGGCGCGTCGCCTTGCGGGTTTTCTTTTTGTACGTAGTAGAGAATATCATGCACCGTTTTGACGGTTACCGACGCGGTGAAGGCCGCGGGGTAGGTGGCCACGCAGGTGTCGGGAATGCGCTTGCCCGTAACGCGGTCCACCGGGATAGGCGTATCGGCCGTGAGCTGGCCCAAGAGCACGGGCTTGGTGGCAGAGTTTTTGGGCGTCGCCGGGTAGCCTTCGCGCTTGGTGCCTTTCAGCGCCTCCTTGAGGAATTGGTTCCAGGCCGGGGCGGCCACGAGCACGCCGTCCGCGCCCTTGGCCATGGTGGAGTTGTCGTTGTTGCCCGCCCAGAAGCCGGCAACGAGCGACGGTGTGCCGCCCATGGTCCAGCCATCGCGCCAGTCATTCGTCGTTCCGGTTTTGGCAAAGAGCGTGCGGTCCGAGAGGATGAGGGGCGAGCGTGAGCCGAAGATGAAACTGCGCGCCTGGTTGTCGGTCAGGACGCTTAATACATTTGCTACCGCGTCTTTGTCCACCACTTGTTCGGGTTGGTCGCGGAATTGCTCCAAAGTTTTACCGTTTTTATCCTGCACCTTAAGAATGGTGGCCAGGGGTCGGTGCTGGCCGCCAGCGCCAATGGTCGCAAAGGCGTTGGTATGTTCGATAAGCTTGGTGCCGCCAGCGCCGAGGGCCAGCGCCAGCCCGTACTTGTCCGGTTCGGTGAGCGTGGTGTAGCCGAGCTTGCGCGCCATGTCGATGACGTTCGGAAGTCCTGCCAGGTACAGCGTTTTTACGGCAGGGATATTGAGTGAGCCGGCGAGTGTCGAGCGCATGGTCAGCGGGCCGTGCTCGCTGCCGTCGTAGTTGTTGGGCACGTACGCGGGTCGGCCGCCGAAGTTGGTGCGCAGGTCGAACATCATTGTCTCGGGCGAGTAGCCTTTGGTAAAGGCGGTAAGATACACAATGGGTTTAAACGACGAGCCCGGGTTGCGCTCGCGGATGGTCACGTTTACGTTGCCGTCGTGCGCGGTGTCGAAGTAATCCCGCGAGCCCACGAGCGCCACCACCTGCCCCGTTTTCGGGTCGATGGCAGACATGGCCATATTTTCGGCCTTGTACTTTTTCTCATTCTTTTTCACCCCATCCGTAATCGCCTTTTCCGCAATTTGCTGCAGCCGCCAGTCCAGGGTGGTTACCACTTTCAGCCCGCCGCGCTCCAGAACGCTCTCACCGTAGCGGTCGGCGAGTTGCTCGCGCACCATCATGACGAAGTGCGGGGCCAAAATTTGCTCGCGCTTGGTCAGCACTTTTTTGAGAATATCTACTTTGAGCGCGTCATCCCGCTGGGCTTCGGTAATGTAGCCTTGCGCTTGCATCTGCTCGATGGCGTAGCGCTGGCGGGAGACGAGTGAGTCGGTGTGGTTGCCGTACGGGCTCAAGTACGTCGGCCGTTGCGGGATGGAGGCCAAGAGCGCCCCTTCCGCAATGGAGAGGTCTTTCACCGACTTCCCGAAGAAGCTCTGGCTGGCCGCCTCGATGCCGTAGATGGTGCTGCCGTACGGAATTTCGTTGAAGTAGAGTTGCAAAATGTCATCCTTGCTAAATTTTCGTTCCAGCTCATACGCCAGGATAATTTCTTTGAGCTTGCGGGAAATTTTACGTTCGTTTGTAAGAATGGAATTCTTGACGAACTGCTGGGTAATGGTCGAGCCGCCCGTGGCGCGGCCGCGGAGCGTGTCGAGGACAACCCCGCGCAGCAAACCGCGGATGCTCACGCCCCCGTGCTTGTAGAAATCGCGGTCTTCCAAGGCGATCGTTGCCTGCCGGACGTGCTGCGGGATGTCCTGCAGTTTTACCAGCGTGCGTTTCTGGTCGCCGTGCACGTCGTAGAGCAGGGTGGTACCATCGCGGGCGTAAATTTTGGTGCTCTGCGCCACCACGCGGTCTTTGATGCGGTTCGGGTCGGGCAAGTCGCGGCTGACCCAGGCGAACGCGCCAATAACCACAATAATGCCCGCGAGCACGGCAAAGCCCGCCACAATGCCCGTCAGGCGCAGGATGCGGCGACGGTCCCAGCGACGCTTGCCCCGGCGGGGCTCGTCATCCGGCAGGGGCCGGCGGTGGATTTTTCGAAGGATGGGGAGGGGCATGTGGAAGAGTAGGTTTGGTCAGTAGGTGTGGGTGTAGAAGCTAGTATGGATAGAGGCGTGGGTGAAGGTTTGAGACGGGGCATTCTTATTACCGTATGTTCTATCTCCATCACCTTTCAACCTAACCAGCATCCATACCCATTCCTTATAACCAGTACAATACTTTACACGATATAGGCATTTTCGTCGAGATTCGGCCTATTTTTGTTTAAGCAGCTTGTAGTACTCTCGGAAAATCCGGCGCGCGCCTATTGCCGACCAGAGCTGCACCTTGCTCATGCGTTCGCCCACGGCTTGCTGGTCGGTAAACAAATGGGGCGTGCCATGGTCGTCGTAGTGGAGCTCGGGAATAGCGTTGAGTTTTGCAAACGTCGCCACCATGGTGCGGCAAATGTGCAGGGCCGTCGTGCGTAAGAGTTTCTGCGTTGCGCCGCTCCACCCTCGGGCCTTGCTCTGCTCCAAGTGGCGCACCAGGCCCATGACGGCAAAGGCCACCTGCTTGGTCCAGATAACGAGGCCGTGGTATTCCTGCGACGTATAGCCTAGCGCATTATTTGCGGCAATCAGCAGGGGGCCCGAGCCGGTCCAGAAGTACGCCGGGTCGACGAGTCGTTTGCAGTAGCTCACGAGCTCTGCCTCGGTGCCTTCGCTCAGCGCGTAGCGGTAACATTCATCGAGGTGGTTGACCTTGAGTTGCTGGAAGCGCACCTTTCGGCCCGCACTGTACACGTTGCTGCTCATCCCGTAGGCAGCCAGCGCAAACGCCGGAGATTTGTCCGCATTCGTCAGGGCAAAGTGCTCGCTCTGGCGGCCCCAGCGCTTGCAGACTGCGGTGAGTTGGGCGGCGTTCGGCAGCTTGAGCTTACCGCTCAAGAGCTGGAGTTCGCGCAGCGCTTCGGGGTAGAGCACGGCGTTGACGTCGAAGGGCGCCAGGTGCTGGTGAACTTTTTTAAAGGCCCAGGTGCTGTCCCGCCAGTTGCCCACCACGTAGTAGGTTTCGTCTGAAGTTTGGTGAGATTTTGGTTTGCGCTTGAACGTTATGAACTGCTTTTGGCGGGCGTTCTGCGCCACGTATTTTGCCATACGCCGAAGCTTGGCGAGCGCCTCGGTATTGGTCCAGAAGTTGGGCGAGGTGTACCGCAAAGCCAGGATGACCAGTGGTTCGATGTCGATCATCTTGCGATCGAAGAGATCGCGCCCCGAAAGTTGGTGGCGATACTTGTACTCGCCCACCACGTCTTCGTGCCACATACGTCCGCGGCCATCGAGGTTCTCCAAGCACTGAATAATCATGGCATCCACGGTTTCGGACGGGATATCGCCGGCACCCAGCAGGACGGATTCCATCCAGTCGCGCGGAAAAACCGTGCCAAAGCGGTCGCCGCTGGTCTTGCCCCAGGTTATCAAGTGGTCGGCTTCCACTTTTGAGCGTTGCCAGAATTTTTTTATGACGGTGGCTTCTTTGCCAAATGTTTTCCACTCAACGGCCTCGGCGGGCATCACCGAGCAGCGGTAGGTTTGCTCCAGCACGTCATTCGTATCGGCCGTTATGGTAAAAGGAATGTGCTTCTTGCCCCGCGCCTCGAGTTTGAAGCCGCCGAAGGGCCGCTGGATGGCGGTGATGTTCACCCACGTTGGAAAATGGAAAGTGGTGCCGTACCACTTGTCGCCGTACGAACGGCGGAAGAGCAGGGCTTTGCCATCTTTGCCCTGGCTGCGGTGGATCCACATGGGTACGGACTGGCTGGTTTCGCGTTTGCGGAGCTCCAGGAAGGTCTTCAGTTCGGCGGTTTTTTCGTCCACCACCAAGCTGCGCATGGTGCGCATGTCGCCCATGACCGGGTT